>SDBT01004541.1_pt1 | contig 23546 bp, 18 predicted proteins | sample 2277101 | NCBI WGS metagenome assembly SDBT01 (sample SAMN10404973, study PRJNA504765) | marine sediment metagenome | isolation source: marine sediment core GS10_PC15, 103 cmbsf | place: Arctic Ocean: Southern Knipovich Ridge | collected 2010 | reverse complement strand
GGATTGGTGTTGCTGCGGGGCTTCACCAGGATGCTGGGGGGTGCTGAGGGGGCCATATCCGGGGGGATTGACTGGAATTCAGGTAAAATGGTAGGCTCAGCGAAAATTGAGTTTCCTATTCTTATCTTGTGAGGAATGCTGCAGATATCATGATTGAGGAGGCTTCAGATCCGAGTGCAGTGGCAAGGGCCAGAAAGAAAAAGGAATCTTCAAATATCCCTGAGTTCAAAGACTACTGGTCACGGATTATTATTGATGAGATCGGCTATACGTGGGCTGAGATACCGAAAGACAACCTTATCAGAGTGAATCAACCGACTGAGATGAGAGTGTTCAATCCAGAGTGTGAATACTTGGGCAGAACAAAATGGCCAGATAATGCCTGGACCGTCTCACACGGCCACCTTCTACAAGTTATTCAGGACGAATTTGGCATAGATTTCATTGTCTACAGCATTCACCCAAAGTCAGTAGACTTGATATTCCCATGAATTTGAAAAACAGATACTAAGTCTGTTTACCGACTCCGAATCACGATCATCCTATATGCTTGAGTTGTGTCAACATTTTCTCATATGATTACAGAGAGAGGGGACCACACATTTTTGTTCTTGGAGGTCCCTAAATGGGGTGTTTGTCAGTTCGATTTAGAATAGACCTTTACCATACCATTGCACTTTCCCTGCTCATCATTTGTCTAGTTCCAACTACTCGATATGTGTCTGCTCAGCAACAAATACAGAGTGCGATTGCACTATGCGATTCTGGAATCGTTCATTTTGAGCGTGGAGATGTTGAAACTGCACTTTTATTGCTCCAGAGGGCCATAGAACTTACGCCGGATGATCCCTATGTGATTATTGGCATGGGACGCGTTCATTTGGCGATGCCAAGGCAGACTAGAAAAGCCTTGGAATATTTATCTCAAGCGGTGGAACTCGATCCCAATAATCCAGGCGCGCGTTATTATAAGGCTCTAGCCCACATTGGGCTTTCAGCAAGAGTGTTGGATGTTGGTAATGCGCAATCCGCATTGCGGGAACTCCAGGCAGTCATTGCATTAGATCCATCCCATCCGGACGCCTGGTATCAGCTAGGCTGTCTATATAGGGATTACTTCCAAGACCCAGCAGAGGCCTGCAGAGCATTTCAGATGCAAATAGATGCCAATCCAGCGCATGTCGAGGCTCGCTCGGAACTATTACGCACTTTGACTGAGATGGGTGAGTGGCAGCGGGCGGTTCAGGTTGGTGGGGACCTCCTGGGCCGAGATCCTCCACTAGATGCGTATCTTTACTGCGCCGGGTCATACTGGCAGCTTGATAATCATCAGAAAGCAAGGAACGTCTTTGAACGCTACTTTACAGTCGCACCTGAACAGGAGAGAGCGCTCTATTTCGATCTTTCCTTAATACTCTCTCCCGAAGAAGCTCACGATTATAGCAATCTCCCAATGTCTGGCAGGACTGAGTACTGGAACCACTATTGGTCCATTAGGGATCCCCTGCCACAGACTATGGAGAATGAGAGACTGATAGAACATTTCATCCGGATCGCATGGGCTCGCCTCGAGTTTGGCCGCACATCATGGCCTTGGGATGCACGTGGAGATTTCTACGTGCGGTACGGGGAGCCTGATCACCGTAGCGGTCGGGGACGTGCTATCGCGGCAAGAGAATTAATTGATTCCGATCCACTCCTGTTCTCTCGGAAGCGGGACTTCGAAGAGATCATGGGAGTATCATCAAGACTGACTGGCATGGGTTTGTTAGATGTCTACGACGGTGCGGAGAGGGTGTTGATGGAGGCCATCATAGATTCTCTCATAGAGCGCTACCCAGATATGGACATGCAGCAGATAATCCGTGAAGCAGAGCTTGTAGTAGAAAGCCGACTATTAAGAGCTGCGTCCTCTCCAGCTCCGGAACGCTGGGTCTACTCGGACCGTGGGATAGACATCAATTTTGATGATCCGGTTGGGCGGGGTGAATACCGTGTTTCGGGAGAGCGATCCCGAGTGCTTGTCGAACGAATGGAAGAGAGACTCCCGAGTTTGTCTAAAACAGAGGATGCTATCGAATTCATTGATCCCATGGATATAGTTGTCACATTTCAGGGATCGAATGATCGAACAGTCGTCGAATATGCCTTCGCCTTGCTCCCAGACGAATTTGGCCCATTTAGAAGCCAGACCGGTGCCTTTGCTACTATCGATATAGACGTCAGACTCTTTAGCCCTGAATGGACACAATTAACAGAAATAGACATCAGACGCAGGCGACTGGAAACAGTGTCGCAAGTAAACATCCGGGGCATTCCTCTCTTCGTGGATAGCACACGTCTTGAAATCTTGCCCGGAACATACTGGCTCACAACATTCCTGCTTGATCCAGTGTCAGGGAAGAGGGCTTCGGTGGAGGAAGAGATAGAACTGCCTGACTACACCGGATCTGGACTCATGTTAAGCGATATCCTCCCAGCCGCCTTGATCCGCGAGGTGGATTCGGAGTCGATATCTCGCTTCAGGCGTGGGGAACTGGAAGTCTTCCCACTTCCGGGAAGAGCACTCCAGATTGATCAACCTCTATTTATCTATTACGAGATCTATAATCTCAAGAAAAACGATGTTGGAGGAACCGATTACAAGATCACCTACTCAATAGCCGAAATGCCCAATGAGTCTGGGATCGGTGTGAGACTCTTCCAGGGAGAGGTGACTCCCGTCAGAGCGAGGCAACGTAGAATTGTTCTCTCGTCTTCTTTTCCGCGTAGTGGCATACAGACTGATATTTACGAGTATATAGAACTGGGTATGGAAGAGGTTCCACCAGGTACATATCTCCTTGAACTGACTGTGCATGATGCTATCAGTGGATCAGAAACCAGCAAGCATCTACTGTTCCGGACGTTGCCAAAGTTAGGATATAATTAGTGCTAATTATGAACAGATAACCACAGGAGCACGGATTGTGCTACCGAATCTTCTCCGCCACCGTTCGCCGAACCGGAAGCATCGTGTCATGGAAGATGCAGACAGTACCATCAGTTGATATGATGATCGGACGGATCATAGGGGAACCCCTGTAAAGGAGATCACCGTGGGCAGAAGGGTATCGAACATGATCGGGATCACCGTGATGCTGGTTGCGAGCTGTGCCCTGTTGACACCGGGAGCAGTTGCACAGGATCGCTCGGATCCTGTGCCGGAGATCATCGGAGGACTCAGCTTCCGTTCCATCGGACCGGCCTTCAACGGCGGCCGCGTGCTCGATCTGGCGGTCGATCCAACCAACAGGCACATCTGGTATCTGGCCGTTGCCTCCGGGGGTGTCTGGAAGACCACCAACGCCGGAACGACCTGGGAACCGATCTTCGATGATCAGGGATCGTATTCGATCGGTACCGTGGTGATCGATCCGAATGACTCCGACGTGATCTGGGTCGGCACGGGGGAGAACAACAGCCAGCGAAGCGTGAGTTTCGGGGATGGTGTCTATCGGAGTCGCGACGGAGGTGAGACCTGGCGACGAATGGGGCTCGAGCACTCCGAGCATATCGGGAGGATCCTCATCAATCCCGACAACTCCAATGTTGTGTATGTAGCCGCGCAGGGACCGTTATGGACCGACGGCGGCGATCGGGGACTCTACCGCACCTGGGACGGTGGAGAAACCTGGGATCGCGTCCTCCACGTGAGCGAGTACACAGGAATCACCGATATCGCCTTCGATCCCCGGGATCCCGAGGTGATCTACGCTTCGTCGTATCAGCGGCGCCGGCACGTGGGCATCCTGATCGCCGGCGGGCCTGAATCAACGATTTTCAAGAGTACCGACGGTGGCGACACCTGGCTGGAGATCGAGGACGGCCTCCCCGCAACCGATCGCGGGAGGATCGGTATCGCGGTCTCGCCCCAGCGTCCTGATGTCGTCTACGCGACCGTTCCGTCGACGGGTGAGAACAGCGGGTTCTACCGCTCGGATAACGGCGGTGAGTCGTGGGAGCGGATGAGCGACTGGGTCGCCGGAGATCCCCAGTACTACCAGGAGATCTTCTGTGATCCCCATCAGTTCGACCGGCTCTGGGCCGAAGCGGTGAACATCATGACAACCGAGGATGGAGGACGGACCTGGGAACCGGTGCGTATGCGTGGTGTCCATGTCGACCATCATCATGTCGGTTTCGACCCTGATGATCCTCTCCACATCCATCTCGGAAACGACGGGGGACTCTACGAGAGTTTCGATGGCGGTGTGACCTGGCGGTTCTTCGCGAACCTGCCGATCGTCCAGTATTACCGGATAGCGGTTGATGATCACCGTCCCTTCTACCGCGTCTTTGGCGGGACACAGGACAACGGCACGCATATGGGGCCATCCCGAACCAGGGATGCTGGTGGCATCCTCAATGATCACTGGAAGGTGATCCAGGGTGGAGACGGCTTCCAGGCACGTGTCGATCTGAGCGATTCCGATATAGTCTACTCTGAGTCACAGTATGCCGGGATCAGGCGGGCGAACCTCCGGACAGGCGAGACATGGGGGATCAAGCCGCTCGACCCGGAGGATGAAGAGCTCCGCTGGTACTGGGACGCGCCACTGCTGGTGAGCACCCACATGCCCGGGCGGATCTATTTCGCCGCCAACCGCGTCTTTCAGTCAGATGACAGAGGCGACAGCTGGGTGCCGATCAGTCCCGACCTGACCCGTCAGCTCGACCGGAACGCGATCCCGGTCATGGGACGTGTCTGGCCCGAGGACGCCGTCTGGAAGCATGTCTTCACCTCGCCACTGGGCACGATCGTCTCCCTTGATGAATCACCCCTCTCTTCGGGGCTTCTCTATGCCGGCACCGATGACGGTCTCATACAGGTGAGCGAAAACGGGGGTGAGGAGTGGTTCGCTGTGGAGCGATTCCCCGGGGTGCCGGAATTCACCTACGTCTCTGACGTGGAGGCATCATCGCACGATCCGAACACCATCTACGCCACCTTCCAGAACCACAAGCAGGGTGACTTCACTCCGTACATACTGAAAAGCACCGACCGCGGTCGGACCTGGCGGTCGATCCGGGGCGACATGCCCGACCGTCACGTCACCTGGTCGATAGCCGAAGACCATGAAGATTCCGACCTGCTGTTTGCCGGTACCGAGTTCGGGGTCTTCGCAACGGTGGACGGGGGAGAACACTGGGTGCAGATCACCGATGGAATTCCCGTGATACAGGCGCGTGACCTGGCGATCCAGGAACGTGAGGATGATCTGGTAGTCGGAACATTCGGCCGCGGCTTCTATATCCTGGACGATTACTCACCGCTCCGGCACGTTGATGAGGCAACTGAGAGCAAGGGAGGGTTCTTATTCCCTGTTGCCGATGCGCTCCAGTTCCGGAACACGATCGGATCACGGGGATCGCAGGGGACGGGCAACTACGTCGCTCCCAATCCGCCATACGGCGCCGTTTTCACCATCTTCCTGAAGCCGGAGGCGGTCAACAGCACCGATGAAAATGAAGGGGCGTATATAATCATTGTGCGGAACGAGGCCGGAACGGAAGTCAATCGGGTCCCGGTTCGCGATCAGTCGGGGCTGCAGCGGATCGTGTGGAATCTGCGCGAACGGCCGCCTGAAGCAGAGGAAGGGAGGCGCCGGGGACGGGGTCAGGAGGTTACTCCCGGCACCTTCACCGCAACCCTCATCTGGGATACTGGTGGGCGGGTAGCATACTATATCGGCGACCCCCGGACGTTCCGGGTCAGAGCCCTCGAGATCCTCCGATAAGTATCAGCGGGATCCGCCGATACGCTTGCGGGCTTCCTCAATGATCGGTTCGCGCTCCGAAGGCACGCTCCTACCGTTTTTCGAGATGAGCGTTGACCTGTATCTCGTCGGCGAAGAGCCATGCCCGCCCGCCGGCACCCGAGTGCCACGAGGGGAGCGTACCGATATTCTTCGCGAAGATCCTCACGTAACGGGCGGTCTTTCCCGACAGTTCGGTTGAGAATGACCTGGTCGCCGCCGGCTGTTGTGAACCGGGAACAGGAATAGTGAAGGACGCGACTACCTCGAAATCCCGGTCTGCACCAGCGATCGAGAAAGTCACTTCCCCGGGGAGGAATATCCAGCTCTCGTTCGCTTCGAGGAATCCTGCTCTGATGCTGTGGATATCCATTACCCGGCCAAGATCGATGACCGCGTCGAGGTTTTCACCTTCGAATCCCTGCCAGGTCCCGTCCCCCGCATTGGTCGAGCCCCACCGGTCGTCGGTCAGGGCGTTGTTGCCGCCTCCATCGTACTGTTCGGCATACGGTACGGCGTGGGTAACCGGACGCCCCGCGGCGTCGTGTGAGACGGTCCTGGCGACCGCCTCGATCAGATCGGCCCTGATCGCGCCAGCCTTCTCCGTCAGTGCCGGATCATCGAGCAGCGGTTCGACCATCCCGAAGATCCAGAGGTCGGAACTTCCGGCCAGGCCGTCGAGGACCAGTTCCTTCTCTGCGCTGGTACGGGCCAGATCGAAGAAGGACTGGTAGAGCTGCTCGTTCACCTCCGATGTCCGTTCGTTGGGCCGCTCCATCAGTCGCAGTACACCGGCCAGCGCCAGCGTGCGTTCGTTTTCCATGGAACTGCTCTCTGCGACCTTCAGCAGGGTCTCCATCGGTGTTGCGTCGGGCCATTTCCCGAGGGCTTCGATCGCCACAAGACGAACCTGTGTGTCCTCATCGGCTGTCACTGTGGTGAGCGCCCCGAGTGCTGTGTCACCGTGAAGATTGCCAACTACCCGCAACAGGGAGAGGCGAAGCCGTGGAATTCGTTCACTGTTCAAGAGCAGTAAATCGATCACATCCTCGCGGTCCTCGTCTGGTTGTCGTTCGCACAAGGCAAGGATTGCGCCCTCGATGCCGTTGCGATCCTCCTCATCGGACACGCGACTGAGTAATCCGAACAGCTCAGGCAGTTGGCGAATATCCGCGAGATCAGCGAGGGCCCGAATCGAGGCCAGCCGCACCTTTTCATTCCTGTCTTCCGCATGTGTGAGGAAGGTCGGAACTGCAAGGACGGTGTGACGCGAGTAGAGCACTTCGATCAGGAGGGCCCGAGCAAGGTCCGATTGTTCGTTTGCAGCTGTGATGATGCGCTCGTCCACACCCTCACCCCGTAGCCGTACCAGACTGTCACGGGCCGGAAGTGAAGTCTCATCCTCGATCGATACCGCGATCCTGACCAGCAATGGGACATGTGAGGCGTCTCCCAGATCACCCACTGCGCGGATGGCAGCATGACGGACAGCATCATCATCACTCTCAACGAAGCTGACCACGATCGATGTCGCCTGACGAGCCCCGGAAGAGGCAAGGGCCGAGATCGCAAGGGCTTGCGCGCTCACCGGGAAGGAATCGAGTGCTTCCGCGACCGGCATCATATCGACCGCGTCTCTCATCTCGATCAGGAACCGGGCGCCCGCCTTCTGTATCTCCGGCTCTTCACTCCTCAGCATGGTGAGGAATGAGGGAGCCGCTGTCTCCTGCTGGCTGAGAACCAGCCCGCGCCATGACGCTATTCTGACCGGTACGGGGAACTCGTCGGTCGTCATCCTGCGGTACATCGCGGTGGCTTCCGTGATCGCTCCCTCGTTCACCAGATTATCTGCGCATCGCAGCAGTGCGTCCTGTCGGAGTGGTTCAAGCTCACGGGGCAGTTCGAGGCCGAAGAGGGCTTCCTGTGCCTGCGATCCACCGATACGCCCGAGCGATGTCACGCAAGCCCTGGTCAGCCGGGTATCACCCTGGCCGGTGAGCGAAACGAGTCGCGTAACGGCGCTTCGGTCGCGCCGCTGTCCGATGGTGCCGATCACGCCGATGAGGGCCGGGCCCTCCAGCTGATCGAGTGCCCCACGGAGGATCGCGTCAATCTCCGGTGAATCATGTCCCTGCATGGCATAGCGGGCGTCGTCGGTCAGCTCTTCATCGAGCAGCATCCGGGTCAGGTGGGGGAGGGAGCGGTCAGGTCCAATCCGGCGCAGCATCCGGCATACGAACTGACGGGCTGCGTACGTGCTCTCGGGATTGTCCAGGATCTCGATGAGTCGTTCCTCGATTGCTCCATGATGCGCGGGTGAGCTGTTCCGGATTCCGGCCTCGATGGTCGCCTGGGAGAGCCGGCTGAACCCGAATTCCTGGTGCACAACAGTTGAAAAGGGATCTTCCACCGCTCCGGCATCAGTGGTCAGGGCCGGACGCGGTTTGACCGAAAGAGCATTGCTCGGTGTGTCGTCTGCCTCGAGGTCTCCCAGCGCGTACTGGATCCCCGCCAGATAGTGTCCGAGGACCGCCTCGTTCCTCAGGACTTCGAGATTATGGCCCAGGGAACAGTAGAACACACGTCCCTCGCCGAAGGGACGGATCCACGATATGGCGAAGTCGTCGTCCTCCCGCTTGATCCCCTCCACCTGATGGTTCCGCAGGTTCGACATGTCGAGACTGAGCAGGACCCGGTGGGTGTCGCGGGAGTAGGGGCCCTTGATCTGGTATATCTCGTCCCCGATGAGGAACGCCTTACGTTCGAACGACCGGTTGAGTGGATGGTCAGGCTCGTCGATCTTTACCGCCCAGGTTCCGCCGGCGCCCCAGGGATGACCGTCGAAGAGGCCGCCCATCATGGCGGCCGCCTCGGGCCAGTTGGAGAAATTATCGGTCGCGCCATGGATGCCGATCACTCCCTTTCCGCTGCGGACGAATTCGAGGAGCGATCTGCGGTGTTCGGGATCTTCGAATGAGAGGTTGGTGGTATTGTTGAAGAGGATGGCGTCGTACTGTTCGAGGTTCTCCGCTTCGAATACCTTCATATCCACCGAGACGGTCACGTCGAAAGCGCCGGTTTTCTCACCCATGAACTTCAGGGCAGCCTCTGTCGCGGCGATCGAGCCATGCGCAAACCCTTCACAGAGGGAGAAGACAAGCAGATGCCGCTGTCGGGTGGGTTCGACCACCGGTTGTGCAGGTATCGCGTCCCACAGCTCAGCGAACTCCGCATCTGGTGCCGGAGCGGCACCTGAACCGGCGGGTCCTCCCTGACGTCCCGCCATGCCTGCCGCCTGACAGCCCATGGCAGCGGTGAGCAGGATGATGAAGAGAAGGGTGCCTGAGGAGAAGGATCGTGGCCGGTTGTGATCTCTATTCTGTATTCGCATCAGAGTATCCATGGCTTGCGGTAAGATCGTCCAAGAAGAGCGCTGGCCCCCGGATCACCGATAATCGTCTCGGTCTCCGGATCCCAGCGGATGGTGCGACCGGTGAGCATGGCTATCTCACCCAGGTGCCCCACGCTGACTGAGCGGCAGGCGGTTTCGACAGGGGTTATCGTCTCCTGACGGCTCTTCACACAATCGAGGAAATTCTGCTGGTGGTCATCGCTCCGGTAGAGCCACTCATCCCCCGGGCCAATCTCCTCATACCTGGTCCAGCCGGGATCGGAGGCCCACAGGCCGCTCCGGTTGACATGGATCCAGCCGTCGTCACCGTGCCACTTTGCGCCCATGAAGCCGATACGCGAGGTGCTGCCGATGTCGATGGTCACGTCGCCATCGTACTTACAGGTGAAGTGGTAATCGGTCGGTGCGTCCCACAGTCCCTCGACCGGATACTCCCCCTTGCCCGAGACCTCGCGAGGGCCGGTCTCATCGAAACCGAGGCCCCAGTGAGCGATGTCGATGTGGTGGCCCGCCCAGTCGGTGAGCTGCCCTCCCGAGAAGTCCATGATCCAGCGCCAGTCCCAGTGACATCGGTTGCTGCCGAACTCGCAGTACTCACGCCACGGTGCCGGGCCAAGCCAGAAGTCCCAGTCAAGTTCAGCCGGTACCTGAAGGGGCTCCCGGATCCCGGATGCACTGCCGGTGGGGAGACCAACCTCGACAAAATGCACTCTGCCGATGCGCCCGTTGCGCACAAGCTCGCAGGCGTGACGGAAATTTGGCCGGGATCGCTGCCAGCTGCCGGTCTGCCAGATCCGTCCGTAACGATGGACTGCGTCACAGATCGCCCGGCTCTCGCGGATCGTTCGGGAGAGGGGCTTCTCGCCGTAGATGTCCAGACCGGCCCTGGCAGCCATGATGGCGGGGATGGCGTGCCACTGGTCGGGCATGGCTAGAGAGACGGCATCCAGATCCTCCCTGACGAGGAACTCCCGGAAGTCGGAGTAGGTCCGGCAGTCACTGTTCCCGTAGACGGTGTCCACGGTCCGTTTCGCCCGCATGAGATGGTCACGATCGACATCGCAGACCGCGACGATCTGGACCTCCTGCTTCCGCAGGAAGCCGTTCATGTTCCCGGTACCCTGCGAACCGACGCCGATACAGCCCATCACGATCCGTTCACCGGGAGCGGGGCGGTTGTTCTGTCCAAGTGCTGCTGCGGGGATGATGGTGGGAACAGCTGCCATCGCTCCGGCTGCTGCTCCCTTTTTCATGAAAGCACGTCGACTGATCCGTGATCGATCTTCCATGCCTCTGGACCTTCCTTGAGCTGAAGCGCACCTGCACCTGCAGGTTATTTTATCGTGAGCGGGTGAGTATAGTGCCGTTGTTCGAGGGTGTCGATTCCCGGTGTGTCCTCTATTATGATCGGCAGATCGAGAACCGGCATCACCTGAAGACCCTGAACCAGGATTATCGCCCATGCGAACCACAATACTCACCTTACTGATCCTCCTGTCTCTGACATCTGCCTGCGGCAAGAGTGCCGAGCAGGATCAGTGGATCCAGCTGTTCAACGGGACGGACCTCACCGGCTGGGACATCAAGATCGCAGGGCATCCTCTGAACGAGAATTTCCAGAACACCTTCCGGGTGGAAGATGGACTGCTCAAGGTCAGCTATGACGATTATGAAGAGTGGAACGGTGAGTTCGGGCACATCTTCTACAATCAGTCCTTCTCCGATTACATCCTCCGGATTGAGTACCGGTTCATCGGCGAACAGATGCCGGGCGCACCGGGATGGGCCACGAAGAACAACGGTGCCATGCTCCACTCGCAGTCGGCCGAGAGCATGGGGCTCGACCAGGCTTTCCCGGTCTCGATCGAGGCACAGTTCCTTGGTGGTCTGGGGGAGGATGATCGTCCTACCGCGAATGTATGCACTCCCGGGACTGATATCACCATGAGGGGTGAACTCGTCCCCGGACACTGTACCAACTCGAACGCGAAGACCTATCATGGAGAGGAATGGGTCACCATCGAGATGATCGTCCATGGTGGTGGTGACATCTTCCACGTGGTGGAGGGAGACACGGTACTGGCCTACTCGAATCCGGTGATCGGCGGCGGAAACGTGCCCGAGGGATATCCGATCCCTGTAGGCACCCCGGTTACAGAGGGGTATATCGCCCTGCAGGCCGAGAGCCATCCCATCGAGTTCAGGAGGGTGGAACTGCTCGATCTGAGTGGAAGAGGACGCTGAACAACCACTGACGGGAGTTGTTTCATCCGGCATGAAGGTGCGCTTCACAACAGGATTAACTCTCCATCTTCTCCTCTCATCGATGGTCCTGTTCATCCTGACGGCGTCCGTTCGGGCCCAGGACCGACCATTTCCCTACGCTCTGAGTCACCATGATCTGGTGATGGTGCCGGCCAGCCTGGCGATGGCGAGGTGGAGTCTGGCTGAAGTCAGGAGGGCTCAGGAACTCATCTCCCTGGATGAGATACGCAGCCTCGATCGAAGTGACGTGTTCTGGGTCGATCGCTCAGCGACCGATAACTGGTCGTACAGGTGGGGTGAACTGAGTGATGATTTCCTGGAGATCGCGGTCCTGTCGACGCTCGGAATCGGCGTGTCAGAGGTCCTGCGTCATGATCTCAGCGAGAGTGTCACCATGGGAGTCATGTTCGCGGAAACGATGTTCCTCGTGCAGGGGATCACGCATCTAGCTAAAGCCCTGGTCGGTCGCCTGCGACCGTTCGTCTATAACACCGGTGTGAGTATCGAAGAGCGGTATGAGCGGGCCCTGAGTGTTGATAATGACAGGTTCAGCAGGTTCATCACGAACAACGGAAATAATGTGCACTTCTCGTTCTTCTCGGGGCACACTTCTGCGGCCTTCGCCCTGGCCACGTTCACATCGACCGTATACTCCGACATACATGGACCTTCGACCTGGTCGAAACTGGTCTGGGGTTCGACACTCACCCTGGCAACCCTCACCGCCTATGCCCGGGTGAAGGCCGGTGTCCATTATCCCACCGATGTGATCGTCGGCGCCATCGTGGGAGGCGCCATCGGTCACTTGATCCCGGTCATGCACCGGAAAGACTCATCGCAACGTCTGACCCTCAGTGTCCTGCCTGACCGGATATGCCTCCGGATGCAGCTTCCCCTCTGAGAGATCTGCCGGACCGATTATCCCACGTAGTAATGTGGGTGGAGTCTCGGATTGTCGTCCTGAGGGCGGGGCAGTACACTCCGCTGAACCATACCAATTCCGTTCCACAACACATCAGCGCAGAGTGACGATATGACTATCCCATACAGATCCAGCTGGACAGTGGCGGTCGCGGGGCTCCTCGCGATCATGCTCATCGGTTGCGCGCGTTCAGGGGAGAGCGATCAGGTGAATCCTTACGACGAATTCGGGATCACGGCCAACAATGCCTTCTTCTATTACGACGACCTTGAGGCAGCCACGAGGTTCTACACTCGAACGCTGGGACTCAGGGTGATCGCCGATTACGGATTCGCGAAGATCCTGCAGGTCGCCCAAACCTCTTATCTGACACTCGTGGATGCACTGGAGGGTATGCACACCACCGACGAGCCGAAGACCGTCGCGATCGCGCTCATCACAGACCAGCTGGCCGAGTGGTACGAATACCTGCTGGGAGAAGATATCGGTATGAGGTCGGGGTACACCCCGGTCGCAGGGCGGCCTCACCATGGATTCGTGGCATACGATCCGGAGGGCTACATCCTTGAATTCGAACGCTTCAATCCACACTCGGAGAATGAGAAACTGATCCCGATTCTGGACCGGGCCGAAACCCTCTATCCCGATCCGGAACAGGAGACAACCGTGCCGCCCGGGCTCGGGTTCAAGGCCACGGTGCTGTGGCTCTACTATAAAGACACAGAAGGTATTCTCGACTTCTTCGAGAAGAAGCTGGGTCTCGATCGAACCGTAGACCAGGGTTGGGCCTGGATGTACCAGACCTCACCGACCGGGTTCATCGGACCGGTGGACGAGACGCGCGGCATGCACTCCTTCACCGAGCAGAAGGCCGTCACGGTGTCGTTCTTTACCGACGATCTGGAGGGCTGGTTCTCATATGTGCGGGATACCGGCGCATACAAACTGCGAACTCCTGAAATCGAGAACGATGAAGAGGGACGCTTCCGCGCGTTCGTGGGTTACGATCCGGAAGGGTATTTCCTTGAGTTCGACACCTTCCTGTTACACGATCTCAACGATCGGCTGCTGGAAGCACTCAACCGATGACCTCGGTGTAAAATCTCAGCAGGTTGAGTCCCATGATCTTTTCGACCTCATCCTCGGAGTAGCCTCGGCTGACCAATCCGTCCCATACCACTTCCATCCGGCGCGGTCCGTTCAGGGCTGGCATGTAGAGGGGCCAGTCCCTCGGGTCGAACTGGGCTCCCTCTTCTTCGAGGAGTACGGCCAGCTCCTCTTCAGAGTCCTCGATCACGCGATGATCCCGATCACTGCCGATACAGACATGGTCGATGCCAGCCACATTCACAGCGTGCTCGATGTGATCGAAGTAGAAACGCACGTTGTCATCCGAGTGCACATCAGTGAGAAACGGTCGTATCTGACAGATGCCCACTACGCCGCCCGATTCCGCGAGTGCGCGGATATTCTCGTCGGATGTGTTGCGGATGTGTTCGTATACCGCCTGGCACCCCGTATGGGAGACGATGGTCGGTTTCCCGGAGATGGCGATCGTATCCCGCATCGTCTTCATGTTTGCGTGTGAAGTGTCGATCAGCATGCCGATCTCGTTCATCCGTTCGATCAGTTCGACACCGAACACGGTCAATCCACCATCGAACCGGTCTCTGCAACCGGTGCCCACATAATTCTGGTAATTGTAGGTGAGCTGCAGCGAGCGCAGACCCAGGTTGTAGAACATGTCGACACGATCGAGGTCTTTGTGGATCGGGGTGGTGTTCTGCAGCTGGTAGAAGATGGCGAGCTTACCCTCCGTCCTCGCCCGGTGGATGTCAGCCACACCCGTTGCCTTGATCAGGAAGTCGGAGTGCTCCCGGATGTGCCGGTCGTAAGCAAGGAGATCGGAGACCGCGGCATCCATTGCTGCCTCGCCGAACACTTTCGGGTCAGTGATCGTCACCGACTCCGAATTGGTGCCGCTGGCAATCACCTCACGGATGAGACTCATGGAATGGGTCAGGCGGATCTCACCGTTGGCATCGAGGATGATCGGCCTCTCCTGTGCACCTCCGGCACCTGGAGTGACGGCAGTATGCAGCATGGCCGGAGCCACGAGGAGACTGCTTCCCACTCCGGAAAAGAATCTGCGACGATCCATCAGGTTCTCCTTGAGGTTACCGGAATCCCGGTCGATCCGGGTGCGTCAGAGTTCCTTGAGTATCTCCGCTTGCAGGCCCTGAATATCGCCTCGTCCACATCCTCCCCGGGTTCGACATCGTTCAGGACCTGCTTCAACAGTTCCTTCGCGTCGATCTGGAGTTCCATGATCGATCCTCCCGGGTTCGACTCTGCTGAGGGTTACACTACCTCGAAGAACTTGCTTCCCGGTACCCCGCAGATCAAGCACTGGCCTGGCTCTCTCCAGCGAAAGCTGCCTGCAGGTTGTCCGATGTCGCCATGGTTTAGTTCCTTTCGGCTGTGCGTTGTCTCCGTTCAAACGTGTTCGATGTTCGTGTGAGCTGATATTTCGGAATTGGCCGTACAGAGGTCCGATACCGCCAGAGCGTGCACATCATCGTTGCCGGTCAGGCGGGCGAACTGCCTCAATTCTTCGGTGCAGAGTCGGAAGAAATTGGCCACGCGCTCGGCCGACTGCTCCACATCAAGCCGACCTGTCAGTTCCGGATCGTGAGTGGTTATCCCGACCGGGCAGCGCCCGGTATAGCAGATCCGATACTGCTGGCAGCCGACTGCCATCAGGGCGGCCGTGCCGATGGCAATGGCGTCAGCACCCATGGCCAGAGCCTTAGCGAAGTCTGAGGAAATCCGCAGGCCTCCGGTAATCACCAGTGAAATATGGTCCGCGCCCTCCCTGTCCAGAAACTCGCGAGCGCGGTGGAGGGCGAAAATGGTCGGAACCGAAGTTGTGTCCTTCACTGCCCTCGACGCGGCTCCGGTCGCTCCGGGTCGACCGTCGATCGTAATGAAGTCGGGCTCCGCCTGAACGACGACAGCCAGGTCAGCCTCGATGTTGCCGGCGGCGATCTTGATCCCTACCGGCCTGCCGCCTGATTTTTCGCGCAACCAGTCAACCTTCTCCTTCAGGCTGTCACCGTCTGAGATGTCATCGAACCGGGCCGGGCTGATGATGTCCTCTCCCTCCGGTCTACCGCGGATTGCCGCGATCTCCGGGGTAACCTTGTTTGCGGGGAGGTGGCCGCCCATTCCCGGCTTGGCCGACTGGCCGATCTTGATCTCGATTGCATCGACCAGTTTCAAGTTTTCGTCGGTAACGCTGTACCGGTTGGGCACGTACTCGAAGATGTACCGGTAGGCGTTCTCCCGCGATTCCTCCAGAATGCCTCCCTCGCCCGAGCACATCGCCGTCTTCACCGCTGCCGAGCCCCGGGCGAGCGCGACCTTGGCCGATCGAGACAGCGCTCCGAATGACATGTGCGTAACGTAAAGGGGTGTCTCGATGATAAGCGGTTGGCCGGCATTCGGACCGATCACGGTGGTCGTCTGTACCGGCTCATCCTCGTTCAAAGGGATCTTCGCCAGCTGGGCCCCCTTAATCAGTATCTCACTCCATCCGATGGTCGGCAGAGTGCTCCGCATCGATTCGATGACCGATGTCCCCGTCTCCGCCATGTGGTGGATGCCTGCCATGTGGATCTCGGTGTCATCGGTGTGCCTGTGCCACTCACTGAGGTATCCACCTCCCCGGAGAGCGGACTGATCGGGCAGGGGCGTGCCATCTTCCTCCAGCGTGAACTGTGTTTTCGGTGATCCGCATACCGGGCATACCCAGTCGTCAGCCAGATCTGTCCAGACCAGACCTTCTGTCTCTTCATCATAGATGTATGAGCATATCTCACAGCGGTATTGTGCCACACCGGACCTGCCTTTAGTGAATACTCAGTCACTGATGAACCGTCTGGCAGGACATGCAGACGAAGTCGATGAGAAGTCTACAACCAATGAGAACCGGCGCAAAGAGTTTCACCGGCAGACTCCTGCGACAAGGAGTGCCCGAAGATGTCGACACAGGAACTGCAGGAGAAACTGATCAGCTCCATAACCCCTGACGATCTTCTTGAGGTCTGGGATCTGATCGAGGGTCACATCGAGATCGAACGCCGGACCGTCGAATTCGCCACCGAAGCGCTGGATGTGGTCGGAGAGATGATATACAGGCACCCGCCAGGTCGATGACCTGGCGGGCTTATTGTACTACCTGTCGTTTCTGCTCAACAGATCGTCGAGTATAGCAGACCAGGCCCCGATGTCGGCCCAGTTCTCCTTTTGGATGACGATCCCGCCCCTGTCGATGATGAACGCACTGTTGGGCAGACCGCCGTACGCTTTGCGCACGGAATTTTCCATGTCATCGATCACGATGGTGGTCGCCGGATGAAGGTCGTCACATGTTCTCTGAGCGAGCAACTGCCTTTCCTCATAGGACTCCGGCTGTTCGATGTCGCTGAAATCCAGGGTGCTGCCCATCCGCTGGGTGGCATGTGCTTCACGCTGGTAGAGGATGATGAAGGTGACTTTCTCCCCGTATTTCTCTCTGATCTCTTCGACGGCAGAAGCCTTCTGCCTGAAGGGGGGTCATGTGAAGGAGCCGAACTCGATCACGACCGGTTGGTCCCGATAGTGCTCGCTGAGTGTGAAGGTCTCACCCTCCAGAGTCTTCAGTGTGAAATCGATGGCTGTCTCGCCTACCACTGGTGCCCAGTTGTCAAATTCCGGCCACATCGCTCTCATTCGTTCAGACATGCGCTGCTGCTGCGCCGATCCGATCTGAGGCAGAAGCACCAGTGCCAGAATGACGAAGAGCGCCGTCTGCCGTCTTGCGGAATGATTGTCGATCAAAGTGTACTCCTCTGATCAGGTGGAATGGATATTCAGAATACCATCCAGGGGTGATTTACTTCAATGGTCGGATATGAGCAGCCGTATGGACCGCCAGCATCGTCAAGGAAATAACTGTAACAACACTGATTTCATTTGCATTTATTAATGAGGAGTCCTAATAATCGTAACCATGTAACCTATCACCAATTGGGAGACAAGGTGTCTGAATGATCTTTCAGGAAGACCTTATGATTGTCGGGACTCTTCTGGACAGCCTTACAGAGGGTGTGATCATTGCCGATCGGAGCGGCCAGCTGCGGTATTTCAATCCCGTGGCTGAGGAAATCCTCGGGATCGGTATCCAGGATGTGGAACTCGGAGAGTGGACCGCCACCTATGGTTGTTACCATCCCGACGGGATCACTCCTGTCCCTTCAGAGGAACTGCCGCTGGCAAGGGCTCTGAAGGGGGAAGAGGTCCGTGATGTGCTCCTCCATATAAGGAATCCGATGCGTCCGAAGGGTGTCCTTATCAGTTTATCGGCCAGCCCCCTGCGTGATGAGCTGGGGAATCTGAGCGGAGGAACAGTAACCTTTCGGGACGTTACCGAGAGTATCCGCAACGAGCACGAGATCAGGCGTCTCTCCAAGGCCGTCGAGCAGACCGCCGACTCGGTTGTCATCACCGATGTGGATGGAATGATCGAATATGTAAATCCGGCTTTTGAGAACACGACCGGCTTTTCGTCCGATGAGGTTCTGGGAAAGAAACCCGGGATCCTGAAATCAGGGTATCACGATCAGTCGTTCTATCAGGATTTGTGGAGTACCCTCAGAAGAGCTGAGCCGTACAGGGGAAGCGTTCTGAACAGGAAGAAGAACGGGGATCTGTACTGGAGCCAGCAGACGATCACACCGATGAAGGACCAGGATGGGGAGGTCACCAACTTTGTGTCGGTGGCCAGGGACATCACCGATTTTCTGGAACGACAGAAGATCGAAGCCCGCCTTCAGGTTGCCAGGGAGATTCAGCAACGTTTGTACCACGAAAGCATTTCGGTGCCGGGATTAGACATCGCCGGTGCCAGTTTTCCGGCTGAAGAGACCAACGGGGACTATTACGACTTCCTTCGCACACCCGACGGTAAGATATGGATAATTCTGGGGGACGTCTGCAGCCACGGCCTCGGTGCTTCACTGATCATGACTCAGACCCGGGCCTTCATCCATGCCCTGGCGATGTCGGGTAGTGAGCCGGGAGTCGTGCTCGAGAGATTGAACCAGGAGCTGGTCAAGGATCTCGACCCGCTCCATTACGTGACCCTGGTACTGATCTGCTTTAATCCTGAATCACGGATCATGGACTATGTCAACGCCGGACACCCCTCCGGATATGTTCTGAACGCGTCGGGCGATGTCACTCACGAACTGGAGAGTATGCGGGTACCGCTCGGATTTCTCCCAGACCAGGATTTCCCCATGAGCGAACCAATCCAATTGGAGGATGGTGACACGATCGTGTTGCTCTCTGATGGTGTTATGGAATCCCAGAACAGTGATGAGATCCAGTTCGGGGATGAACGAGCCATTGAGATCATTCGGCAGTACAGTGAAGAGAGCGCGAAGGATATCGTCGGCCGGATTTATAAATCTGTTCAGGACCATTCTGCCGGTAGTCCTCAGGAGGATGATATCACGGCCATCATCTGCAGGGTCGAGAGCTCCTGATACTGCTAGTGCCCTGTCACGCAACAAACGTCGCATTCGAGCGGCGCCGAATCCCGACCTGCTGCGTTTCGCCTCCTCGCCATAGCCACCGCTATGCCTCGTCGCCGCGCCTTGCAGGCCGGGCCCGGCATCACTCTCGGTGCCGACGTTTGTCACCTGACATGACACTAGTTCCTTGACTCTCCTTCCGAGGCCCTGAAGAGACCGAAGTTGGAGAGGGCGGGGACGTTGTTGGATTCCAGGATCAGGATATGAACGCGATCAGCCTTGATTCCCGGAATGCGGAACAGCCGTTTGTAGCCGATGGTGGTTCCCTCCGCGACTGCTTTCCACTCGCCATCAACCCTTGCCTCTATCACGAATCGTGAAATCCGCTGGCCGAATCGGATCGGCTCCTGGAGCATGATCCGGTCGAAATAGACGACCTCACCGAAGTCGATCTCCAGTACGGCTGACCGGACACCCTCATCAGCCGCCCAGTAGGACTCGAGGTCATCATCAATCAGGTTGGCCGGCGCGAACTTCGGGTGTCCGAGCCGGTGCTGGTCCGACACCACCTCCTTACCGACTGCAAGATTGACCGCAAACGTCTCATCCAGGACGCGTCTGAATTCCCTCAGAGCGGCGACATCATTCTCATGGATCAATCCCCGCCTGTCGGGGGGGATGTTCAGGAGCAGGACGCCGTTGCGGCCGACCGATCGGTAATAGACATCGAGCAGTTCCGGCAATGATTTGACCCTGTCGTCCTGGTCGGCGTGGTAGAACCATCCCGGCCTGATCGAGGTGTCGCAGAGGGGGATCGTCCAGTGGGTTCCCTCCGGATCGCCGGTATTCAGATAGGCCTGATCCGATTCGCCGATAGTGACCTGATCGATATTGAGCATCGACCAGTTAGTCTCGCCGGCATATCCCCGCTCGTTCCCGATCCACCGGATATCGGGACCGGCGTCTGAGAAGATCAGCGCGCCCGGTTGCAGCGATTTGACAAGGGCGAAGGTTACGTCCCAGTCGTAGTAGGTCGTGCGGTCGATCCGCCGCTCCTCGTTGGCGCCGCCATACCAGCCGGTACCGCCGTTGGCACCGTCGACCCATATCTCAGTGATTTCTCCATAACGAGTCAGCAGTTCCTGCATCTGGTTCCGGTAGTAGTCAAGGTAAGCTGGCCGCCCGTAGTCGGCATGGTTCCGGTCCCAGGGGGAAAGGTAGATACCGACCTTCACGCCATGCCGTCTGCAGGCTGCGACGAACTCACCGACAAGATCGCCCTCACCGTTCATCCACGGACTCTCTTTGACGGAATGATCTGTGTAGTCCGACGGCCACAGGCAGAACCCGTCGTGATGTTTGACGGTGAGGATCAGTTCCTTCATTCCCACTTCGGCGGCGATTCCAGCCCACTGACCGGCGTCAAACTGCGAGGGATTGAAGATTTCCGGGGATTCATCTCCGAACCCCCACTCCCGGTCGGTGAAGGTGTTGACCGTGAAGTGGATGAATCCGATGAACTCCATCTGCTGGTACGCGATCTGTTCCGGGGTCGGGACGACGTCGTTCGGCGCAATGTCGGCGGGTCGGGAACCGCACGATATGAGCAGGAGTGCCGGACCGACCGTGAACCAGACTGTGAACCATCTTTGTGGGCGTCCCTTCACATGGTCCTCCATATATCAGGAGATGAGGTTTCGGATGAGGATAGAAAGGGCCGGACAGAGGTGTAAATAGAGTTTCTTGTCCCGGTATCTGAAATTACATTGGTGCCAACTTTCAGCGCGTGCCCGGGCGACCGATTTGACCGATCGAACTCGTGCGCCTTTATCAGGAGACTCTTCATCATGGATTTCATCGCAAAGCTAGAGGCAGTTCTGGATCAGCACTCGGATGTCCAGACCAATCCGGCCCGGAACGACTTGATCGACATGGCGATCAGAAACCGGGAATCAGTGGTATCGGCCAATGGAGCCCTGGTCACCTGGACGCCTGCTGAATCGAGCGGCCGGAGCCCCAAGGACACCCTGATCGTTGATCGTGACGAGATCAGGGACACCATCGACTGGGACGCCCCGAACAACCTCCCTGTCGATGTAGAGACCTTCGAGATGCTCTGGGAGGACGCCCTGGCCGTTCTGGCCGGCAAAGAGACGATCTTGATCACCGAAAAAGTGGTCGGCGCCGAATCCTCCTACGCCCTGCCGGTCCGCACCATCACCGACCGGGCGAACATCGCCATCTTCACCGAGAATATGTTCCGACCGGTTCCCGACGACATCGACACAAGCATCTACGCTGACAAGCCCTTCACGATCGTGGAACTGCCCTACGATCGGATAGATCACACGAAGTACAAGGGACGCCTGCGTGACCTTCCCAACGGTGAAGCCTCACATATGTGTATCATCGCCGATTTCGAGAAGCGGATCGGCCTGGTCTACGGTTCGGCCTACTGCGGCAGCTGCAAGAAGCTGATGTTCACGGTGATGAACTACTACCTCCCCGCCGATGGCATCCTGCCGATCCACTGTTCGGCCAACGAGGGCACCGAGGGAGACAGCGCCCTCCTGCTGGGACTCTCCGGAACGGGGAAGACGACCCTTTCGGCTGACGCGACCCGTGCCCTGCTGGGCGATGACGAGCACGGCTGGAACGACCGGGGGATCGCCAACTTCGAGGGCGGCTGCTACGCCAAGCTGATCAACCTGCGCATCGACAAGGAGCCGGAGATCTGGGACGCCGCCTTCCGCGAGGCCGGCATCTATGAGCACGGCGCCCTGGTAGAGAACTGCATGATGAACCCCGAAGGTTACTTCGATGTGGATGACGAGCGGTTGACGGCCAACTCACGCGTCTCCTACCCGCTCTCCGCCCTGAAGAACATAAAGACACCACCGATCGCCGGTCACCCGAAGACGATCCTCTTCCTGACCGCCGACGCCAACGGAGTTCTCCCACCGGTCTCAAGACTCAACACGGCCCAGGCGATGCTCTGGTTCCTGATGGGGTACACGAGCAAACTCGCCGGTACCGAGACGGGCGTCACCGAACCGGTCTCGACATTTTCCCGGTTCTTCGGCGCGCCCTTCATGCCCCGCAACCCCGACGACTACTCCAGCCTGCTGGGTGCGAAGCTGGCCGAGCACGGGACCGAGGTCTACCTCGTGAACACCGGCTGGAGCGGCGGTCCCTACGGGGTTGGAGAGCGGATGGACATCCTCCTCACCAAGAGGATCTGTAACGCGGCCCTGAGCGGGGAGTTGAAGGATGTCGAGTACGAGACGGACGAGTTCTTCCGGGTCGCCATCCCGAAGGAGGTTCCCGGGGTGCCGTCCGAAGTACTCTTCCCGATCAATACCTGGGATGACAAGGACGCTTATCGAGCGCGGGCCGCAAAGCTCGCCACCGACTTTGCTGCCGCATTCGACAAGAACTACGGCAACAAGGGTCTCGACGCCGAGATCGTGGCGGCCTGTCCTGGAAAGTAAGCCCTGTCAGGAAGCACAGTAGTAATACAGTGAGTGAAGGCCCGGCTGGTGACAGCCGGGCCTTTTTTTGGATCATCCGCGATATTTTTTCAGCCATCCTGCTGTCAGGTCTGATATGATGCGTGCTCAACCCGTAACCGGATGGCGTGATCGTGACCACATCAAGAACCTGTCTCAACAGCATTGTCAGTGTAATCATCGCTGTCGGTGCCGCCTGCAGCGGCAGTCGCGAAGAGGCGATCCTTCCCGACCTGCCCGGCGACATCCAGGCGGTATCCCTGCTGGGTGACTCTCTCTCGTCAGCGACTCCTGCCGGAGCCGTGGTGGAGCGATACGAACAGGCGAAGCTGGTTCATGAAACTGATCGGCGCGACCCCAACGCGCTCATCTGGTACGGGCGGCGGGCAGCTTACATGGGTAAGTACCGGGAGGCGATCACGATCTTCACCAGCGGGATTCTGACCTTCCCAGGTGATGCCCGGATGTATCGTCACCGGGGTCACCGGTATATCACGCTGCGGGAATTCGATCGGGCCATCACGGATTTCGAGGTTGCCGGCCGTCTGATCGAGGGTACCGAAGACGAGATAGAACCAGATGGCATGCCGAACGCCATGAACATCCCCCTGAGTTCCCTCCACAGCAACGTCTGGTATCACCTGGGACTGGCTCATTACCTGGCTGGGAATATGGAAGGAGCTCTCGAGGCGTACCAGAAGTGCCGGGCAGTAGAACGGAACGACGACGGTATCGTCTCATCGACCCACTGGCTCTATATGATACTGAGACGACTCGGACGGGAGGATGAAGCGGTTGCGGTGCTCGAATCGATCCATCCGGAGATGGAGATCATCGAGAACACCTCCTACTACCACCTCTGTCTGTTCTACAAGGGACTCCTCACCCTGGATGATCTGTCAGGCGAAGGTCTGGAGGGAAGTTCGAACGATGCCCTAGTCTAGTTCCCATCCAGAAACGGTTGTTTTCTGACCTCTTGAGTAGATAAGTCAGCCCGTCGGGTGGGTCTCAAGCACAACTGCTGACATTCTACATGGATTTGAGATCGCTCGACAGCATTCT
>SDBT01004540.1_pt1 | contig 23548 bp, 32 predicted proteins | sample 2277101 | NCBI WGS metagenome assembly SDBT01 (sample SAMN10404973, study PRJNA504765) | marine sediment metagenome | isolation source: marine sediment core GS10_PC15, 103 cmbsf | place: Arctic Ocean: Southern Knipovich Ridge | collected 2010 | reverse complement strand
GCTGGAAATTTTATGAATGAGGGAATCCAAATGAGTGAAAATGGATGCACACAACCAATGCGATGGGATATTTTTAATGAGCCGGAAGCGGTTCATAATTTGAAGGAGATAGCTGATGCCAGTTGAGATTGGCGGATCCGGCGGTCTGTTTTTCGGGTCAGGTATCGAAACATCGGGGATGAAAAGAGATGCGGCAGGAATAAAAGGTATTTTGGGCGGACTATCTAAAAATATAACAAAAATGGATGTGTTTAAGGGATTGGCATTAAGTGCGACTATTGCTGCTGTAGCAGTTGCGAAAGCTGGGTTTAACATATCGAAAGACTTCGAACATCGAATGAAAGAAGTTCAGACGATTTCCCGGGCCGTACAGGACGATTTCGAGGGTATCTCAAACCAATTAATTCAACTGTCAACCGAAATCCCTGAAGATTTAGGGAATCTCACAGCTGCATTATATCAGGTCGTCTCTGCATCTTTCGACGGAGCGGAAGGAATGGAAGTCCTGGAAGTTGCCGCACGGGCTGCTGTAGCTGGTGTTACCGATACCGAAACGGCTGTTGATGGACTTACGACTGTATTAAACGCATTTAAAATTGAAGCCCGTGACGTTGATAAAGTCGCCGATCTAATGTTTCAAACGGTAAAGCTCGGCAAAACCACGTTTGAGGAAATTTCATCTGCTATTTCATTAGTTGCACCAATTGCGGCGGCTACAGGAATTGAATTTGATGAAATATCAGCAGCACTTGCGACACTTACAAAACAGGGTGTACCAACCGCTCAGGCTGTAACTCAAATTCGAGCTGCAATAATTTCAATGTCCGAAGTTCTTGGCGATGGATGGGCTGAGGCATTATCCTTACAGGATGCTATGATTAAGGTACGTGAGGCATCCGAGGGAAGCGATACAAAACTTCGTGAGTTATTAGGTAGAGTTGAAGGTTTTAGTGCTGTACTGTCCCTGACCGGCGACAATGCACGTGGTGCCGCAGAGGATTTGGATTCAATGAAAAATAGTGCCGGTGCTGCCGAAAAAGCGTTTCAGGTAATGGTTAACGATCTTACGAATCAGAATAAAATATTAGCAAATAATCTTAAGGCTGGTTTATTGGTCCCGGTCGGTGATTTCTTTGTTAGTTTTCTTGGTAATGTTGCAAGGCAGATTAATAAATCATTTTTTAGCGTAACCACTCAGCTTGACAGGCTTGATTTTAGGAAGAAAACATTGCAGGGATATGTTGATGTAGTGGGAATTTTAAGTGAAAAGACTGAATTAACAGCGGATGAAACTGTTGAATTGAAAATCGCACAGGAAGGTATTAATCGGCTATTACCTGAATTGAATACCAACTGGGAAGATCATGTTAAATTATTAAAAGAGGCCGAAATCTCACTCTCCGGATTGTCAAGTAAATATCAGATAATCCAGCAATCCGTATGGAAGGTTGAATTAAAGCAAGCTAAGGAGCGATTAGAGGCATTAAAGCAAGAGCAGAAACAGACAGAAGCGTTTTTTGATAGTAGGATAAAAATGGCTAAATCCTTAGAAGGTTTAGCCGGTACGGAATTTTCTACATTTCTTGGTGGCGGAAAACCTGAAGGTCAGGATGTTCATAAAATATTAAAAGAAAGCCTTAGTTTTAATGAAGATATTAATGTCGCAATTGGAGCACAGATAAAACTGATAGAAAAATTAGAAGATGCTATTGAAGGAAAAACAGAAGCCGAGATTAAAGATGCTAATGTCATAAAAGACCTTTTAGAAGAACAATTTAAATTTTTCAGAGGAAAATTTGCTGCTCAAGCTGCACTTAGAAAAGAGATTGGAAGTGAAGAATTACGGCAATTTATATTTATCCAAACTGAGAAAAGAAAAGCTTTAGAGAAATTCCACAGAGAAGAAAAAAATATGCGGCTTCGGGAACTTGCCGAAATAGCCGGCGGGGCTGTCGGAGTTGGATTAAATGAACAAACTCAGTTAGCTTTGGATATGGCTGAATCAACGGACTGGCTGAAAGAAATGACGACCGGATTTATTGAACTGAGTGGTGCTGTAGCGGCTTATGATCAGGATTTAGCCGATGCTTTGGATTCACTTTCCGATATGACAACTCTTGTTGGTGCTATAACGAGTGGAGGACTTGGACCAATTGGAATTGGGGGGGCTGTCGTTGGAATTATCGGCGGTATTTTAAACATGTTTAAATCAACCGAGAAAGAAACAAAAAGCCTCATTGATCAATTACATATATTACAGCAAATACAAAAGAATATAACCGGATTTAGCACAGGTGAAAGAAGGCTATCCAGTCTTAAAGAAGAATTTAGGCTGGCAATACAAATTCATAATTCGATTATAGGTGCAGGATTAGAGAAGGATAAGCAGCGGAGCGATGCACTTGCTGATATTCGGGAAATTAGAAGTGAACTTCAAAGTATGCTAACCGGCACGACAATAAACACGCTTGCAAATTCAATCGCAGAGGGATTTCGGCAAGGCGAAAAATCCGCTGTAATATTTGCAGATACATTTGAAGATTTAATGAAAAATGCACTCTTGAGCACATTCGAGCGACAAATTGTTAGTAAACTAACTGAAGCATGGTTCGATGAATTCACGGCTGCTGCTAAATCTGATAATATTTTATCAGTCAGTGAAATAAACACACTTCGAGGTTCGTTCTCAAATTTACAAAGCGACATATCGAGCCAATGGCAAAACATACAGGATATTGCAAGTCAGGCTAATATAAACCTATTAGATAGCATAGGACAGCCACAGGGCGGCTTGAGCGGTGCAATCGGAGGTATAACCGAGAGTACGGCGAGCGTTTTGTCAGGACAGGTTAATGCTATTAGAATAGATATAAAAGGAATGATGCGGATCGCCGAAAATATATTATTGGTAAATGTCAGGATTGCCGAAAATACAGAATTAAGCAATACATATTTGAGAGAGATTCAAAATAATACCGGCGGATCGTTAGTTTTAGATAGAGAAATATTACGATCTCTTGGGAGTGCATAATGGGTTATAAAATAGATGGAAATGATTTATTTGATACTTACGGCATAAAAATTGAGCGGATCGCCGGTTATCTCGATATGCCGAAACGTAAAAAACCGACTGCTCAAACTTGGGATGATGAAGACGGTGAAGAAGAATTCACGGATGTTACAGATATATTTTTCGATCCGCGAAACATAACATTATTCTGTCATATCCGAACCACGACGAAACTTGATTTTTTGACTAAATTACGAGCATTTAAAACTGTTTTGAAAACCGCTGGATTACATACTTTGGGACTTCCCGGAATGGTTCTTGATACCGGTAAGACAGCAACCAGTGGCGGCCCGGCAACTATAACTGATACCGGTATCGGATGGACGGTGAATGAATGGGCTAATTTTGAATTATACATTACCGGCGGCACAGGTTCGGGACAGAATCAGACAATCGTTTCAAATACCTCAGATACAATTACGGTCGATACGAATTGGGACACGGAGCCGGACGGGACTTCGACTTATGAAATCCGGCAAAAAGATATAAGTTTTTATTTCAAGGATGGATTCACGTTTAATATGATGACTAAATGGGATGTAAATTCATTAGTAGGCCGGTTTGTTTTGCCGTTACGCGAACCTGACCCGGTTATACCTTAAAGGAGTTTTTATGAAGAGATTAAGAAATTTAAAAATAATATTATTAATAATTTTTATTATGCTTGGATTTTTGAATGTTTCCGGGCAGGAACGAGAATTAATTTACAAGTACGATAATTCCAGTCGTAAAGATTTGGAGAATGGGGAAGAACAATTTAGAATACGAATGAGTGCATCATATCAAATATTCACGAATGTCGATACATTTGAGAATGTCCGTTCTGATGGTGAAATAATAAAATGGCGTATCAACGGAATGTCTGACTATAAAATAAATAGAATTGGAGAAGGAGTTAGATTTGAAGAAACTTACGATATAAATTCGGATAGTTTTACGGTTGAATATTATCTCCCGGATGATGTTGAAATGATATTAGATGATGACACTACTAAATTTATCAAGAATGGAAAAGTAATTTATAGAAATATGGGAATGAGTATTTTTAATGATGGCATTAAGCTAAATAAAACGAAAACAAAGTTATATAAAAATAAATTAAAAGTAAGATTTAACCGTCCTGACAAATCCAAAAAAGCAAAGGTTGACCCTATATGGAGTTGGCAACCTACCGAAACGGATGGAATTGATTGCTATATGCAAAGTAATACAGCAACTACCAATTATAACGATAAATTTCTTCATGCTTCAGCAGGAGCAGCATCATTCCATATGAGACCATTAATAAAGTTTTCAGCATTAACAGATTCAATACCGGCTGATGCTACTATAACATCGGCATTTTTATATATGACAAACAGGGGAATTAATACTGAAGTATCTGTGGATTCAATGACATCGTATGTTTTGAAAAGAGTTTTTGTGGAAACTCAAGCTACGTATAATATTTTTAGTACAGGGAATAATTGGGGAACTTCCGGTGCTACGAATGTAAGTGATATATATTATGCTCCTGCTGATACAAATTTTAATATAGGAGGTACAACAAAGGGCTCGGGTGCTTTAGATACTCTTGACATTACTAATACAACAAAGTTATTAGTAGGAGTTGATTCTGTTTATGCTAATAATGGTATTATGATAAGAGGACTTAACGATATAACCAGAACTGCAAATGCATACTGGTTATCTTCCGATTCTTCTGGAAGTGAACCGGTAATAGTGATTAATTATATTATAATACCACTTGATACGAATGTATATATTGGTATGCTAAATGATTCTATGAATGTGTTAAGAGCGGAGTTTATGAATATTGCGGCAGTAATTGAATCTCTTGCAACAAAAACTACTTTTCTGAATTTGTCAGATTCTTCAGGAAATTTAGACGCTGTTGGAGATTCAATTTTCGCATATTTACCAAAACCGGTTGATACAACAGGATTGATGTTGCATTACGCTTTAGATGATACGGTGATTTTTGATAATTCGATTCATCGGAATAATGGAATTCGTTCAGGTACAATACATATCTCTGACTTTGATAGTCTTGGTGGAGGTTATGGGGCTGAATATTTTGATAGTACTTCTACTATTGCAGTTTCAGATACAAATGCTTGTGAAGTTGATACAAGTGATTTTGCTTTTAGTTGCTGGATTCAACTTCCAAATAGTCCTGTTGGTACAAGTTATATATTTCACAATCAATCTCTTATTCAACCACAAAAAGGATATTATATTGTTATCACCAATTCTACAATAAAGACTAATTTAGATTGGGGAAATTCTAATCTTTTTGTTAATTTTAATGGAACTAATATAGCAGATGGTTTATATCATCATATTGTTATTAATTATGATAGGGATGGTTATGCTACTTTGTATCTTGATGAGAAAGTAGATGGGACACCGATTGATATTTCAAGTGCAGATAGTACTCTTACGCAAGAAGACGATCCATATTATCCTTTATTTGGAGGTGCAGTTTGGGGTGGAAATAACGGAGCACTTAAAGCTATTCTTGATGAAGGATATGTTTACAAAAGACTCCTAACAATCGACGAAATTTACAATCTCAGACGTAATAGCTCGTATTACAGTCAACAAATGGAAAGATTAAGGAAAAAAACTATACCAATAATTTACTAATGGAATAATTATGGATATAATATATCTCGATAAATCGCCGGCTTATATTCCTTTTACGGCACAGCTTGTAGGAGGATCAGGAAAAACAAATCCGAGTGCTGCTAATTTGATAATATATGAGGAAGCTGGTGCTGATGCATCGTTTGATAGTACGCAAATTTCCAGCAGTCCATTTTCCCCGGCACAGGTCAATGGTAAGACAGGATTGTGGGGATCACTCGTTGATAAGACGGAATTGACGGCTAATAAATTTTATATTGCCTTATGGGAATTTACAGTCGATGGTGTTAATATTGCAAAAGTAGAAGAATATCAAGTTATAGATTCAGATACCACAAACGTAGATTCGATATTAACAAAATTAGTTCATTTAAAACAGTCAGTACAGGGACGATGGAAAATATTTAATAATCAGTTAATAATATATGATTCAGACGAAACGACACCGTTATTAACTTATGACTTGAAAGATGCTGCTGGTGATCCTACAAGTACCAATCCTGTAGAGAGGGCAATTGCATAATGGCTCAAGAACAACAGCAAATAATAACCGAGGGTCTCGGAGCAAATACTCTTATAACCGGTGGCTCCGGCGGAGTTGCCGCACTATCAGCTCCGTTCCTACCGGTCTATCGCAACGGTGCAACCACGTTTGAAATACATATCGATCAGGCGAAAACTCTGGTTCAGGAAATGACCAGCCGTGATTTTATTAAGGTTAAATTTTTCCGTACAAGCACGGTCGATATACAAATTCGGGATTACGTTCAATTATCAAATGGAATAAAATATTATGTAAACGATTTACCGAATATTAAAAAAACTGCTGCGAATAGATTTGAATATGAAATCGTATTTGAAAGCCAGTATTATGATTTATCGCAAGTGCAATTCATGTTTGAACATGCCGTAACATCCGAAGTGATCGGGGTTTTTGATTTAGCCGGTGATATTGATATATTTATAGATCAGATAGTTTTTAATATGAATCGAGTTTTGAACGGATGGAGCCGGGGAACGACCGACCAGACGAAAAACGATGTCGTGAACCTACATTTTGAATCGGTAAATTGTACTGAAGTATTACAGGTTTTAAACGCAGCTTTTGAAGGTGAATTTTATTTCACCGGGAAAGTGATTGGATTCACAGATAAGATGGGGCAATCTGTATAATGGCACTGACGCTACGATATAAATTCGGATTACGAAGCATCCGTAGGGCTGTAACCGACAATCAAAATATATTAACCCGGATATACGCTTTCGGGTCTACTCGTAATCTTGGCACGTCATATCGGAGCGGTGAAAATCGTCTCAGGTTTGAAATAACTGCAAATCTGGTATTGAATAGCAGTTTTGAAACCGGGGATTTTACTTCATGGACTCAGTGGGGAAGCCCTGACACGAGAGAAATTGTCTCGGCAAATGCGAGATTCGGGACATACTCATATCATCATATCGGTAGTAATACCAACGCAGGTTCATTGCAGACGATTACCGGATTGTCACCAAGTACGACTTATAGTGTGTCTTGCTATGTTTATACTGCATCCGCAAGAGATATTAGAATGATGAGCACGGGATCAAGCGGTCTCGTGACTGCATGGCAGTCGAAATTCAATAAATGGGAACGAATTGAATTACAGATTACGACATCACCATCACAAACAAGTGCGATAGTATATCTCGGCGGTAACGGTGAATGCTGGTTCGATGCGGTTATGGTTGAGGAATCCGCTGTAGCGACTCAATACAGTGTCGCCGGAAAATCATTTGTTGAGGACAATACATATATTCCGTCAACGATTGAAAAGACTGTTATATTTGAGGATGTTTTCCCTCGGCGGACTGGTACAATTTCCGGTGTTGACGGTTCGGATGTTTTGAAATTTACCGATAGCTCGATTGATTTCGATGTAAATGATTATTTGATTTCCGGGTTGACTGCGAAAGTGCATTTTAATTCAGGCGATCTTGCGGGATATGAAATCGAAGTATCGAGTTTTGATAACGGAACTAAAGAATTTACATTATTAACATACACTGATGAGAATGGATTTACGTTTCCGAGTGCCGATTTAAAGCCTGCTGTCAATGATGAATATGTTCTGGTTGATATTACTATGCCTACGAGTTACATCGATACTGCTGAAACGGAATTACAGACCAGAGCAATCGCTCATTTATCGGCTAATAATCGACCTCGCAGTAAATTTGAAGTTACTTCCGATTGGCGATATTTTAAAACGAACGATATATCGTTGGTTGTAGGCGATAACTTGACGCTGGTTGATTCGGATTTAGATGTGAATAAGGAACTCAGGATTGTACATCTCGAGCAATCCTTAACGAATCCGTTTAAATATACCCGGATTGATTTGTCGGATTTCGTATCGCCACCGGTTTTGGATAATATTTTTACGGGTACACGGAACGTCACGGTTTTATCTCAGCGGCAGGACGTGGATTTAAACCAGCATACCGTTTATATTAATCGGAATGCTGATGAAATAGATTTGCGGGTTGAGAAGGATGGTGTTATTGCTGCTGTGAATATTAGCCTCGAAGGCATTAAGATTGAAGGCGATAATATTCAATTGACCGGTGATACTCAGGTAACCGGAACGTTCACTCTGAATGGCGATGCGATTGTTTCCGGTGCTATTGAAAGCGATAACTGGGGAGCTTCTGCCGGCGGACAGTTGGATTTGGCGAATGGGACTTTGAAATTTGGCGGGAGTTCGAGTCCGGATTTTAGTGTTGATGCGGCGGGAGCGTTGACTTCTGTTAGTGGAGTTATTGGGGGATTTACGATTGATAGTGCTGAGGGATTATATGCAGGAACTGGCGCTACGAGAGTTCAGATGAAGCCGGGTGTTGGAATATGGCTTGGTGCTACTGCGATAGGTTCAGCTCCGTTTAGTGTTGATGCGGCGGGAGCGTTGACTTCTGTTAGTGGAGTTATTGGGGGATTTACGATTGGGGCGACGACGCTAACAAGTACAAATATTACCTTAGATGCCGCTGGCGAAAGTATTACTATATCTGGAACAGTCGCTACTCTGAAATCCGATTTAACAGGTAATTATCCAAGAGTTCAAATGTATAAAACAGGTACGCCTGGAGAAATATATATTCAATATAATTTAGATGTGTTTGATGTAGATGACCAAGGTGGTAGAGTTATATATAATTATTATTTAAATGGAACTAAAAAGGCATCGATGGAAATAACTACTTCTCCGGATCCAACTTTATGGCTAAATAGATATAGCCCAAATCAATCCAGTTTAATTTGGGCTGATAGTTCAGGAAATTTGATATTAGATCCACATACAGACATTGATTTTAATAGGTGTCATATAGCTGTTGATGCAGCAAAAAAAATAAATTTGGAAGGACTTACAGGAGATACTTATTTAATTTATCAAAACTCCAGAATAGAAGTTTTTGTAAATAATACTTTAGAAGGATATGTTGACACAACTGGTTTTGTAAATAACGGAAGAAAAACAAAACCTACTGCAATAGGTGGGACAGCGATTTTACTAACAAATAAAACCGGTGCGGCTTCCGTTGCCGGTCAGCTTGTATCAGCATCTCATGCAAATGATGATGCAGTTGAATTAACGATCGTAGATGATGATGATTGTATCGGTGTCTTTCTTGATGCCGGAATTGCAGATGGTTCAGAAGCTTGGGTTGTAATTGACGGCATTGCCGACGTTGCAATGGAAGATAATACAGCAGCGACACGTGGGAATTGGGTTAGAACTTCTGTTACTGAGGCAGGTTATGCAGATTCGACAAATGCAGCACCTCCGGGCGGCGGATTAATTAATTTATTAATACATGAAAGAGAAATCGGTCATTGTTTCGAATCAGTTAACGCAACCGGTGGCGGGACTCATATATTAGCGAGATGTAAATTACAATTTAACTAATAATATATTTCCACAATTTACAGGAGCAAAAAATGAAAGTAAACTTTTCGAAAGTTGTATTAAAAACCATAGAAGGTGAACTTATTAAAGATGGCGGAACTCACAAAAATATCGGTAATATTATATACCAAAATGCAAGAGATTTAGGATTAGTAACTATTGCTCAGGAAATTTATAAAGGGAATGAGGTTGATTTAAGCGATGCCGAATTGAAAGAAATTAAAAATTTAATTAATAATCCATCAACAGGATTGATGGCATTTGCACGAAAAGCCGTTTTAGATTATATTGATAATATCGGAAAGGAAAAATAACATTGTAATAATTTCAACCGACGAGGTGAATAAAATGGAAATGATGGGTTTAGCTGCATTTTTAAAATATGGAACTCCAGGGCTTTTTGTCGTTCTAATAATTTTAATGGTTTATATTTTAGTTACTCTGAAGCGGGTCCAGCAGGATATCCGGGACATGAAAAATAGTATGGTTTGGAATAAAGAATGTGATTTTAGGCACGAACCTATCGACAAAGACATGGAAAGACTTAAAAATAAAGTATTTAATGGGAATAATAATTAATGAGCTTATCAGATGAACAATACCTATTCCAGAAAGATTTAACGCATCTGTATATGTGGCTTATGATTCAAAAATCTATAACGAAAGTTACTCAAGGTGAAGCTCAAAGAAGCCAGCAGATTCAGAATTTGTATTATTACGGGTACCGAATAACATTCGGAAAAAATAAGTTACCAATGATTTATAAATGCAAACCGAAATCTAAAAAACGAATAAGCAATCACAGTAAAAAACTTGCTCAGGACTTATTTTTTTGGATTAATGGAAAATTAACATGGAAAAAATCAACACTCCAATTTATTGGCGATTATTGGGAATCACTTTCGGAAAAGAACCGATGGGGAGGCAACTATAAATCATGGAAAGACACTCCGCATTTCGAGAGGCGACCGTAATGGCACAAAAAACAAACAACGTAAATTTATCGCTATTCAAAGGCTCTACGATCTCAGAAGCAACGATCAGTGACGACAGCCGAATGCTAATTTTTAATACGACGACCGGAGAAATATTGAAATTGCATTTCCGGGGTAAAAATATTCAGTGTTTTATTGAGAAAATTCAACGAAAGGGAGGCTAAAATGGACATATTAACAACAATTAATTTAATTGCATTCTTAATATGGGTTGGAATTATAATTTATCTCGGAGCGAAACCGGTAGTCAAGGCATTTAACCGGGAATTTGTCGGGTTATTATTGACGGCGGCATTCCTATTCCAAGGATCGGTTAGTGAGGAGACGTTCTTAATTGCATTATTGGCATTTCTTGGAATCCGGACATATCAGAAAAAACTTGAGAACGGAAACGGTAAACCGGCAAAATCTAAAAACATCGATTCTAAGGACGTTAAAAAGTAATCAGTATAAAACTTATATAGATTTCAAGCCGTTTCATCAACAGCCTTTGAGTTTGACCTGTAGGATTTAATTTAAATTAACTATTAAAGATGTATTTATTCATAACCGGAGTCATTTATGAATATATTTTCGTTTATAACCGGAATAATTAAACCGGTAACGACATTAATTGATAATTTACATACCAGTGATGCGGAAAGAATGCAATTACAGAATGAAATTAATAAGGTTATTTATCAACTACAGGAAAAAGTTCTTTCCTACGAAACCCGGATGATGGAATCTCAAGCATCTATTATCGCAGCGGAGGCGAAAGGTAGTTCATGGATGCAGCGAAATTGGCGACCGATCATAATGTTTATGTTTGGATTTATTATCGCATGGAATTATATTATTTCGCCGATGTTTGGATTATTAGTCTTGCCATTACCTGATCAGATATGGACGTTGATTCAAATCGGTCTCGGCGGTTACATCGGAGGCAGGAGCTTAGAAAAAATTGTTCCGGGTATTGCTAAGATTATAACAGAGAGTAAACGAAAATAATAACAATAACGTTGAGCTCAACACCATAAACCTGAAATAATTATTAATTATGCTAATAAAAACCATAATAGTCATAATATTAGCCGCATTTATAGATGTCTTGATCAAAGAATTCTACGTTAAAAAATATATCCGGGATTACAAATACGGTGGACATTGGCATTTAATCAACGATTTCTGGAAAGACCGGATCGAAAACGATCACTGGTACCGGATCCGATATGCAATGATTTTGAATTTCATATTTATTATCGTATCAGGGATTTATTCAGGTTCGATTTACGGTTCGGTTTTATATTTGTATTTAGCCTGCATTAATACTGAGCATATATTATATCAGTGGATATGTGGTGTTTTAGTTCCCGGAAGAAAATGGTTTGATCTTGCAGATTTTCCGGCATGGATGGAGGGATTGTTTTGGAATCGCTGGCTTGCACGGTATCATAGCAAGGATATCGTGACATCTGAGGAGATTTTGACCGTGTTTATAATTGGAACGGGAACTCTATTTATTTTATATCGTATAATAAACAGATTCAATTTTTAAATTTTACGGTCAAACGAAAGGCGGTGATTATATGAATGTGCTGAATTAAAATCAGCTATAAATGTGTATTTTAAAGATCAGAATTGTAATGCCCGGTGTTTTATGCCGGGCATTTTTTTATTCCTCGAAATCCCGGCAGAAGAAATGCAGCTCAACATAACCTTCTACTACATAACAGTAAGCAGTTTTACCATGAATAGCTCCTCTATGCTTGCACTTCCGGCACTGCCATGTCTCTTTAAACTCGTCAATAATCGCCTCGATAGTTCCCTCCATCGCTCCAAATTTGTCGGCAGCGTTTAGCCGGGCTTTTAGTTGCTCGAATAAGGTCATGGTTGTTCTCCGGTTTGGTGAATATTACCTGTAAGTACGATGTTGTAAAGTTCCTGCCTAAGAATTTCTAATAAATAGCTATCGTAGTCAGGGTTTATTTTATCACAATCAACAAAAAATCCGCCCCACTTCCAGTCTATAGTCGATTCTTGCTTCTCGTCTATTTCGGCATCATTCCATATTTCTACAGTATCGTTTTCGTACAAATCTTCCTGATTATCGTCTTTTCCGAAGTATCGATCTTTGGCATTGTGGGAAATCCACTCACGTTTAATATCAAAGTTTTCTGATTCAGAATGAATGATATAAATTGTTTTATCAAAACCAATTTTATGCCACTCGTATCCAACAATCTTTCCTTTTTTAATTAATCTAAATTTTATCATACTCATTCCCCTTTCTTTGTGACCGTACTTTCACACTCAGTACAGTTGTATAATTTAATCGCCGGCTTGCCTTTTACGTTCTCCTGCTCGCCGAGATATTTCAGCGTTTTGTGCGGGCAGACCGGATTTGGTTTTTTAGTTTTATTATTCAAATATCACCGTTTGGTCAGGATTACCATTTTTTTTCTTTCGATATACCCACCATTCCATAACCTCCTCCGGTGTATTCCAATTATTTTTCAAACCCTTAGCAGTTCTATGTTTTAACATTTTATCGAATGCCCGTAAATATGAATCATAATATTTTGGAAATCGTATCGAATCTTTAATCATTCCGTTTTTCCCTGCCATAGGGCACATTATACATCCAATTCTTTTGTATCCTTCATCATAAAGACTGCAATATTTTAATTTCCGCATCTTGATAAATTCCCAAACGTCTGCATCGCTCCAATCAATTATAGGATTAAAATATTGAGTCATTTTATTTTTCAAACAGTTTTCAATAATTTTACGTTTATTCCGCTTGTAACTTTCAGCCCATCTAATACCGGTCATTACTATTCTTCCTGTGCCTCCACGCTCTTTTAGGTGTTTACAGCAATACCGTACAATATGAGTAGGTGGCATCAATTCTTTTACTATTAATTTCCACATTGTTATTTTTGGCTTATGGATTTCTACATTTGGATAATTTTTCTTTAAAAAATATATTAGTTCCGGGGGATCGACTGTTGTCAAATTGAAATGAGCGTCAAATTTTACACCTGCCATTATTGCAAGTTCATCAATGACAATACTATCTTTACCTCCTGAATTTGCAAGATAATATCCTTCCGGAGGCTCAAAAGATTTTATGCGTTTAATTGCAATATCAATTTTATCTATTTTCTTAAACAATGTATTTTCAACGAGTGAGATTTTCCCCTCCTTGCCATTTAATCAATCCCCAAATCGCCAGCCCGAAATACACGGCAAACAGCCCCGCTTGAGCATATTCGCCGATGCACAGATTCCGAGCCATCCAGCAAAAGTTTGTGATTAGCCAGATGCGGAAACAGTACGGGTTTTTGCGTATGTTGAGGATTACGCCGATTATTGAAAGTGCGGTTATTAGCCACATTAGGGTTTTGATTTCCATTTACGGGGCCTCTGTAATTTGCATTTTTTCCTGATAGTCACATTCACCGTCATTGTATTCGCATATAATTATCTCACTATTACATTCGCCCTTGTTAATAGCGAAAGCATTGCTGCCGCATGTTACATTTCCTACTGTGTGTACGGCAAGCATTGTACACCTATTAAAATTTACTGGTAGTTCTGTAACTCGTTCAATTCGTTTGCTCATATTATTTTCCCTCCTGTTAAGTTAATTACCAACAAAAATCAAACTATCCCTATACCCCCGCATCCCTTGCAGCTCGCTCCACGTCTCATATATAAACGCCTGCCCGATGATTGCCAATTCCCGGTCGGTGAGAACGTCCACAGGAGCGTAGATGCACAGGTAGTATAGTTGACATAGGCAGACCATAAGGATGCAGCAGAGCGTGGTTGCGAATAGGATTGTGAGGATTTTAAGTGTGTTCATTCTGTTTATACTCTTTTTATATTTAATAAAATACATCATAGCCTGATTTAAAACCCTTAATAAAAAATTTTAGTTCTTTTTTTAATTTTAATGATATATGTTTAGTGGTAAGAATTGTATAGATACCATAACTAATTGACTCTACTTCGTAATAAAATTCTAAATTAAAGTGTTCTGACAAACTTTTTACTAAATGTTCAGCCAACAATTCTGGCTCTGCCTGACCTACTTTTTTTTATGTTTCATTTTCCTCCTTAAAGCATAATTCTGAGTACTATATCAATAGCAATTAGTAATAAAATTAGAGCTATTTCAATAGTATGCATTGTTAAACAATCCTCTATACTACTAATTTTTTGCCATACTGGTGTTTTTTTACTCATATTTCCCCCACTAACGGTAATGTTGTTCTAAAATATTCATATACAGCAAAAGCAATAATTATAACAATTACCAATATTATATGGCAATATATGAAAGTTCGTTCACTCATTTGCCCCTCTCTCGAATTGTTTTCTACTGGATTCTAATTTATAAATAATGGCATTTAGAACTCTCGTGGATGTCTCAAGATTATACATAAGATGTAGCATTGAAATTATTCCATCTGCTATTTGAGTTCCTGCCTTGCAACTTTTCGTCTGTTTCTTGCTCATCTTCGATTCCTCCATTTGTCGTAAATTTCTAATGAGCCTTTTAAAATTCCGGTTTGCTTTCCGGATTGTATTTTGTTTCTCGCTCATTTCCCCTCGCTTTCAATCGTTTATTTTGTATTATTTTTATGAATTCTTTAAACGATATTTCGACTGCACCGCTTTTAATTGCTAGTTCAATTTTAATACCATATAAATCAAAGTGTTCGTCATATTTATTTTTCTTCTGTAGCCACGATTCTTTTAAGCCCATTTTTCTACCAAACTCTAACAATTTTTCAGTTCCATCGTCAGAAATCATGTGCCGGAATGTTCGTTTTTTGCCTTTAAAATCCCACTTAAAAGGCTGGTCGATGTATATCATACTTTTACCTCCGTTTTAGTTGAACCGTCTGGAAATCCCGGATAGTTCGGTTAGTTAATTTTAATCTTCCAAATCATAATCCCTTGAGCAACTTTTACAATATCTATAATCATCATCCGATTCAATTAAACATTTTTCACAAAACGATCCTTCACAATAACCACATTCTTCTATAATTTCATTGTCTTCAGTTGCACTACAATCAAGACATTTATTCATAATTTTACCCTCCTATTAAATTAAAATAATTCCGCTTGTTTACGGTTACGAAACCTCAGATTCCAGTAGCGGTTGTGAATTGCCTTAAATAAATACCGTTCATCTTTTATAGATATTGGAATATTGCAGAGCTTTGGAGCTTTCTTAATTACCTTCGTACCTTCCATCAATCCCGCATATTCCGGCACTTTATCAAGGCTCAACTTAAATCCATGAATAACAAACCAGAACTGAGAGATTTTTGTTCGTTTCCTTTTCAAGTCATAATGTTTGCCGGGTTTATTTTTAAAATCATTATAATAATCGGCTTTATTTAACTTAATTTCAAACTCTTTCATAAATCCGGCATCTGTTACGGTTAGCAAATCTGCCTCCCATGAGCTATAAATATAATTACAGATAAAAAATTTATGGCTTAAATGACTATACAATATTTCCTGCATTTTTTGCTCCGTCATTTTAATTATCCCACAAAATCAAACTATCCAACTTCCCTCGAAACTCCCGCAGTTCCAACAATTCATCCCACGTCTCATATATAAACGCCTGCCCGATGATTGCCAATTCCCGGTCGGTGAGAACGTCCACACGAGCGTACATGCACAGGTAGTATAGAGTTGACATAGGCAGACCATAAGGATGCAGCAGAGCGTGGTTGCGAATAGGATTGTGAGGTTTTTAAGTGTGTTCATTTGGTTTCCTCAATTCCCGATTCACCAGTTCCGTTGCAATCTTGACATGGTACTTGAATATCATAAAATATTGGTGTTTGCTCTAATTTGCCTTCATTAGTGAGGTATCTATCATAATCCTGCTCAGTTTCCATAAAATATCCCATTCCATTACATCGTTTACATATTTGTTCGGGGTCGGATGCCCACGCTAATAATTTATTAATTTCTTCATCGGTTTGTTTCTCGCTCATTTCCCCTCTTTTGATTAACTTTTTATATTAGCACCTAAATTAAATAATCGATTTACGATTAAATATTTTATTACTTCAACGTGCTTTGTTGTATATGAAAATGCTAAGATTTCTTTTGTTATTTTAGCACCATTACAAACCAATTTATTAACTTGTTTGTAATTTCCTTCGTCAATAGCATCTTTAAGCATCTGCTGTAATGCTTGCTGTTTATCAATTATGTCGCTCATTCCCCCTCGCTTTCCTTTTTGTTGACGGCAACAACATGGTTCGGAAATTCCCGGTACCGCACCTCTTCCGGGAACTGATTTATGTCTTTCACGAGCTTATTAATACAAGCAAGCCACCCTTTTTTGTGAATCTGCTTTACAAATACCGGGATGTCTACATATCTACATTCTTGAACTATGTTAATAATATTTTCGATTTCACAGCCACGTTTATCTTTGCCGGATTCAGCTCCTATTATAACCCAATTAATATCAGTTGTCGGGGTGCAATCATACTTATTCCATAAATATTTATCTAAATTAATGTATTCCAAACACGGCTCAATACTCAAAAATCGATTTGCTGTCGGAATCTTAAGCAATACCGGAATCCGCTCATCTGCGGTTTTTTGGTCTTCAATAGATGTTCCGATCCAAACATTTCGTTGCCAATGAGCAATTGAAATATCATCAGCACCTGCTTGCCATTGATTAAACTCTAAAATTCTTTCAGGTCTTTTAGTTAAAATTAAATAAGTATGATTAAGATTTTGGGACATAATATTATAGCATTTTTGGATAAAATCAAACCGGACGGATTCGTGAAATAAATCATTCCAAATCGCAAAGACCGTTGGTTTTTTAATCGTTAATGGTAGTTTGAGTTTCTTATCACTATAAAATGTTCTTCCAGTCCACTTACCAAATTCATCAGTCAAATCCAAATATTTATTTCTTATTTTTACGTTCTTCTGAAAGCTCCGCATGTGTGTTTGAGCTGCACTCCAGCAATTCTTACAGCCTACCGATACATAGGAACATCCTTCCACTAAACTCCAAGCACGTTCCCAATACATGCCTTTATCTACTCGTTTTGTTGATACGTTGAACATATTTTCCCCTTTCTAAAAACTACCGGGAGGCAGGCTTTATTATTTTATTTTACCAGTTTCGCGCCGGTTTATGGATTATCAAAAATTGTCCCCATACTGACACCGACGGCACGTGTCCGCATTCCATATTGGAATCGATATAAGCTTTTCTCTTTAGTACCGTCAATCCGTACAAGTATTCTATGCCAACCAACAGCCCATGGAGTTTCACGTAAAATCTGTTTAATTCCAGCATGCGAATTCGATATATATACGTAATCAAAGCCCTTACTCACCCGGATTCCATGCTGTGTAAGAATATCATTTGCCTCAGATATTTTCTTATCAGATTCTATTTCCGCCATTATTTCATCACTTTCTATTTCGACCTGTGAACCGTCGGTTTTCATATTAGCCGCAATCGTAATCAGACTTAATATCGATACGTCCTGATGTTTCCCATCACTGACTATATTTATAATATACTGTAATATCGTATTCAGGCACCGGGTTTCGTCTGATTCTGATTCCTGAAATGCTGTATTATTCCAGTTTTGATTCTCCATCCATTCCGCAGCCTTCTCTTCTGATATTACAGAATCACTATACAGCGAATACGCTCCGGCCAGAGACGGTGCAATCTGATCAGCATCCCGTTGTGAATTTATTATTTTCGCGCCAACTTCTGAGAATATTTCAATATTTTTTAGAATTGCCGGTAACAATTTTATCGCTCTTGCACGGAATCCGGCACACCATTCGACTGATAATGTTTCGTTTACGATTTTATTAATTGCATTAAATTTATCTCTTTTTTCACTTGCAGAACCTTTGTGAATTCCTAAGCTAAGTGGAGTTATTCGTGATAAATCTGCCCGTTGTTGAGCACTGATCCCCACACTTGCAAAGCAAAAACACGATCTTGCTCTAAACATTATAACCTTACCCGGTGTCGTTGTACCTTTTACGATCAGCCCTGAATTAGCCGAACTTGCCGATCTCATAAGAATAAATATTGCATCTAATAATTCTTTAGCTTTATGAGTCTCGGCATCAGCCTCATCATGTAATACTGGAACGGCATTATGTAGTAGGTGTCCTCGCATACCCGGCTCAGTTGTACCGCTTCCCTCCGTGCGGAATACAGTTGGACCCATTAACCTTTGAATAATATTATTCATAATCCATGTTTTCCCACCGCCTGATTTCCCAGCCAACCATATATGAGGTCGCCATTGGAGAGCACCAGATAACGGAGCAATTACACACCATCCGGCAAGTATTCGAGCGGAAATACTATCGACCCATGCAAGCATTTCCATTATTTTTATGACTTTATTAGCTTCGTTTTTGTCGAGTGGATCAGCTTTTATCATTTTTATTGATGATGTTGATTCATAAATATATTCTGTTTTTATATCTATGAAATTCGTTTCTACGCCATCAACAATTAACCGGTTTCCCGTATGCACTACAACTCTGCCGTTATCCATCCATATTCCTGTCCCTCGTATATTTCCGGGATTATAAACGCCGACCTGCTCGGCTAATGCCTGTAAAGTATTCCAAATACTGAGCCAGTCTGGACCTCGTTTCGTATGGAAATTACGTTCCCAATACTGAATATTTGCTAACGTAATTAAATTTCTTGATGTATGATTATTCGGTGTCAATTCAATTACTTGATTTTTCCCTTTTGTAATATAATGATATAACCCGTGAAAATATCCGAGACAACGAAACGGAGCGTCGTCAAATACCACTATCGATACATTATTGTCATCCGGTTTCGGGATAACATCATCCGGTGTTAGTAGATTGCTTGACATGTAGTCAAGGATTTTTTTCTGTGTCCATCCTTCTTGAATAGCGTCGTAGATATCCCATTTTTTGGGTTTGCCTGCCGGGATTTTTACGAATCGGATTCCAGCTGCTATGGATTTGGTTTGTTCGTAGACATCCAACATTGCCTGCTTGCCGGGTTCGTCGTTATCTTCCCATAGTATGATTTTGTGATTTTTGACCGGTGAAAAATCGGAAGATTTAACGCCGTGAACTCCGCCAACCCACGACATCACGGCAAAACAGCCATCGAATATTTTCTGAGCAGCTTTCGCACATTTTGCACCTTCGACAAATAATATCTGACAATTTGGATTATCCTTTAATTGCTCTAAACCGTACAATGGACGTGGTGTCAGAAATCCTTTCCATTCCCATTTTTTTGTTTTATGGTTATATGTTAGAGGTAATATCTGCTTTCCGGGTCCCCTATCGGATTCAATTTCAAACCTGCAATCGTAACCGATTGTTTCACCGTTGATATTCTTGTATGCCCATTTTTCAGAATATTTTCCATGTATCGGATGTGCGTTCGGCGGTTTTATGTCCGTAGGAACTGGTAATATTTTTTTCGATTTTTTCACGGATCCGGATCGTGGTTTTTCCGGCAATCTCATTCCTGCTTTTTCGGTAAGCATTTCAAACGCTTCATCGAAAGGAATGTTTTTTATTTTCATAACAAAAGCATATATATTCCCACCCTCTCCACATCCAAAACAGTGAAAATATTGTTCTTCTTGATGTACACTAAATGAGGGGCTTGTATCTTCATGGAAAGGGCATAATCCCATAAAACTATTACCCTTCTTTTTTAGTTGAACGTAACCAGATATGAAATCAACAATATCTAACGAGTTCATTACTCTGTCAATTTTTTCTTGGGGTATCATTTATATTAATTCCGGTTTATTCGTGGATATTTCCGATTAGTTTGCAAGTCCCAACGGCTCGCCATAAATCATCGCTCAAGCCTAAATCTTTATCTTTACATTCTGCAATCCATTTACCGTCTCTATCCCATTTTACAATTAACGTTCCATAATAATTTGAATGAATTTTATCACCTTCGTAGATTTCTTTCTTTTTGATTTTGAATCCGGTATATTGCTCTTCACTATCGTAGGGAATCGATAATAAAATACATGGTGATTTAATACATAAATCAGATTTTGTATTATTGATTCTGAACCACGATTTATTATCTTCTGAATGGAATATTTCAACAACATCAGAATTTTTGTGCTTGATATGCCATCCCCATCCAACAATTTCATGGTTGAGGATTAATCTGTATTTAGTTTCTCTCATAATTAATTTCCCGTTAGTTTTTTTATGCCTGTATCGTAAGTTATACTCTTTTTACAATTATAACAAATACCAAAAATTTCGTCATCTATATTTTTTGGTATTTGTTTGAGTTCAAAAAACGTCAATATCATACCTCTTATTAATTTTCCACAATGTGGGCAGGTTAGTCTCATCTTTTTACCTCGATTATTTGAATATTATAGCTAAGGCATCTTTCACATGCTTGAACATATCCTTTTGGTTTCGGTCGTTCAAAAGTATGACCGCAATTATTACAAAGATATTGGAAGATTTTCATCTTCATTTCCTCCCAACTAACACCTCAGCATCCCGCACATCCCGGACAATCCCCGCAATCCCGCCGGACGCATTGACTTGATTAATAAAATTTCTCTGTTTATCTAACGTTTTTTTATTCGATGTGATCCGCCCCGGACGTTTTACCTCGATGGCAAGAAATACGGCGACTTTCTTCCCGACCATATCTGGTGTTATTTTCAGCGATTGCCAGCCGATTAAATCTGAGGAGCCTGCTGTTAATCCGTATTTAATCCGTTTCGGATTTTTCAGAGTTACTGAATACGCATTGTCGCCGATGACTTGACCCTGATATGCCTGCCCGACGTTGTTTCGGAATAACCGGCAATCCGGACGTGATCCGATTGAACGCATTATATCATCTTGGACGTGCTTTTCTTTCCGGTGTTTGTGATACGGTTTTGCAGTTTTTGCCGGATATGAATTGTTGTTATTTGGTTGCATTGGGTTATTTCCTGTTAAATTTAATTATTTAATAGTCCACTATTAATTATAAATTCGCCAATTACTTTCACGCACTGCGGAACGACTGAACCGCCTAAACATTTAAGTCTGTGTACCCGATTGGGTATCCCATCAGCCACTCGACAAATTCCGGGTTCAACGTCCCAGTATTCACTTCCGAGTAATCCGGGCGGTTCTTGCTGCTGAATCGTGCCTGCTCCATATCGCCTGTTGTTACCATGCTGCTGGATGGGGTTGGAAATTTTTGATTCATCACGACATTTGGCAGGCAATCCCTGTTTTCTTTCTGAAAATTCGCTCTCTGAGTTTTTCCCTTCCAGTCCCTTGATTGTGGAGTTGGAAACATCTGTTTGCATACCACTGTATTCAGTTGAAAGAATGGAGTTTTTGAATTTGTCCTTTTCCCGCTCCGGTAATCTCTGTATTGAGGAGTTGGAAACATCCTGACTATCTGAGTTAATCCCTTCTGAACTAATCGCCCCGTCTTTTTGTCGTAAAACCTTTGATTGGGATGATTGGGATATTTCCCCTGTTTGTCCACTACTTCGATGTGTTTCCATCCCGGTTCTTGATTGCTGGGGGTAGGCAATAATCCAGACCCTTTCCCTTTTATGCCAAGCACCAACTTCCGCTGCTGATATAACTTGCCATTCCGCATCATACCCGATTTTGGCAATTTCTCCAAGTACATGTCGCATCCATTCGCCGTTTTCACCAGACAAGAGGTTTGGTACGTTCTCCAGAAACAACGCTTTCGGTCGAACCACGCCAGCAATCCTAATGATTTCATTAAATAAACTTGACCTTTCACCTGTTATCCCCTTTTGTTTTCCTGCAATTGAAATATCCTGGCAGGGAAATCCTTCTGTAATTATATCAATAGGTTTGTATAGTTTTTTCGGATTAATTTTTGTTATATCTCCCAATGGAACTGCATCCGGAAAATGTTTAGCATATACTTTATTCGCATAATCGTCAATTTCGGAATATCCAACCCAATCAAACTTGAATCCTGCCCATAATAAACCAATATGCATTCCGCCTAATCCTGAAAAAAAATCGAGGTAATTCACTTACGACCCTCCACCAAACTCGTCTTCCTGCCGCCCCTACCGGCAGCCATTTTATACTGCTTACCAGACGTAGTGATAGTAATTATTTCGTACTTACACGCCAATCCCTGTTTATTCCGGGTTAGTATGCCGTTGATCCGATTGCCGCCGGTAAGCGATTCCCGGAAATATTTATAATAACAACTGTAGCAGACCAGGATTTGACTTTGTTCTGTCTCGTTCGGGAGTTGATACCTGAGTAATTTATAATATTCATTCGGGCAACCAGGGATTTCACATTGATGTTTATTGATACTCATGCAGTACCTCTACGGTTATACCACATCATATTTTCAAGTATTATTAAAAACTCTTCCGGCGATTTGCAAGGTATTTCAATCTGCAGGGGATTCGATATGTAATAAATCAGTAAATACCGGAATTGTTCGCAGGGGATGTGGATTCTTAATTGTTGGCTCATTTGAACATCTCCGTTTGACGTTTTAATTCGTATGCCTGAAGGATTCTGCTGTCTGCGATTTCGCAGTATTTTTCTGATGTATCGACTCCGATGAATCTGCGGTCGGTTTCGATTGCCGCTACGGCGGTAGTTCCTGAGCCGATGAACGGGTCGAGGATTAAGTCATTTTTAAAAGAAAGTATTTTTATTAAATCAGTTGCTAATAATACTGGAAATGGAGCGGGATGTGTTCTGTCTTTTTCTGGTGATATTTCCCAATTATCAGTTGTTAAATATTGAAATTCCTTACTACTAACAAACGTACTGATGCCTTTACCGTGATGCCATATATC
>SDBT01004539.1_pt1 | contig 23551 bp, 24 predicted proteins | sample 2277101 | NCBI WGS metagenome assembly SDBT01 (sample SAMN10404973, study PRJNA504765) | marine sediment metagenome | isolation source: marine sediment core GS10_PC15, 103 cmbsf | place: Arctic Ocean: Southern Knipovich Ridge | collected 2010 | reverse complement strand
CCAGAGGACGTCGAATTTCCTCATTATCGTCGCCAGGTTACGAATTCGCGGCCACCTCATCTCGTTTCGCGCTGACCAAGCCCCTCGCTGTAGACCTCATCTCCGACTTTGTCCGTGGCCCTGGGTGTCAGACACCGGCACTTGACACTTGATTGCGATGTGTCTAGCCTTGCGCAGGATACTCGTTAGGATTATTCTGGAAGCAGGAGGAAATGAGCGCCATGAAGGAACATCGGGATACGTACGAGGAAATAATAAAGCTGGCGAGCAAGCTCACGACCGACGAGCGTTACAGGCTGATTGCCGAGATCCTGGTAGATGGTTCAACACGCACTGTTGCTCAATCCGGAGAAGAAGAACTGGATTCGTTGAAGGCCATGTGGCGGAAGTATTCCAGACCCATAGGCTCATGGAACCGGGACGAGATTCATGATCGAGGGCTGTAGCTTCATCGATACCAACGTTCTTGTCTATGCCCATGATGCTTCCGAGCCGGAAAGACAAAGAACCGCGCAGGACCTGATTACGAAGCATGTGAGTTCGAAGAGCGGCATTGTCTCCGCACAGGTGCTGTCGGAGTGTTACGTTGTCCTTCGGCGCAAAGGCTTTTCTGCCGAAGAAGCCAGGGAGATCGTGGAAAGGTACAAGAGCCTGTTCCTGGTGCTTCCGATATCTGCGGCGGATGTCAGCGCTGCGATGACTGGCGTGGAGGTCAGAGTACTTTCATACTGGGATGCGCTTGTCTGGGCCACGGCAAAATCTCACGGTGTCACAACCATTCTGTCCGAGGATGGACCCACCGGCGCAAATCTCGATGGTGTGACGTTCGTCAATCCTTTCCAGCGGACCGAACAGACCGACTAGAAGCATACCATCGATGGGAGTCAGGGCCGCGCTGCTGCTGGCCGTGGCGTTCTCGACCCTGACCGTGCTGGCCGTTGTTGGCCACGGCCTGTTCGTGCCGATCTTCTTCGTGGTGGTGGGCATGCGCTTCGACCCAACCGCGGTCACCTGGCCCAACCTGGCCCTGGCCGGATTGCTGCTGCTCATCACCTTCGCGGTCCGCCTGCTGCCCTGCCTGGCCCTCGTGCGCCTCGGCCTCACGGTGCGCCAGATGCTGGCAGCGGTCAGCCTGCTCTCCACACCCCTGACCCTGGTGGTGGCCATCGCGGCCATCGGCCAGACCCTGGGCTCGCTCGACGAAAACGGAAAAGGGACCCTGATCGTGCTGGCGGTGGCCGCGAGCCTGGCATACCCGGTCCTGTTCTGCCTGCTCTCCGGAACCGAGGACCACACCTGAACGCGCTAGGTGTCAGACACCGGCACTTGATGTCCCCCTCTTCAACCGGTTGGCGGCGGCCCGGTACAGCGAGGCGAACCAACGATAGCCGTCCCGGAACTCCTTCCACTTGGCCGTGCTGGAGGCGTGACAACACGATGCTGGGCTGCACTTGATCTCAACACCGCCGGCCGCTCGGGTCGCCCGGCTTAACATCTCCACCCACGCCAGCTCCATCGCGCCGCCAGCGCCCCTCGCCTTCCCGTCGCTTCGCGAACCCTTCGCGAACCTAGTGTCGCTATTCGGCAAGGCGATACCTTGTTGACCTTCCCTTGCCCGTGCGTGACACGCGGTCGCTCTCGACGAGCGCTGCGAGAAACCGCTGGACCATCCTGACGCTGGGCGGGTCTTGGAGCCGCTGGCGGATCTCCTCGACTCCGGCTTCCCCGAGCGACGCCACGGCGTTCAGAACCTCCCGCTGCCGGCGCGTCAGGTCAGCATCACCGACTTCGGTAGCCACGCCGGCTGTCGCCCAGAACCGCACGCCGACCTCGCCCGCTCTCTCAAGAAACTCCGGCTCCCGCAGCCCCGCGCGGCGGCACAGCTCGATGATCTTCTGGGTCCCGCGTCCCCACTTCTCGATGTAGCCGCGGCGGTAGAAGACGTCGGCGATCAGGTCGTTCCGGCGGACTGACGGATGGTCGACGCGTAGCTTCTCGGGCGTGAGGTCTCCGGGGAGGCGCCCCCAGCTCCACACCTCCAGCCGGTCGTCGTAGATCGACACGCCGATGGACGCCCCGGCCTCGCTGTAGTCGCGGTGGCAGAACGCGTTCACCAGGGCTTCGCGCAGGGCCTCGGCCGGATACTGCGGCCGATCCTCGCGACGCATCTGCCCAGAGACAACCCGGCTCGCGATCGGCACGTGCAGGTCGAAGAAGGCCTCGGCATGCCGAAGAAGAGCGAACGCATGGCCATGGAACTGGCGGTTGTCGATGAACTCCGACTTCGTGACGCCGCGAAAGCGGGCGAGTCGGATGGCGCACTGCGGGTAGTGGGGGAGCGGATCCTTCGCGAAGAGCACGACGGCTGCCTGCGTGGGGCGCCTGTCCACAAGAAGGCCGAGCCGACGAGCGACCGTCTCGGGCTTCTCCGATGGCACAACGGACAGCCGCTTCACGGCGACCGCCTCGACCACGGTCAGGCGGATCTCGTCCGCGTCCAGGTCCGCGACCTTCCACCTCTCGGCTGGAAGGGTCTCCCACCGGTGCTGGGAGTGGAGGCGCGCCAGGACGAGGCGCTCGTACTCCTCACGCTTCATCCGCCGGGTCGTGTTGCCCACCCGGATGAACGCCCGCCCGTCGTACCTGGCAGGCGGGAACTTTCCGCCGGGACAGCTCATCGAGGAACTCGAAGCGGCTCATTTCTAAGATCTCGCAGGCCTTTGACTGGCTGATCCGTCCTTCCGCATACCATTGAACCACGGCCGCCGTTTTCACTTCCTGGGCGAATTCATTCGGTGACTTTCGCAGTGCCGAGAACGCTCCCGGTTCGAACTCCAGCACGATCTGTGACATGGTTCTCTCCTTCTTCATACGTTTTACGTTCTCAGATTGCACCTGTTCGGTCAAGTCCAATGGAATGCAATGGGTGGGTGCCTGGACACTGGCCAGCAAGGACGAGCAGTCGCTGGGGCCTGGGCAAGCTGGTGGCGGTCCTGGCCGTGGCCGCCCTGGTGCTGCGGGCCTTGATGGCCATCGCCTGGTGGCAGCCCGAACGGTTTTCCAAGCTGGTCCAGCAGCACGACGGATCCGAGATCGGGGTCCGGGCCGCGCTGCTGCTGGCCGTGGCGTTCTCGACCCTGGCCGTGCTGGCCGGGGTGGAGTCCATCCTGGGAGCGTTATTGACAAAACAGCAGCGGGGTGGAGAAGAACGAAGGGAAACGAACGGTTTTGCTCATCGGTATGCTTGCCCTCGCGGTCTCACATCGATCACGTAGACGGTAAGCTCTGCTTCGGTTACTTCGGTCACGATGTATAGGATTCGCCATCTACCCACCCTGGATGAACGCATACCCCCCATGTTGACGAGGCGTTTGCTGATGCGCTGGTCGTAGAGGTCTTGGGCCAGGAGCTTGATGCGTTCGCGTACGCGCCTCTCCATTGACCGATCCATCCGGTCCAGTGTCCTCGTGGCCGGCTTGGATAACTCGACGCCGTAACTCACAGACCGCGCTCGCGCTCGTACTCTTCCAGTGAAACGGTCTCACCTCGCCCAATCGCCTCAATCCCCTCCCTGATCGCCACCAGATCCGCCGCGTTCAACGGCTCGTCGTCGACATCACCCCGAAGATACTCTTTCAAGGCTACAGGAGAAACACGCCACTGCCCGCCAACCTTACGAGCCGGGATCTCACCGCTGCGGATGAGGCTCAAGGTCGTGCGCTTCCCAATCTGAAGGATTTGAGACACTTGCTGGGGTGTCAATGCCTGATCCATTCCCTATTTGCCTCCTTTTGCCATAATCCGACTTCTTCTGACTCATGTCAAGGTGTTTTTTCCTGGATTTGTACCATCATCATGGTGGCCCGTTGCGCGCGCCTTGTTGAGAAGGCGCTGCCGGACGGAGGCGGCGACGTTCTTCACCTTCCGGCGCTTCACAGGAGGGCCTCGATGTAGGGGCGCATTACCTTCTCGACACCACCCCTGACACCCCTGATGAGAATGCGGATCCCCTGACCCAGCCGACCTGCCAGGGCAAGGTCGAGCGCGCCACCTTTGCCCTGCCCCGCCAGGAGGAGCTGGGCTCGCTCGACGAAAACGGAAAAGGGACCCTGATCGTGCTGGCGGTGGCCGCGAGCCTGACATACCCAGTCCTGTTCCGCCTGCTCGCCGGAACAGAGGAGCACACATGAACGAGTTCCTCGATCATTCAAGTCACTTGACACGGGTTGGTGATCATGTTTTACTTCTTTATCGAATTCTATTATGTTTTCGTTTGCGGACGCGTGGCATGTCTCCGACAGTTCTTCGGATAAGAGCATACAGGTTCTTCTTCAACAGCGCGGAGGAGACCAGACGGCACATTCAGGATGCCGATGTCGAGCTGGATGCGCTGGAGCACCCGGAGCGATTCCCCCTTAAATACCGGTGATCCCGAATAGGATGGTAGTCGGCGCCTACCACCTGCTGACCAGCCGACCTCAATCGATTTTTGTTGACTTCCGTGGGAATCTATGATTCCTGTGGTTGCCAGACGTTGCCAGTCATCAGCTGGGATTTTCATCAGGTTGCTTGGCCAGCATCTATAATCACAGGAAGGAGACTACCAATGGCCAAATTTCTAAATATCATACCTTTTATGCGTGGTTTGTTTATCCTTGTTCCGATTCTCTTGGTTTGTACCTGCGATCTAGGCTGCGGGGGAAGTGACAACGGAGACGGCGTCTGCAAGAGTGGTTATAATAAATGTCCGGGAACCGACGTCTGCTGCGAGGATGCATACCCATACCACAAAGGTGACCAGTGCTACAGCCGCCCACCTGATGGTGCGAGCGTCTATTGCGGACCAGGGGGAAACTGCGCGGATGGCTATGTTCCATGCCCAACGACCGACAAGTGTTGCCAGGCCTCATATCCCTACCACGCAGGTGATCAGTGTTATATGGCGCCACCTGCGAATTTGGATGAGTACTGCGGCAACGAGAGCCACAGCTGTGACTCGGGATACTACCCGTGCCCCGGACTCAGGGTTTGCTGCCCTGCCGGGTATCCATACCACTCGGGTTCCAGTTGCCATGGTTCCCCCCCTGCCGGTTATGATGCCTACTGCGGTTAGCGCGCGAGTCGTTCGGTAGAAACGGGCGAAACGGGAACTGTTATCAAAAAGGTTGGCCCCCCCCCCGGCGCGTACTGTCGTAGGATTGCTCAGCGTGCAGAACCCATTGGGCTCCCTTCCCTATCTGCCTACTTGTCCTTGAAGAACCCTCTACTGAGTGGGGACTATCACCAAGACGTCAAAGTTGCCACCCCAGGTCCACTTCTTGACTCCTGTCACCCATTTGTTCAGTTGGGATTTCACGAGGTACTCTGCAGACTCCCGCATACCCGGCTTGTACCAGACTTCCATCTTGTGGCGCTTGTTCTTTGCCGGGACGGTCTCGATAGCGCTGAAGCCCGCGTTGCTGATAAGCTTGGTGATCTCTGGGAGCATGGGATTGGCACAGTTGGTGCTCCCCTTGATGCAATGCCCATCCATGATCTGTAATCTCATGCGGAAGGCCTGCAATTTGTGTCCGACCTCCTCCCAGGAGCTCGCATAAGAGAAGGTATCGACCTTGTGGATATCACCCTGCTCGTCGATCTTGAAGATGATCCACAGGTTGCCCTTCTTTTCCGGTGGGACCTTGTAGGTGTGGATCAGCGACTTGCCGGTGTACACAAACACCTTCGCGTCGCTGAGGGAAGACAGCTGTGTGCTGTCTCTGTTGCGCAGGTCCGAGTAGTTGTGAATTGCGTACACGTATTTTTGCTTCTTGATCTTCTTGACGATGGTAATCGTCTCTGGTCCATAGCCATTCGTGTCGTCTACGTCGAGATGGGCATTAGTGCCTTGCTGTTTATGGTAGTTCACGTGGCTGGACAGGAAGGACAGGTGGGAGTCGATGTCCTTGGGTAGCTTTCCCCAGTTCAACACGACGCGTAGGCCGTCCAGATTCTTCATGACCGGGCTCATGGCATAGGTCAAACCGTTGCAGGGACACTTGGCGATCAGGTTCGAGTAGCCGGTCTTCTTCACTATAATTGTTACTGAATCATCATCTCCGCCGTTGAATGGTGCGGTAATGTCGATGTCCCCGTTGGCGTTGGTCTTTGCGATTACCGATGAAAAGCCGGCCTTCTGGAATATCAATTCCGCATTCGCAATCGCCTTGTCCTTGACGGTCGCGCTGAGGATCTTGATCTTCATTTGTTTGGCTGCGGCCTGACCATGGGCCTGACCATGGGGGATCAACATGGCAACCGAAATCAAGACGAAAAGATATCTCATCTGGCCCTCCAATTCACTCGCTGCACGTTGACACGGAAAAAATCCTCCTGATGAGTATCCGAATATAATAACCTGGAAACCATGTCAACCTCTAAATAGAGGGGTCGCATGCGTGATCAGTTTGCGTTGGGATACCAATGAGTTACATTCCACCGCATAGTGGGTCGAGGGATGAGCGGTTCATTGGTACTGCTTCGTAAGGGTCACGTCTTTGTAGTAATGGGTAATAATCTGCTGTAGGGTGTACCCCTTGAGCGCCATCCCCAGGGCCCCGATCTGACAAAGCCCCACCCCGTGCCCCCAGCCACCGCCGCGCAGGGTGAAGCGCGCCGGGCCGGTTTTGGTGGCCGGGATATGGTCCACCACGAAGGCGCTGCTATACAGGTATGAAGGGTGCAAGGCCTGGCGGATGAGGTGCTGTCCATTGATGAGCCGGAGCCGCGTCCGGCCGCGCCGGTCCCGGTAGCGCACCGACACTGCCCGCAGCCGACCAGACGGCCCTCGCCCCGCAGGCTCGATGGCCAGCACCGTCTCGAGATCCGTAAACTCACGCCTGCGGCGCAGCAGATCGGCCAGATCCTGCCCGGTATACAAGACCTGCCAGCGAAAATAGCGATCCGGCTCGTCCACCCTGCTCAGGTATTTGGGCAGCTCCTTCTCGGGGACAACATTCGGGCTGCAGAAGATGTCCGTGGCGGCCAACCAGTCCCCGGTCAGCAACTGGCGGGCGCTCTTTTCGTCTACCGGAAAGTACTGGCGGGCCGCCGAGTCATCCGGTGCGTCCAGGGTCGCCTGGCAGCCTTTGATGGGCTCTCGCCAGATGTTGACCGGATCGGCGGTGATTCCCCCGCAGCTCTTTGAGTACACTGCGTTGCTGATGGTGCCGTCACTGTTGCGGATGATGAGCCCGCGAGTCTCTTCAATGGCCTTGAGGGCCTGTAGCGTCAGCCCATCGCTGCCCTGGTAGCGTTGGCAGTCGTCGTCGTTGCAAATGGTGAAGGGACGCCTGGCGTGCTTGCGCTTGTCTTTTTGGGTCTTGAGCAACCAGGAGCGCGCCACCACTGCCTGTGACTTGAGGAACTCCAGTGGGCAGGCGCTGCTCATCTCGCTGGTTATCACCCCGGCCAGGTAGGTCTCTGCTGGCAACTCGTTGACCATTGTCAGATGCCGGCGGCCCCGCTCGAGGTAGAAGTGCAGATGCCCTTGCAGGTGCTGGTCAATCCGCTTGCGCCAGTGAAAGGAGCGCCCAGCCACCACGCGGCGCACCAGGATACCGACCTTCGGCTTGATGGGTTGCTCCTTCAAGGGTAGGATGCTGACCGGGTTACCGAAAAATAGCCCCACGGAAGACGCACCGGCGCAGGTCAGCTGCACGCGTCCAGCCTGCAGGCTGACCTGGCAGGGTGTGCCTGCAGGCAGGACGAAAGCGTCGGTGCGCCGCGAGCCGCGTAGACGGTACTCACCAGCCGGCAGCACCAAGTCCACCCGCTGCATTTTGTCCTGTGGCAGTATGACGCCCACTCGCACCCGGGGCTCTGAGCCGGCCCGCGCTGCTTTCGAGGAAGCTTTTGCCAGGCCCGTGGTCACGGCGCCGACTGCGGGCGTCTTCATGGCCGGTCGGCCTTCGAAGACGACGAGGCCGCCACCTCCCATGAGCACGTATACCCCACCCAGAACCACAGATAAACCTGCCAGGCCGATCGTGAGAGGTCCCGCGAATCTCCTTGCGTATGCTCGTTGGGGCATCATCTGCATTGCATCCAGTGTGGCATCGAAGCTCTCCACGCGCGTTGGGGAAGAGCCCTTGAATTGCCTGGAGTGTAGTGGTTTCCGTCTCGGCTTTCAATGGGTGGGCGCCTGGCACACTGGCGCATACCCGGTCCTGTTCCGCTTGCTTGCCGGGACCGAGGAACTCGTGCTACATCCCAATCGAATGAAGGAAAGCAGTAGAAGGACCCACATGGGAGACAGCTCGATCGAACAGCAGGAGACCCGCTGATGGATCAAATCGAGCAATTGCCTACCGCACATCTGGTCAATCCCGGACCCGTCGAGCTGCACTCCCTGAACCTGATCGAGATGCTCGAGCGCGGCGCCGGAACAGACGCCGTCCCGCTCACCTTCCTCGACCGCCGCAATGACGAATCCCACCGGACATACGGAGACCTGCTCGAAGGCGCCAGGGTCGTGGCCATCTACCTGAAAAACCGCGGGCTGCAGCCCGGCGACAAGGTCGTGCTGATCCTCTTGAACGGCGAGCATTTCGTCAATTCCTTCTTCGGCACCATCATGGCCGGCGGCGTGCCCGTGGCCGCCAGCCCCCCGATGACCTTCGGGGACATCGACAAGTACCTGAACGGCCTGCAGCACATCGTGGCCAACTCGCAGGCCCGCTTCATGGTAGGCTTTCAGCGCATCCGCAAGGTGATCGGAAGCGTCCTGGCCTCCGAAAACGACCTGCGCGAGTTCATCGTGGCCAGGGAGATCGTGCCGGAGAAGCCCTCAAGGCCCGGCTTCCCGTCCATCGATCCCGACTCTCCGGCCTTCTTCCAGTACACCTCGGGCAGCACCGGGCTTCCCAAGGGGGTCGTGCTCTCCCACCGGGCCCTGCTGACCAACGTGGCCGGCATCGTCCGGGGGATCGATTGCGGACCCCGGGACACGTCGGTCAGCTGGCTGCCGCTGTTCCACGACATGGGCTTGATCGGCAGCCTGTTCACCGCCCTCTACACCGGAGCCCACCTGTACACCATGCTGCCAGAGGCGTTCTTGATGAACCCGGTCTCCTGGCTGCAGCTCATGACCAAGTACCGGGCCACCATCGCCACAGCGCCCAACTTCGCCTACCACCTGCTGGCCAGCCGGGTAGAAGACGAAGAACTGTCCGGGCTGGACCTGAGCTCCCTCAAGGTGGCCCTGAACGGCGCCGAGCAAGTCGACCTGCGCACCCTGGACAGGTTCTCGAGGAAGTTCGCCGCCGCGGGACACGGCGACGACGTGTCGTTCCCGGTCTACGGCATGGCCGAGGACTGCCTGGCGACCACCTTCCCGGTGCTGCGCAGCCGGGTGGATGTCGAATCGCTCGACCGCCGGCGCCTGGAGGTCGATCGGCAGGTCGTTACGGCCGGCAGGGAAGACCCCTTCCCATATCAGGCCATCTCTGTGGGCGCGCCAATCCTGGGCCAGGAGGTCGCCATCTCGGCAGATGGCGGAGAGGGCGGCGGCTTCGCCCGCGAGAACGAGGTGGGCGAGATCCTGATCAAGGGCCCCTCGCTCATGCTCGGCTACTACCGCAATCCCGAGGCCACGGCCGAGGCGATCCGGGACGGCTGGCTGCACACCGGCGACCTGGGCTTCATAAGCCGGGGCCGGCTGTTCATCACCGGCCGGGCCAAGGAGATGATCATCAAACGGGGCAGGAACTACTATCCTTACGACATCGAGCGGGCCGCCTCCAGGGTCGAGGGTGTGCGCAAGGGCTGCCTGGTGGCCTTCTCGACACCCAACCGCGAGACCGGCACCGAGGACCTGGTGCTGGTGGCCGAGACCCGCGAGACCGACGAGGGACGCAAGAGGCAGATGGAAACAACGATCGCCGCCGAGGTCCTGGCCTCGGTGGGCGTGCGCCCCGACCGCACCGTTCTGGTGCCGCCGCGAACCATCCCCAAGACGTCCAGCGGCAAGCTCCAGCGCCTGCTGGCCAGGCGGCGTTTCATCGAAGGCACCCTGGTCAGGGGCTTGTCCGCGCGCTGGCTCGCCCCGGTCAGGACCCTGCTGGGTTCGTTCATCGGCAACCGGCGCTTCCGCCTGCGATCCCGCTGAAATCGATGGTCGATCGTGGAAGGTCAGAGCTCTTCACAAATAAACGCGATCACGTCGATGAATTCCTTCCGGCAGGCGGCCTCGTCCTCCAGGCACTCCCTGGCGAGCTCGAACATCTCCTCGTCACACTCGGGATGCTCGACCGGCTCACCGCACCTGCAGCGGTTGGTGTCGAAGTCCATTTCCCTGTGCCCGTCGTTCCAGCACCCGCAGAAGCAGCAATCGTCCCTGCCCTGGCAGAAGTCGTCGTACCAGCCCAGCACCTTGAAGATGAACTCCTCGCACTCGTTCATCGGCCCGTCGCCCCCGTCGACAGCCCCGCCATCGTCGCCGGAACCGCCGTCGCTCCTCTCGAGGACGCTCTGGTAGTCCACGCAGGCCGCAAGGACCAACCCGTACGCCAGGCAAAGCGAAAGAATGAACGTCGTCCTCTTCATGCGGCATCTCCCCTTCCCTTATACCACGAAATGACAGGATCAGACCCGCGCTGTCCGAAAAAATTAATTACTCTTCCGGCGTCAGCCCTGCGAGTTGCCCGGCTGCCTGCTCGCGCTTGCGGCCGAAGGCGTCCTGCCCGTCGAGAAGCAGCATCAGGGCCGGGTACAGCGCGGCCGGCTGGGCAGCGAAGGCGTGCACCATTGCCCGGACCCGGCCGTTCGCCCGCCCGAGCAACAGCCGCGGTTTGCCGTCCGCGCCGTCCATCCACCTCCAGTCCACCAGGCCCGCGCGGATGAATCTCACCCGAGCGCCCCTGCGGTCCGGAACCAGTCCGTCGTCCAGGGCCTCCTGCAGCGCCCGGCCGAACCCGGCCTCTTCTGGATCGAGCCTTTCGGGCGGCACCTCCCGGGTAGCCATCAGCCTCCTCACCAGCCGTCGTACCGCCCTCCCGGCCCGCTCGGTCAGGTCGCCCAGCCAGGCTTGCAACCTGCCGCGCGGGGTGGGCCTGCGGCCCGGCTCGCGGACCAGCAAACCCAGGTGCCGCTCGACGAACTCTCGCTGCCGCTCGTGAAGCACGAACACCGGCCCGTCGATCTCGTAGCGTCCCGGAGACGCCTCGGGACCGATGGCCCGCACCACCCGTCCCAGCGCTGCCCTGCGCAGCTCAGCCGCGCACACCCGGTCCCCCTCCACGGTCCTGAACATGGGCACGCCCGCCACCACGGCCGCCGAAGCGCCGTGATCGGCCAGGCGGAACAGCAGCAGCTCGACCCTGGCCCGGTCGGCGTCGGAAAGCTCGCCGTACCCCTCCGACACCCTGCGGTACAGCCCGGCCACCTGTTCGGACACCAGGGCCAGGGCCCTGGCCTGCCCGTCGGCCGGGCAGCGCACCACCGCGTCCCAGACCGCGCCCGAGGGCGGGCTGTCCCACACCTGGCGCACCATCACCCCGTGGACGACCACCCGGGTGCGGGCGGCCAGCCCGGCCCGCGGCAATCCCACCAGGCCGGCGAATTCCCCCTGCTCGAAGCTGCGCTGCATCAGCGCGTCTTCGAGGTGCAGGCCGCGATCGATCCTCCGGCCGTTCAGCTCTACCCGGAAGTGTGCGAAGCGCAGGTGCTCCTCGAGCTCCGCGGCCTGCTCGGACGTCTGTCCCGCGTTGCCGTTCACCACGAGCGACGTTCCGGCTCCGGCCGCCTGCCGGATCCCAGCCACCTTGCCCCCGGGTCTGGCAACCAGGCGCAGGTTCGTGGGCGGGCCGGCCTGCAGGATGACCATCCGGGCGCCTCCGAAGAACGCCACCAGCAGATCCAGCATGGACATCTCCTCCAGGCGCTCCAGGGCCAGGTGGCGCTCCAGGTCGTCTTGATCGCGGTCCAGGAGCACCTCGAGCTGTTCGAGGACCTCGGGTCCCGGCGGAACCCCGTCGTGCTCCACCTCGATCCGGTTGCGGCGCAAGCCCACACGCACCCGCCCGGGCTCGGCGGCCGCCATGACGCGAACCAGGGCCAGGGGCACCTGCGCGGCGGAGCGCAACCGGCCCATGGACACCTTGGCCAGGGCCGCCTCCACGTCGATGGTCAGCAGGCGCTCGCCCATCAGCGTCCTCCCAGCGCCTGCCGGGCGGCCGCCCGTCGGAGTGACGCGGCCTTGTGCCACAGCAGGCGCGACTCGCTCGCCAGCCTGTCCATGGCCACGGCCACGGCGGTCCCCGGCGCCTCGCGAAAGAGATCCTCCAGCATGCGCCACCAGGCATGGGCGGTGTCGACGGCCACGAACCGGCGCGGCCAGCCCGACTTCCTGCGGGGCCGGATGGGCCGCAGGTCCACGTCCCAGGAGGCCTTCCCGGACCCGCCGGCCGGCACCGCCCGACAGACCGCGCCGACCCGGCAGGATCGCAGCACCCGATCCAGCTCCCGCAACAGCGAGGCGGAGATGCCCTTGGGGCGCGCCACGGGCTTGTGCCGGGCCAGCTCGTCCAGGTCCCGCAGGTTGGCCGTGCGGGAGTAGAGCTGGCCGAAATGGGGATCGTCCGCGGCCAGCACCACCTGCCCGCAGCGCCTGGCCTCGGCGGCCAGCTCGCATCCGGTGCTGCCCACGAAAGCCCGCTCCGACCGGCACAGGCGCACCAGCCTGGCCAGGGAGATGAACCCGCCCCCCAGACAAGGCAGGAAACTGCGATGCCAGATGCCGTGCACGTCCTTCCAGGCATCGGGCCGCCTGATCGCGTCGGCCGCCATGCCGGCCAGCAGCTCCCCGCGCTGCTTGTCGTCGGCGGTCACCCTCAACTCGGCTGAATGCCGTATTCCACACACCACTAACAGCAGGATCAACACAATCGCGGCCGCCAGAAGGATGAGGCCTATCCACGACGACCGGTCCCCGGCGCCGCCGGTGGAAGCCTTCGTCGTTGAAATGCGCCCGTCCGTCCCGCGGCGTTCGACAGCATCCACACCGGCCGTCCCGACCGGGCCGGTACTCGACGACCTCGAAGCTCCGGCCGACGCATCCAGTGTTGTTATCCTTCCCGACTCCACCACTTCGACCCAGGCGTGCCAGCCGGGCAGACCCCGGCCGTCCCGGCCGACGATGCCCGCCACCATCCGCGCGGGAACGCCCACCCGTCGCAGCACGAGCACCAGCAGGCCGTTGAGCACGTCGCAGTCTCCGGTCTTGATCTCCAGCACAGCAACGGCCCAGTCCCCGGTCGGCCCGACCCTGCGCTCGTACATCCGGACCGTCTCCGGCGAGCGGTCGTAGGCCATCAGCGCCTGCACGAGCGCGACCGCCGCCTCGATCCGCTCACCTACAGGCGCGTCCTCCCACCCCTCGATCCGGCGCTCGATCGAGGCGGGCAGACGCACCGGCGGCGCCCTGGACATCCGTTCGACGAGATCGGCACCGACCCCGCGCCGCTCGACCACCCGGTAGCGAAGAGGCGCAGGAGACCCGCCCGGCACCCGCGCCCGGGCCATGCCTTGCGGGTTGATCTCGATCGCAACCCGCTTCCGCCCCATCCTCCCGCTGCCCCCCACGGGAACGTACCCGCTCGGCACCGGCAAGATGAACGGTCCTGAAGCTATTTGGGTCACATCCCGTCCTCCGAGCCGCAAACCGATCTCCACCCCCTCGCCGGCGCCTCGAACCCGCGGGGCCGGCCTCCAGGGCCCGGCCTCGCCGGACGCCTGCCAGCCCAGGGCCGGATCGAAGCGGTCGAGCAGGCTCTGGCGGAAGAGGAGGTCTTTTTCGGGATGGTACCAGAAGTCCCAGCCGGCCAGCGGCTCGGCGGACACCACCGTGCCGGTCCGGACCGCGGACAGGTCTCCCGGCCTAAAGGCGGCAATCATGGGCGGTCCGGGCATCTGCGCGGGCGATGCAGGCGCGACCGGATCCCCACCGGCAGCGATCGGCGCGGGGCGGCCCTCCACCTGCATTGTCCGGCCGGGGTCCGGCTCGTGCAGTGAGACAGATGCGAGTCCGAGCAACCCTCCTGCCAGGAGCAGAACCATGACCGCCACGCCGATCCGGAGCCAGAATGGTCCCCGGCCAAAACTCCTGAACAGCCCGGAGACCAGCGAGGCCAACCTGGCCGCCGGCGATGGCCGCACCGACCCGTCGATGGTCCTGGAGACCAGCTCGTCGAACCGCCGCCGGGCCACGCGCAGCAACTCCTTGAGCGCGCGGTTCTCGACCACGGTCTGCCGGGACAGGACCACGTCCAGGTTGTTTCCGTTGAGCACGTACACCGGCGCGACCCCTTCCCGCTCGGTCTTCGGTCCGGCGCGGCTCGGATTGCCTTCCAGCTCGTCCAGGAAAGCGCCCCGGACCACCGGCAACCCTCGGGCGTAGAGCGTGTAGGCAGGCCGGGGGCCGAAGCCCACCACGCCCTCCACCGGCCCGTCGCGAAAGCGCAGCGCGCCGGGGCTCTCGAGGCTGAAGGGCCGCTCCACCCTCCTGCCGTCGAGGAGCACTTGAAGCGGCCTGGGCCTGAGCCCGGCGGTGCGCAGGTGGGCGAGGTAGCGGACCAGGCCCCGGTGGAGCTCGTCCGCGAACACGTCCGCGCGGAATTCGGGCAGCTCCCTCGCGAGCACCACGCTGGTCCCACGCCGCGATCGGCGGCATTCCAGACGTTCCCAGGAGGTCAGGTCCCCGGTCAGGGCGACCCCCCAGGCCTCGCCGTCGCAGCGGGAATGGATCTCGATCCTGGTCGGTCCGAAGCGCAGCACCGACCAGAAGCCCACCCCGAAGCGTCCGGCCGAGGTGGTGTCGTCATCCTTGCTCGAGGCGTAAAGCCTGAACAGGTAGTCGCGGGCGTGCTGGAGGGTCATTCCGCGGCCGTCGTCCGAGAACACCAGCGTGGCGGTCCCGTTCTCCACCCTGCTGGCCACCTGGATCCGGCCGGCGTACGCGTCGCGGGAGTTCTGCCCCAGCTCCCGCAGGAAAACCCACGGATCGTCCCCGTACCGCTCCGCCTCGGCCTTCGCCCGCCTGAGGAAGTCGTTACTGTTGGTGCATCTGCTCACAATGAACACCGCTATCGTTATCTTATATGATGAGGCTGTTCTTGACACCCCCACCCCGCGAGGGCCAGACTATTGGACGTCCGGAGACGAAGATGGCGGAGTTCAAGCTGGTTTCCGAATACCCGGTCCGCGCCCGGCTCCTGTTCGACCTGGTGCGCAAGCCCGCCTTCCAGGAGGCCATGGCGCTGCGCTTCGGCGCCCTGGAAGTCACCGCCAGCGAGTTCGCGCGCAAGGGCGACATCCTGCAGATGAAGATCGAACGCACCGATCCCGTCCGGGACTTCGTCGGCCGGCTCACCTCCGGCAAGACCGAGCGTTCGGTGATCATCCACGACTGGAACCTGGACCGCCTGGAGAGCCACTGGACCCGCCACTTCCTCGACCGCGGCAGGACGGTCTCGGCCGAGGGCAGCGTGCGGGTGGACGTGCTCGGCCGGGAGGCCTGCCGCCTGGTCGAAGACGGGATCATCACCATCAAGATCCCGCTGCTGGGCCGCATGCTGGAGCAGAGAGTGATCGACAAGCTTACCGAGATGCAGCCGATGCGCGTCGATTTCATCATGAAACAGCTCGGCTGCAAGGAATAGCCGATCGATGGATGAGAACGAGGTGATCCCGTGAAGCGCATTATCGTCCCGATGTTCCTGTTGTTGCTTGCGGCCGCGGGCTGCGACGACGGCCAGTCCGGCAACGACGGCGGCATTGACGGGGGGGACTACCCCGACCCCGCCTTCGTGTACGAGGCCAGCGGCCAGGTGCAGACCGCCGCGGACGAGGCGTTCTGGCAGGAAACTCCCTTGCTGTACCGCACGCTCGACGCACTGCCCGACCTGGACGTGCGCTCGCTTGCGGTCTACGACCACGAGGTCTGGGCCGGCACCGCCTCCGGCCTGGTGGCCTGGGACCCCATGGGCGACACCTTCGCTCCCAACGCCCTGCCCGGCGGCGACGAGGCCGTCTTAGACCTGGCGGACCGCAAGCTCGACGACGGCCGGCTGGCCCTGGCGCTAGCCGGCCGGCTGGTGTTGTTCGATCCCGACGGAGCCGCTCACCGGTCCGTCGACTCGCCCCCGGCCCGGGCCGTGGCAACCGACGGTGTCCAGGTCTGGCTGGGGACCGACCAGGGACTGTGGAAGCTCGACGGGGACTCCCTGGTCCAGGTGGCCGAGGCGCCTCAGGTGGAGATCCGCGACCTGGCCGTGGACGGCGCGGCTGTCTCGACCGTCTGGATTGCCACCCCCGGAGGGCTCGTCGCCTTCGACGGCGCGACCTCGACCTTCCACACGGCCGGCGCGGGCGCCCTGCCCGACGATGACGTGCGCGCCGTGGCCGCGCTGCCCGGAGGCGGCGTGCTGGCCGGCTGCGCCACAGGCGCGGCCCTGGTCGGCACGGCCGCAGACCGCGTCATCCCAGTCGGAAAGGGTGCCCTGCCCTACGACGACGTCACCGCGGTCGCGGTCGGAGATAGCGCGATCTTCCTGGGCCACGCCATCGGCGCCACCTTTGTCTCGGGCGACTTCGACCACAAGGATTACTACCACTCGCTGCGCTGGATCCCGGCCGAGCAGGTCACAGCGGTGGCCCTGCAGGCCCTGCAGGGCGAGCACCGGCGCTGGATCGCCACGAACGGGGGGATCTCGCGGATCGAGCTCGTCGAGAACACCCTGGCGGACAAGGCGGCCCTGTTCGAGAACGTCAACCAGGACTTCTGGCGACTGGACTTCGTCTCCTGCGACGGCAGCAGGGACGAACCCTGGGACACCGCCCGGCCCATCCGTCACCACGACCACGACAACGACGGGCTGTGGACCCAGATCCAGATCGTGGCCTGGAGCTACGCCGCCGCGGCCACCGGCGACCGGTCGTTCTGCGAGTTGGCCCGCAGGGCCATGGGCGGCATGATGTGGCAGATCGACATCCCGGCCGTGGACTTCGAGGCGGCCGGCATGTCCCGCGGGTTCGTGACCCGCTCGTTCGTGCGCGACGACGAGGGCGAGGTCTTCACCTCGAAGGCCGCCCAGCCCAACTGGCACCTGGTCCAGGGCTGGGAGGACGGCCACGACTACTACTGGAAGGACGACACCTCGTCGGACGAGACCACCGGTCACTTCTTCGGGTTCCCGGTGTTCTACGACCTCTGCGCCGAAGACGAGGCCGAGCGCCAGGCCCTGGCAGACCACGCCGGCGCCCTGGCCCGCTACATCGTCGACAACGATTTCCTGCTGATCGACCTCGACGGGGTGGAGACCACCCACGGCCACTGGAACCCCGAACGGCTGGCCATCGCCCTGGACGGCCTGGACGTATGCATGCAGGATCACGACATTGACGTCTGCGTCGAGGCGCGCTACGGCGGCGGCTGGCTCAACGCGATCGAGATCCTGGGCCACATGCTGGCCGCCTGGCACATGACCGGCGATCCGGTCTTCTACGACGCCTACGAGACCCTGATCACCGATCACCGCTACGCCGAGCTGATCGACTTCAGCGAGAACGTCTTCACAGTCACAAAGCGCAACACCGCCAACCACTCGGACCACGAGCTGGCCATGCTGGCCTTTCACACCCTGATCCGCTACGAGCCGAACGACGAGCGCCGCCAGCGCTGGATCCAATCGCTCCTCGACATGTACGAGTACGAGATCCCCGAGCGCAACCCCCTCTGGTCGGCCATCATCGCCGGCTTCGTCGAGGACGGCTACTATCTGGACGAGGCGCTGCAGACCCTACGCGAATGGCCCGAGGACTGGCGCGAATGGCTGGTGGACAACACCCACCGCAAGGACGTCACCAGGGACATCCCCGACCGCTTCGGCGATGCGCAGTTCACCGAGGTCCTGCCCTACGACGAGATCCGCACCATGAAGTGGAACGGCAACCCCTACGACGCGATCAGCGGCGGCGACGGCCGCTCGGTCCAGGCCCCCTGGCCCTGGCTCCTACCCTACTGGATCTACCGCTACCACGGCGTCATCCAGTAGCAGCCCGCTTGGTAAATGCCGTCAGGAACTCCTTGACCACCTTCTCCTCGATCGCCGAGGCGTTGACATCGGTCACTTCCAAGGCATTGATGCCCGGCAATCTCTTGACCTCGCGTACAAACCCCCGCCCCTTCTTGGCCACCGTGGCCAGCACGGCCACCTTTTCGTTCTTGAGCAGCATCTTGGCCGCCGTGGAAAACGTGCGCGACATGGTCTCCAGAGGACCGATCTCATGGATCACGTACAGATCCACCCCCGACTTGAACCCGATGGCCCCCAGCAAGGCCTCCTCCATCACGTCGACATCCACCAGGTGCTTCCCCTCCCGCCTGCCGCGCCCCTTGCCCTGAACCCCGACCACGACTTCCTCACCGTTGAGATTCCCGATGATGATCTCCGATTTCCCTTTCTTCCCGGGCTTTTCGAACTTGATAAAGCCAGCCGCCTTGATCCCGGCCGCCTTGATCCCGGCCGCCTCGATGCCCGTGATCTGATCCACGATGCGCCGCACCAACCCGACCATGTCAACGCCGTGCACAGCCGTCAACGCCACCTTCGGCATCGCCTTCATATCTCCTCCCAGACGAACCATATTTCGCTGCCCACATTCCGTCAAGTAATCCCGCCAACCCAAGAACCTGGCCAAGCCCCACGCCTACACCTGGCGAGTGCTTTCCATGCCGCTCGAAGAGCCCAGCGATCTCCAGGACGCCTCCTCCCACACCCCGTCGGTCGAGCCCACCCTGCCCGGTACCTGGATCATCTCCCTGACCGTCAGCGACGGAAAGCTCGACTCGCAGCCCGACGTGGTCCGGCTGGACGTGTCGATCATCGACGACCAGGTGACGGTCTGTGCATGGTACGGCGAGTTCGACGCGGACAACAACGAGGGATTCATCCTGTCCTTCGAACCATACTGACCTCCCCACCCACCCGTCCGAAAACACTTGACAACCCCACCCACCCCCGCGTAGGATTCCGTCTACCTCGTCGCTGCGGGGTGGAGCAGTTGGTAGCTCGTCGGGCTCATAACCCGAAGGTCACTGGTTCAAATCCAGTCCCCGCTATTTCGATTCCGAAGGCCCTGTCGACACTTAGCCGACAGGGCCTTCGACTTTCAGGGGGCGTCAGATCTGAAACTGACATAATTGACATAGACTTTTCACGTCTTCTTCTCGGTGCCGCCCCACGCGAGGAGGGGACAACGATATTGGGGACGGACAGGTGTGCTAAAGTGACGCATGAAGGAGGCGCCCATGGGAACGAGAACCGGCACGGCGATGGGCATCGCACTGGTCTCCCTGCTCGCCGCTCAGGTCCGGGCTGACCCGAAGGGGATCGACTGGCGCCAGGTGCTGGAGCCCAGCTGCTGGCCATACGAGCAGGCCCGAGCCGGCGACGCGACCTTCTTCACCGTCCGCTGCCGCAGCACGGGCGAGGCCAGCCTTTGGCGGTTGGACCGGGAGGCCTCCGCACCGGTCCGGGTCGTCACTGTGCCACACAGCGCCTGGCACCTTACCGCCATGGGTGACGCGGTGTACTTCGGCGCTACCGACATGAAGCACGGCTACGAGTTGTGGAAGGCCATCCCGAGCGAGGGGCGGGCCTTCATGCTCAAGGACATCCACCCCACCACCGGCTCCAATCCCTGGCCCGTCCAGGACCCGGCTGCGCTTCTTCACCCGGCACCGCACCCACCGGAAACACGTTGACGTCAACGGCAACGACTTTGTCCAGGACCCTGCGGATATGAGGTAAGACCTTGACATGGGATAAGATCTTGGGTGGGAATAGTCGACAGGTGGTTTTGTCGGACCCGGGACTGGTTGTCATGCGTGCAAGACTGGGCGTACTTCGTCTATGTTTTCTCTTCGCCCATCAGGGTGTCGTGGCTATCCTCTGTCTGAATGGATGTGCCATCTACGACCCCCTCGAAAAAGTGGCATTCCGAGATGCCGGACAAGCACTGCCGGACGGGGGCGACGGTGCAGTGGACCACTCCGATGGGAGCCCGCCCGACGCCTCGCCGTGCTCAGGAGTCGATTGCTCGGGGCACGGGCAGTGCGAGGTCCGGGACGGGCAAGCGGCCTGCCTATGCGATCCGGGCTATGCGAACGACGGGAGCACCCGCTGCGTACCCGAGCACGAACCGTGCTCGGAGGACTCGGACTGCGACGACGGAAGCGAGTGCACCGAGGACAGCTGTATCTCGGATCGCTGCCAATCTGTTCCGGTGGCCGATGGCGCGTCCTGCGACGACGGTGATCCGTGCTCCGCTCCAGACACCTGTGTCGCCGGTGTCTGCTCGGGCGGCCCGGCGGTCAAGGACGCGGATGGAGACGGCCACATCGACGCGGCCTGCCCCGGTGGAGACGACTGCGACGACGACCACCAGCTGGTCCATCCAGGCTCCGTTGAAGGAGCGCTAGAGAGCAACACCTGCTCTGACTGGCTGGACAACGATTGCGACGGGCTGATGGACCGGCAGGACACCGACTGCCCGTCGCCTTCGGGAATCTGCAGCACAGCAGGTTGGTGCTGGGCGAATCCCCTGCCGCAAGGCAATACGCTAAACGAAGTGTGGGGATCGGCCGTTGACGACTTCTGGGCGGTGGGGGAGGCCGGCACCATTCTGCGCTACGACGGCGGCGAGTGGTCTTCGAGCCCCAGTGGTACCGAAGCCGAACTACACGGCGTCTGGGGAAGCGCCCGCGGCGACGTCTGGGCCGTCGGGGAAGAGGGGACACTCCTGCACTGGGATGGGCGCACCTGGACAAAGGTGGACAGCGGCGCGGACACTATACTCTTCGACGTCTGGGGCTTTGGAGCCGACGACGTCTGGACCGTCGGCCACCTCGGCACCATCCTCCACTGGGACGGTCGGAGTTGGGCGGCATTGGACAGCGGGAGCAGGGACCAACTGACCGGGGTGTGGGGAGCCGACCCGGCGAATGTCTGGGCCGTTCCGGTGGTCGGCCGCTACCTCCACTGGGACGGCAGCACCTGGTCGGAGGCGGGCCTCCTCACGAACACCGACCAAAGCGTCTGGGGGGCGGCGACCGACGACGTCTGGACGGTCGGGCTCTGGGGCATCATCCGCCACTGGGACGGCGGGTCCTGGTCGTTGGAAAGAGGCCTGACTGACAAGACCATGATCGACGTATGGGGGGCAGCCGCCGACGACGTGTGGATCGTGGGAAACTCGCGCGAAATGCTCCACTTCGACGGGGGCGGATGGACGACGATGGACAACGACGTGGCGTCCTTCGAGGGCATCTGGGGTTCGGATTCGGACGACATATGGGGGGTCGGGTACAAGGGTGACATGGCGTACTGGGACGGCAGCGCCTGGTCGAGGGAGACGACCAAGATAGAATGGCGTGCTTCGAATTCGCGTGTCAGGGACGCCTGGGGCGCAACGTCCGAAGACGTGTGGGTGGTGGGAAATATTGGGGTCCTGCTGCACTTCGACGGCACCAACTGGTCGAACCTGTCGGACGGAATTGGCGGAATTTCCGAGGGGCTCCGCGGCGTCTGGGGCTCTGCGGCGGACGATATTTGGGCGGTCGGAGCGCAGCCGGGAACCCACACCGGGAGGATCGTCCACTACGATGGAAGCGCCTGGACAGAGCTGGATAGCCCAACAGAGGATACCCTGTCCGATGTGTGGGGTTGCTCAAGGTACGACGCCTGGGCCGTCGGCGCCTCGACCAACCTCTTGCACTGGGACGGCAACACCTGGACCCGCGTGGATGTCTGGCTATACCGGAACGTCTCCCTGAGCGGCGTGTGGGGTTCGGGCTGCGATGACGTCTGGGCCGTTGGCAACTATGGCGGCGTGATTCACTGGGACGGGATGTTCTGGTCGATGGTCGACAGCGGGACATCCGAAGACATCGTGGACGTCTGGGGCAGCGCCCCGGACGACGTGTGGGCGGTCGACCGCCACGGTGTCCTCCACTGGGACGGCGCCACTTGGTCACGAACGGTACTCGACGACGAATCCCAATGGCTGACCTCTATCTGGGGGTCGTCGGCCAGCGACGTCTGGGTGATCGGCCACCAAGGCGCGATCTTACACTTCAACGGCCGGCACTGGTCCAAGGTGCCGAGCGGGACCCACAACGGGCTAGACAGCATCTGGGGGGCCAGCGCCGATGACGTCTGGGTGTTCGGCGCACACGGCACCATCCTGCACTGGAGCTCTTGACGCGAACCGCCGTCTGTGTTCCTCTTGACGATCTGGTCGGCAACAGAACTCGTCTCGCCTGCCCTCTTCGATCATCCTGACGGCCTCACGAAAGGACTTGTCTCGGTCGCCTCTCTGCTGCAGAATGGTTGCTAGAAGGAGGATTCATGCGCAGGAATTACACACTCAACATCATCGAATGCGAGGGATGGTACGCCGGCTTCGTGGAGGAGCTTCCCGGGGCTCATACACAGGGGAAAACCGTCGAGGAGGTAAAGGAGAATATAAAAGAGGCCATCCGCATGGTTCTCGAGGCCAACCGCAGGCACATGCTAGAGGATGAAACCTCGGCGAAGATCGTCGACACGACCACGATCTCGGTGGATGTATGAAAAGACAGGTGCTGATGGCCTGGTTGAAGCGGCACGACTGCGTCGTCGAGCGTGAAGGCAAGTCCCACACACAAGTATACTGCCAGGCTACAGGCAAGAACGCATCGGTACCAAGACATAAGGAGATCAACACCTTCACCGGGCGTGGTATCTGCAGAGACCTCGGTATTCCCGTAATAACAGCGAAGTGACGCGGATTCAGAGCGTCAACGAGCTCGAACTGCTCGCTGCTCAGGCTGGCGAGTTGGATCCCCTCGATCGTCAGTATTGCCCCTGAATTGTACCACAGGACCTGGGCCAGCATCTTCTCGCACTCGCCAAGTGAGAGGCCTGTAGTTGCGAAGCAAGAGACATCCCGGCGGGCGGGGATTCTCTGCAAGTGCGTCGATAGCTCCTGTCAGGCGTGAGAGTACGTCGCGGGAAAGACGACGAAGATCGCGTCCTGCGCCGGGGGAAACTACGAGTTGCATCAGGGAAGCTTGCCCTCGGCGCGAAGTTCAGCCTTCACTTGCTCCCACGGAATCGGCTTGCCGCCTTCTTTCTTTGCCTTCTCCAAGTGGCGGATATCCTCGAGCTGTTCGGCGGCCTCGATGAGTTCCTCGAACTCCTCGATGGGCAGAACCACCGCGGTGCGCTCACCCTTTTCGTTTGTCAGGTACTGCCTTGGCTTCTTTGCCGTCCCGGTTTTTGCTCCACTTGCCATTATGCAATCATTCTAGGATGCGTGGGATCGTACGTCAAGAGGATGGGGGGTCGGAGGCAGGGCCACGGACAAAGTCCCCGCGTCCTCGATCCGCGATCGCACCCCAGCGGCCCGGGGGGCCGAGCGAAGGCGGCGTGGCGGGCCGGAACCCGCGCGGCGGGCCCAGCAGAAACGGCGA
>SDBT01004538.1_pt1 | contig 23552 bp, 26 predicted proteins | sample 2277101 | NCBI WGS metagenome assembly SDBT01 (sample SAMN10404973, study PRJNA504765) | marine sediment metagenome | isolation source: marine sediment core GS10_PC15, 103 cmbsf | place: Arctic Ocean: Southern Knipovich Ridge | collected 2010 | reverse complement strand
GCGATCACGACAACGGCGGCGACCCGGGCCAGAGCCGACGCGCCACCAAGCACGCCGTACTTCGCTATTGCAAGGCCAGCAGTTTTGATCAATCCGCCCATGCGTTTGATGCCCTTGCCAGTCTTTCCAATGGCTTTATTCATCTTCCCCAAGTCGCGATTGAACTTGGGAACGCCTTTTGCAACGGCCTCAATTCCAAGCGGTACAAGTGCCATTATTTCTTGACCTTTGCCGCACGCGCATCTTCAGTGTGCAGGTAGATTAACTTGCTGAGTTTATTCCACATCACAACTTCGGCCTTGATTTGATTCGGGTAGAAGTTCATTTCCCACATCCACCAATCGAGCCCTGCTGCAACACAAGCATCAATTTCTGCAAAGCGCATTGAATACGAGATGCCTGTATCAACGGGATCTTTGACCGCAACCGAATCAATCGGGTATCCCGCTCTCGTTACTCGGAAAGCTGGCATCAGCGGCGTCCAAATCCTCCTCTTGCAATCCTCCCATGCGCGCGATCTTTACCAGATCATCACTTCCCACAGCGATATAACGCTTGTATAGAAACTCACGATCAAGCGCATCTTTGAAATCAAAATCAGTGAGATCAAGATGACCTAGCCTTTCCAGATACATCAATTTTTTATCCCAACCGTTATCGGGAATGTCATCCACCAATTCAATGCCAAACATTACCGATGCATCAACTGCCGCCATCGCTCGCGCTTCAGCAGCTTCTTGTATTTGCTTGAGATATGTTGGATCGTTTGGATTTGGAACTTCCCGATCTTTATCAGGATCGTGCCAGATGGGGATTTCTGGATCTTTGACTTTGCTCGTTACTGCTTGAATTAAAGATGCGGCAACGGGCAGAAGAACTGCACGCACGCCCGTTGAAAGGGTAGTTATCTTTTCCTTTTTTACATCCAGGTCTTTTGCGACTTGAACAGCCGCGTTTTTATTCTTATCCACTTTATTCCTCCCAATACGAGATTTGTTATTCGTTAATCTTCGCCAACTAAAATAATCCCATCCGTTCCATTGTCGGCCAGTCCAACAGCCGCAACGAAATTGGGGTTATCTCGGCATCCGTAAAGAGCCGTGATTTGATCGTTAGGAACGATTGGCGCTGCGCCTTCGGGTAATACCTGCCAGCTCTCGCCGCCTGAAAGACTGCGTAGAACTCGGCCAAGGGGAACTGCGGTATCGTGCGCCATGAACATCACCGTATCTGAAACGATGTCGATGTCGCGGACCACGCCTGCGCTTGAACCTGGAAAAGCTTTGATCGTCCAGTTCAATCCAGCATTCAGCGTAAAGTAAAGGTCCCCGCCATCTGTTCCAACCCACCATTCGGTTTCACTTTTGATAGCCACGGCAAGGAGCTCAATGCCAATACCAACCGGGCGTGTTGGCGCTTCCTGCCAGATGTCACCGCCATTGGTGAAAATCACCGCGCCATTGTTTCCAACGGCAACTGCGAAATCTTTACTCAGGGCATGAACGGCGTTGAGGTCATCGACTTGAACCGTTCCATCTTCAACCACGGTAACGCCTGTCGTTGGATCGGTTGTCTTATAAACATAGCCACCATCGCCAACGATGAAAGCAAAGTTTCCAAGGCTCCAGATGTCATTCGGCTCACCGCCAGCCACAAAACCTGCTGCAACTTCGGTGAAATCGGGATCATCTGTCGCGGTGAATTCGGATTTCAGCGCCCAATGTAGCGAGGCCGAATCGTTGGAGATCACCACGATATAAATAGTGATGCAGGCAATTCCCGTGGGATCTTCCGCAGCACCCAGGCTATCCACGTCATGCGCCAGGAACGTTGCTCCACCGTCAAGGCTGAACACAACGTCCGCGGGTGTTCCAGGCGATCCACCAGCTTGCAGCGTGACAGAATAAATCCTCTGACAACCATCGCTTTCATCTTCGCAATTACCGCAACCGATCGCATCACAGATCACGACATCGATCACTTGATTGGTAACGATGGTTGCCGCGCGCTCGGCAAATCCAATTGGAAAATATTGATAGTAATTCCCAATAGAGATAGCCAGTGTTTCATTGATCAAACCTTGTTCATCCGATCCAAGCGCGCCAAGTTCGTCTGTACCAATGTTCGTTGCAAGCACATCCTCAAACACAATCACCTGCTCGAAGGCGGTGAAATCGCTGAGATCCTGACACTGACCAAGATGAAGCTGCACATCAACTGGGCAACCTTGCTTTGCCAATCTGATGAGCGTACTGCGCAGGTCGATTGCGAAGCGGCCCACAAGTTCAGTGGACGCTCTTTCTTCCGCTCCTCTGAAAGTCCCAACCTCAATAAACTTGCCCGGTGTATTGGGATCGGGGCATTCAATTCTTGTCACATCGCCAAGTGCCTGATCAAGGCCCATCATTTTGAGACACGATTCAAATGTAGGCTCATGAGTTGGGCCTGCTCGGCCTTCGATCAAGAATACGCGGGAGAGGCTATTCACCGCAGGTATGAAGGATTCACTCATTTCTTACTCCTTATATTCTTCATTCTTGTAAAGCTGGATCAGCCTTTTCATGATTGGTTTTGCAACCGCCGAAGCTAATCCGGTATTGGGCCGCTGCAAATCTTTGAAAGTCAAAATGTTTCGATCAACCAGCATGTTGTTTATTTCCTTGAACGCTCCTTCGATGTCAAGGCCATGTAGATCAGGCGGCCCCACGGGGATGCCAGAAGCCGCCGCTTCATCGGCATCCCCATCTCGCAGTAGTGTGACGGATTTGAATCCGTCCTTGTCGGTATAAATAACACGCCTCAAAAAACTGCTACCTTCCCTCTTTTTCTTACGAACTTACTTACGCGCTTCCATGCCATCAATTCGCCTTTGCGCGTACCGAACGGATTTTCAAGATCATCTCCACCAATAACAAACGCCTGTTTGGAATCTGTGAGAGCGAGATTTAAGCGCATTTCATTAGCCAATGCGGTGACGTTGTTGCAAGCACACAGCGGTCGCTCGAGCCGCGCAACGGCCATGTAAGCAATCGTTTGCGCCCAAAAGTTTGACAGTGGATCGCAGGTATCACCGCGTAGAAAGCGATTATCGAGATCACCGGCATAATAAAATATTTTGACAATATCCGGTTCGCGACAATCCGCAAATGTTTGTTCAACCCACTGTTCTTCATCTTCATCAAAAGTGGCCGCGACAGGCACTACAAGGCCGGTGTCAACATCTCTTACGTGAATACACCCATCCTGAACCGTCAGCGTGCAGGCAGGGCATCCTGTACCGCTGCAGGTCGAACAAAGAATTGGGATGCGATGGAGATGCTCATTCTCAAAAAATAATTGCGCTGAGACTACGGTGAAGTCTGTGAACTCTCGATATACTTCAACGCCTATGGCAAGGTTTGCGGCAACGGTAAAATCTACCGCTTCAATATCATTCTCAGTTGTGAGCTGATCCCAGGTTGCAGGAAGTACAAACTGCCATGCCCAGAATACGAGCGTTGCCACGCCAGCGGCAAGTGTCTTTGATCGCGCCGGTCTGATTTCCCATTCCTGCGCACCATTCTCATCAGTAAAATAAACTTTGACTTCACAAATATCTGTAACTGTAGTCGTGACTGTGATCGTTGCGGTTTCGGCCAAGCCATCGCCATCTTCATCGGAGTAAACAAGTTCGCCGCCAACTACTGTCGCGGTATCAATCAACGTCACGGCGCGCTGTCCAGCTTGAATAAACTTTCCCCACTTGGCACGAAAGCCTTTGTGAAATCCACGCACGTTGATGCCAGATCCAATGACCGTTCTTCGATAATGGCGCGGGAACTGGTGCATCTCATCGCTGATCCACATTGGCGCGGGCCAGAAACCGACAGCCTCTGCAATCTCGCTCTCGACTTCGTTGATTGTCATTGCAAGATCATCGCGTGAAACCCTGTCAGCCTCTTGCCATGAGAACTGCATCCAGATGTCGGTGCATGATCCCCGCGCAGGCATGAGATTTGATTTCTGCGCCATATTAAAATGCGCTCCATTAATTCCAAGGATCTGAGCAAATCGATCAAGCGCCAGGAGGGTAGGGGTATCAGCTCTTGCCATTTATCGTTTCCTCAATGATGATCGCTGCTGCGCTCAACGCTAGGGCATAAACTGGATACCAAGCGATTGTCGGCGCAATGAAAATTGCCACTACCGCACCGATCCAAATTGAAAGACACCAAACGCAGGTGAATGCTTCAGCAATAAAGTTTGTTCCATAAGGTTCTGATTGTGCATCCCATTTGATCCCTATGAAGCTGCGAAACTTCACCAGCATATCAAGCGGCCCATCTTCATTCACAAGAAGGGTTGTCAATCTCCAAGTAGCCAATGCGGCAATCAGCAAATTCATAACAAAAAAGCGCAGACCATTATGATCTGCGCCAATACGACGCTCCTATTTTATTGTTTGTCAGGCGATATATTTTATGCTGTTTCTTTCAAAAGTGCATCACTCTCTTTTATTTTCTGTATCGCCTCAGTGATCAGGACTGCTTTCACTTCGCCAATGCCAATATAGGCTTTAAGTCCATCAACACCAAGAGCAAGAATGTCATCAGGAGATGCTATTCCATCAGCTTCAAATTGTTCTGCGATCTGATCGGTGACACCTGGAATGAGCTGAAGATTGAATACCTCTTGATCTTCGGCCTCTTCATCAATAACGCCTGAAAGCCAACTTGCTTCCTTCGGAGGTCTGATTTCTTCTCGAACTGGAATTTCAACCATTGCAGTCGGTTGAACCAATTCCCTGCGTACAATCGGAGGCGGCGTAACTGTTCCTTCAAGCGCAATAAATAGGTGAGGAAATGCTGCAATGTCATCTTTGTGAACAAGGAATTCATCGCCCTTTTTCCGATGACCATATTTATTCTTACTGACGGATCCAACAACTGAATGCTGCCCCTGATTTGGGTGCATGTATTTTATCATTACAAAATCATCATCTGACATTTCATTTTTCCCATTCGTTTTTGCTTGTGCGCCAGTGGCCATAGCTAAAGGCGCTGCAACGCTTGATGATCGGCTATTTTTGCCACTGCATTTACACACTTGAACCTCAATCTTTTTGTATTTGCTCTGCAGGTATTCTATAAGTTTTTGAGCCAGTTGTCTACTGACCTGTGTATCGGCTGATGCAGTGTGCCTTCTTTTGCCTGTCGTGAATCTGTAAATAACAAGTTCTTTGGGGATGCGCACGAAGCATTTACCGGCCATTGCCATGCGCAAATAGTAATCCCAATCTTCCCATGATTCCATACTTTCATCAAAACCGCCAATCTCATCATGCCATATTTTAGGAACAAGGGAGGTTACAAGGTTCCAGATATACGGTGCTTTGGGATCGGGTTGGATGATTGCGCGGTCATAATCGTAATCTGCCGATCGACTGCCGATGATGAAATCATTCCCATCTTCAGAATAAATCTTCGCGTATTTGCGTTTCTTCAAACTCTCCTTGAAAGCAACAGGATCATGCACCGTTGTTTTATCAACGTAGTCGCTATAGATAATGGCATCCTCGTGCCGCCATTCTTCGAGCATCTCAGCAATGCAATCGGGATCAAGCCAATCATCAGCATCAAGGAAAAGAAGGAAGGGAGCACGCGCCATTTCAACGCCGTGATTGCGCGCATATCCCGCGCCTTTACCGCCAGTCTCAAATACTCTGATGTAGGGATAGGCCGTCAGGAATGCTTCATCAAACGGTTTGTAAGTATCATTGATAACGATCGCTTCCCAGTTACGAAATGCCTGCGCCTCAAGACTATCGAGTGCATCTTTCACAAGGATCTCGTGACCAGGGCCAACGGGAATGATCACGCTCACAAGCGGTTGATCGTATTCCCTCACTGGATGGCTGATCTTGTTTTTAGGCGTTGCAACTGAGGCAAAGGGATGCAGTTGATCAGTTACCCAAGGATGCCACGCGAGCCAATCAACTTCAGAATAATCTTTCTGACTGGTCTGACCCGACTGCCAAGAATATATAAATAGCGGGGCATCTGTAACTTTTTTTGCACCCAAGCCCAATGAGCCAGCTCTAGTCCAGAACTCAGCATCTTCGCTGCCTGCGCCGCCTGGGCAGTAGCGCGACTTAAATCCACCAAGGCGTTCCCAAATTTCTTTGCGGAATACACAACAAGTCGGGATCTGGTTGCGGCGTTTAATCTGTTGGTCATAGTCATACTCCTCGGGCCATTTGCTCACTCCCGTTGAACCATCGGGTTTTATCCATTTGAGTCCTGTGTAAGCAATTCCGATGGATCGATCGGTTTCAAGTTCTTTAATACACAGGCTGATAAATTCCGGTTCGATTGCGTCGTCGGCGTCGAGGCACGATACATATAAACCCGATCCCACGTTAATTCCGTTGTTCCTTGCAATAGCAACACCTTGATTTTGTTGCCGAATATATTTAACTCTGCTGTCTCTGGAAGAAAAGCGTTCAACTTCTTTTCTAGTTGCTCCATTGTCATTTGATCCGTCGTCAACGACGATAATTTCAGATACCCTAGAGTAAGATTGTTTAATCGCACTTTCGATAGCCCTCCCAACTTTATCGGCATAATTGAATGAAGGAATGATGATTGAAACGGTAGGCGGCTCGGGTTGCAGCGCCTTCTCAAATACCGCAACTGTCTTGGCACATGATTCTTCCCACGTCCACTCGCGCGCGAGCTCACGCCCATTCACGCCAAGCACACGCCAATTTTTCATGCAGTAAACAAGGCCGTCAGCAAGATCATCAAAGTTCCCCGGCTCGGCCAGATAGCCGTTCACGCCATGCTGCACGAGATCCTTGTTACCCCCGTGATTGAAACCGAGCACAGGAATGCCGGCTGCCATTGCTTCCAGCGTTCCAATTCCAAATGTTTCCTTGGTGCTGCTGAGATAAATTCCCGCGGTCTGGATAAGTTCTTTCATATCATCATGCGTTTGCAAGCCGATTACGCTCACATTATTTGGCGGCGTTGCTCTGGCAAACGTGGTGATGAATTTTACGCTATCAAATCGCTTGGCAAGCTCGGTGACAGGGAGCGGATCACACACATCGAAAGCGCGGTTCTTATTCCATAATACAAACTGCTGACTTTCTTTTTCATGCTGCCAATCTTCCCAATCAATCCCGTGACCGATCACATGCGGCGATAAGCGCATGTCGCGCTGGAAAGTCTCTGCAACCCAGGATGAAGGAACGGTGATCTCTTTGGCCTCTCTGATTGAATTCACGATCCTGCGGTTGGAATGCCACTCCCAGGCTTGCCCACGATATGAAGAAGTCCAATACATCCCATGCAGGATCGCAACATCGCATTCGCCATCAGTAACGCCCGCGTGCGCGACGCGCAAATCCCAACCGCCTGTATTTGGTTCGTTGAATTCCACGCCCATCGACGGCATGTATTTGAACCATGCTTCGATCACGCGCTTGATGCCGCTTTGACCACTGCGGAAATGGGAAAGGTGGGGGAGCATCGCTACTTTCATATATGTTCTCCAAACGCAATCAATGTATCGACATATCCAATCAAAAGATGTTTACCAGTCAACAATTCATCAACCGCTTGACGCACCCCAGGCCAAACATCCTCAATATCGTTTGCGAGTCTGCAGTCATGCAACGCGATTATTCCTTTATCATGCAAGTGCAACATCCACAATCCTATTTCGATCTCAACATGATTATACGAATGGTTTCCATCAATGAATAATAAGTCAATTGATCTTTCCCAAGCTCCTACTACTTCAAGGCTATCGCCTTCAATTTGAACATAACGATCTAAATTTATTGATGCTTCTTTAAGTGCAACCATTTCATTCGCCAATCCACCTTCTGGACGTGGGCCTCGAAAGGCATCAATAGTAATTAATTCCACATCTTCACGCGCTTCGAGCATCGCCAACGCCGATGTTCCTACGCCAGCACCAATATTTATAACTAAAGGATCTTTAGGAAGGCTTGCAACCAACTCCTTGATAAAAGCCACTTCATCAAGCGTCAAATAACCAAAGGCTTGCGCAAGTTCTTCGGAGTTCATTGGAACGTTTTTACCGCCTTAACAACCTGTTCGATTTCAACATCTGACAAGAACGGATCAATCGGCAAGCTCAGAACTGTTGCCGCGTATTCTTCGGCCAGGGGATACTTCCCTTTTGCAAATGGCGATGTAAGTATAGCAATGCTCTGATGCGGAGCAATGGGATAGTGCATTATGGTTGGCACATTGTTGACTTCAAGCCACTGTTTCAGAGCTGCACGCTTTGGATGCCTTACAACGAACTGATGCCAAACGGTGTGCGAATAAGAAGGGCTGACAGGCAAAACCAAATCAGGAACATCAGCCAATTCCTTTTGATAATAGGTTGCAATCTTTCTGCGCTTGTCATTCATTTCATCCAAATGCGGTAATTTTATCCTCAAGAAAGCGGCCTGCAGTGGATCCATCCTACCGTTCACACCCCAGGTTTCATTTTCATACTTCATCGTTGATCCATGATTGCGCAATGATTTTACTTTCTGCATAATATCTTCCTGGTTGGTTGTGATCGCTCCCGCATCACCAAATGCACCAAGGTTCTTCCCGGGATAAAACGACCAGCAGTTCACCCAATCGAACGCACCGACATTCTTGCCGTTGAACATCGCACCATGCGCCTGCGCGCAATCGCTGATCACTGTCCAGTTATGCTTCTGCGCCTTTCTTTCGAGAGCGGCCATGTTGGATGCGATGCCGTAGAGATGAACGGGGATAATTGCTTTTGTTCCTTTGTACCATCTGACTTTGTTCATGCAATAGGTTTCATCTGGCTCCTGCACAACAGGAATGCACCTGACTTCAAGCACCGCAAACCATGTGGCGATGTAGGTATTCGATGGAACAATCACACCTTCACCGGGCATTATTCCGCTGGCGGTGAGCGCGAGAGTAAGTGATGTTGCACCGGATGAAAGTGCAACGCAGTATTGCGCACCGCAGTAGCGCGCCCATTCTTCCTCGAAAGCCTCAACCTCTTCGCCGCCAATGTACCAACCACTGTCCATCACGCGATGATAGGCGGCATCGAATTCTTCTTTCCATTCGTCATATTGACGTTTGATATTAAGGAATTTCATCCGTTCAATTCCTCCAAGAATTTGTTGAAGTCATGAATGTAGTCATCGGGATTATACGGTTGTGAACACAGCACAAGCACAATCGTATCAGTAGAAAAATCCAATAGATCGCGCCAAGTCATTGCCGGTAGGTACAATCCCTGCTCGGGATTTTCAAGCATCCACTTCGATGAAGTTCTATAGCGTTTGGCGCGCACAATAAACCGACCGCGCAAAGCAACGATAATCTGCTTGTCAGTTCTAAGCGCATGGCCTCCGCGCTTTCCCCGCAATCCATTCATCCAGAAAATGCGCTTCGGCATGAATGGTAGATGTTCTTGATCAGCTACAAACAATGCGCCGGTTGGATCAAGGTGCTTTGGAAATTCAATTAACTTTGGTTTAGTCATAATTATGCGGCCAAACGCCTTCCCGCCAATAAGGGCTGCGCGGTGTCCAAACTCGCATGTCGGTATGTTCATTGATGATCTTCTCTACGAAATCCATGTCAGGGCTGTTGTGATCCCCTGGACGGCCATGCAGGATCTTGACGAGCAGGCTGACGAACGTTCCAAAAGGCCAGCGGCAACCGTATTCGGAAGGTGCGGTTCCGATTGTCAATCCATCTATGAGCATATCCCACATAGCCTCGCGGAATGAGCGTTGATCATTGGCTCCGTAAACACCAGGATATTCATGATGCAGCCGTTTCCAATAAATAAGTAGTCGTTTGACAATTCTGCTGCGCTTGAATACCGTCACACCAATTTCAAATTCAGCAAACGCAAGCGGGATTGGATAGCATGTCGCGCCAGTCACGCGCCTTGATCCCATGACGCCCACGACATCGAACCTCTCTGCCATGTCGAACAGCTCGGGGAAGGGGAGTATCACCCGCGTGTCGGTGTCAAGATAAAGCATCTGGTCAAAGCCATCCATTGCATCATAGGCGATGTTGAAATACTTGGTGCTATCCAGATACCAATTCTCATGCTGGCGACTTGGGAGCATTATTCTTGCATTGAAGATGGGGAAATCATGCTGCTCTGTCATGAATAGAATTCGTTGAACATCAGGCATGTGCTTTGCCATGCTTTCAGCAGAAGCAACCGCCTCGTGATAATAGCGTTCCTTGGTTGAAGCGATCCAGAAGGCACATTTATTCATCAATATTTACACCAAGAGTAGCTCTTGCTCTTTCCGTATCACCAAACGTATAGCATTGAACATTTAATCCCTTGAGAGGATTGCGAGTCATTGCAATGCGTCTAATCGAACTGATCAAAAGAACGGTTTCTCTACCTTTGGCAACTTCTTGAAAATTATCTGATCCTGTCATTACTCGACATGATTTTTTGAATGCTTTTATTACACCCCATCCTTCTGCCTTGTGTTCAATTACATAATCAACTAACTCTGGAGGAACCAAATAATATCGTTTGTTTCCCATCCCATACTGCGGATATTGTCTTCCAAGTTTCGATTTGTCATTCTTGAAATCTGACTTTGATGCCTTACATTCCACAAGAGTCGTCAGAGATCCATTCCATCCAATTGCATCGGGTATTTCAGATGCCGATGATCCCATTTCAGTAATCACAATTGAGCACTTTCTGTTATTCATGAGCCATTTGGTTGCTCGTTCAATCAGATCATCGTGATTCAAAGATACACCTTCGTTCCCGTATCCGATGATTCCTGAATTGCCAAGGCGATCTTTAACGACTTCAACGACTCTTCGCCAGTCACCATCGGCTCTTTTCTTTCCCTAACACATTCAACAAAGTTCCTGATCACAGGTTCATGATGCGGCCATGCGGTGTTGATCGTGCGATGGCCCCATTCGCTGAGGATGGTCAGGCTTTCACCGGCGTTTTTAGGATAAGCAATTGTCGATGCTTCAAGCGTTGCGATCGCTTCGTTTTGAAATTCAAGTGTCGCTACAACCGAATCGGATGTGTTGATTTTGTGGCCCAAAGTTTTCACATGCCCATAAACTGAGCGCACTGGCCCCATGATCCATTGAAGGATGTCGATGTGATGGATAGCCTGATTGATGAGAATTGAGCCGCCTTGATCGGTTTCCTGTTTCCATCCTTGATAATATTCTGTCGGCCTATACCATCTCACTTGCATTGAAGCGATCAGCGGCTTTCCCAATGTCTCAGCTCTCACTTCACCACATAGCTTTTGGATGTCGGGATTGAAGCGTTTCTGCATGACGACGGCAAGGATTACATTTCTTTCCTTGCAATGATCAATTATTTCTTGAGCTTCTTCAATCGTCAGAGCAAGTGGTTTTTCAATTAATAAATGAATACCTCTTTGAACAATGCCCGAAATTCTTTCTCTTCTCAAATGAGAAGGCGTACAAATTGAAACCACGTCAATTAAGGCAAAATCAATATTAGAAAGACGCGTCTTAAAAGGTGATCCATAAACACCTTTTAAATCCCGAATATCATGAACTAAAGTAACTTTGGCAATTTCGATTTCGCGGTATGCTTCAAGATGTTTTTTACCTGCATGACCCATTCCAATAATCCCAACGTTCATCGTTCCCTCCGAAGGAATGTGACCCCCATCAAGAAATCAATCTGCTGCCAATCTCTTGATTTGACCGCCATATCGAGAACACTAAATGTTCCAAGGTGATCTGATGGCGTATCCTTTGCGATAAATATGCCGCCTGGAAGAATGTGTTGTCTCCACAATTCCCAATCATGCGCAAACGTATCAGTCATGCCAGGGTCCCAATACAGAAGTCCAATCGGCTCTTCCCAAATCTCAACCGCGTGATCGTGTGACATCTTGAGCTGCAGCACTTCAAGATCCCCAACAGTCTGCCAGAATGTTTCTTCATCTTCGGGGATATAAAGCTCATTGATCCATCCACGCTTGCGCGTGTAATCATCAATCGAGTAAACCTGTACCTGTGCCTCGCACGCGAGCGCACGCGCGCCTTTGCCATGATAGGAGCCAAGTTCGACAATGCAACCTTCAGTCACTTTGGATGCAAGTTTGGTGAGTTTATTCGCCAAGTTCTCGTGGGTTGTCATATCCTGAACGCCCTGATCCTTTCGACTTCGCAGATCAATTCGTGATCGCCCATCTTTTCCCTTATCGCTCTACCGGCGCCAGAGGGATTATGCGCGGGTGGATCGCCTTCAAAGTAATCGTGAAAGGCAACAATACCGCCTTTATGTATTTTGGAAACCCAATGATAGATGTCACCCGCTACGCCTTCATAGGAATGATCGCCGTCAACCCAAATGAAATCAACATACCAGGGCCAAACATTGCCTATTGTCTGAGAGCGTCCAAGAAGCCTAATGACACGGGGGAATTCAAATCCTGCTTTCGCCAAATTCTCAAACTCACCTTCACTGGCATTCACATCAATCGAAAATATGATCGCTTCCGGCCTTTCCTCCAACATCGCGAGCGTTGACGTTCCGCGCTCCGCGCCTATGTTTATAATCACCGGCTTGTAAAAGTTGAGGCTATCCATTTTGACAAGTTGCTTGAGCGCATCAACTTCCGCAATCGTCATTGGGTTGGGATCTTCCCCGGCGAGATCATAGGATGAGAAAGTCATTTTTCTCTCCAACTAAGAGCAATACCTTTCGTTGCTTCAACTTTCCATTGTCCATCATCAATTTCATGCTGTTGGATAATTCCTTTTTCTATGGCATCTTCCCATCCCCGTTTTTCTGCCTCTTCCTTTGTTTCCTCTGGTCCAGAAAATGATGTATGTAAAGTTCTCGTAATTACCACAGTCCATAAACTCATCTTATCTCCTCCAACATCTCTGCATATTCCTTTTCAATCTCATGAATTTCATCTGATGTAACGAGTTTCGGAAGCACATCAATTCCCCTGATCCAGTACATATTAGGCTCACAGGGATTGAAGATTTCATACGGGCCATCATATTCTCCAAACGCCAACTTCACCAATATCTCAGGCATGTTGCAACCCGCGCGAGTGATGAAGTGATGCGTGGTGAAGAATTTGCCGATGTTTATTTCCGTGGGATTTGGAATGCCATCCCAATCAAATGTGAAGTCCACGCTGAAGATGCCATGCGGCACAGCATCGATCGCTTTGATGCACCTCATTGCCAGGACATCCAACTCGGGGTCGCTCACCGTCACGCCCGTTCCTGTGAGGCCAGTCACGCCCGATTGTGCGCGATTGGAGAACTCCCAATAAAGCCGCTTACGCCCTTGCGCCACAACCAATCTGCCCCGATCCCATATAGATTGCCATGTGATTGATTTGTCTGTGAGATGTCGAGAAGCCATCACATGACGCCATGAATTATTAGCTTCAATATGAGCAAGCGCCATTTCATACGATGGCCTTGAAAGCGATCCCTTCCCGCCAGCGCCAGTTGTATCGCGTATCCATATTTCTTTTCCAAAAGCCTGAAAAGCGGAGCGTAGATTATTGGCATCATCAATCAACATGCTCGATGGAACTTTTATTCCTGCAACCATCCATTTGATCGATGACATATATTTATTTCTTAGCAGCTCGATGGTTCTCTGAGTCGGCATAAACAACTTGCAGGGAATTTGATCCCTATATAAGCCGATTTGCCTTACCTCAATCTCAGGCTGCGTGTGCATGTATTCAATGCGTTCTTTCTCGATCAGGTGCTTGATGAACGGGATGTATTTCTCATGCGTGGCCGGAGGGCATAGATAAGTCTTATCGGCCTCGGAACGGAATGAATTATATTTCAGGCTGTCCGTTCCCACGATGTAATAATCTTCATCGGCATCGCGCAGGCTGCGTAGGAAGGACATTGTTGAAGGACCGCCTGAAGCTGTCAGCAGAATTCGTTTCATTTTTTTCTCGCAATCACCAGGATGCTTGAACAATAAGGTTCAAGGTCAGAGCGCTTTCCCAATTCATAGAAGGCATCAAACATGGGCTGATCAAAATAAGTAATCATCAATTCAGATGGAAGCGGCTTGAAATAAATTCCCCTATGCACATCAACTATAAATCCAGAAGCTTCAAGAGTTGCCTTTAACGTTTCCAACGAGTAATTGCGTTTGTGACCTTTCGCCAAATCGCTAGGCTGCAATTCAAATGGCTTGCTCAATCCCATGATCTCGCCAAGGTGTTTATGAATTGCGCGTGCATTGGGAACGGTGATAATTAATTCTGCAAATTCATCATTATCCAACCAATATCGACATTGATTCAGGAATTTGTATTCATCATCAACATGCTCAAGAACATGGGATGCAATAATTTTTTTGAATTTGAAATTAGGTATTTTTATATCCTCAAATTTTCCATAAATAAATTCAGTCGGGTATGCTTTGCATAAACTTTCCACCTCTTCGGTAAAATCAATTCCTATAACTTTTTTGAGATTACCGCTCATCAGTCGCTTCACCATTACGCCATCGCCACAGCCAACATCAAGGACAGGAAAATAGTTAGCATGTTTACGAATCTCTTGCCATCGATATTCAAAAAGCACCTTATCGAATTGCTCCGTTTTGGTAAGTGTCATAACTTGGCCTCTAGTACCTTGGCTACGAGCTCCATTCTGCGCGCGTAAGTATGATCGGCCAATGTCCTGCGCTGACCAGCCTTGGCAATCGTAGATCGCTCATCGGGTTTATCGGCGTATTCAAGAAGCAGCTCAAGGCAATGCTCGTAGTTTTCGTAAACAATCACTTCATTCTCGCGATCAAATAGATCATCCAAGTTAGATCCATCATCGGTGAACAGCAGCGCACCGCATCCGGTAGATTCAAACATGCGCATGTTGCCAACGCAGTCAGATATTGTATCGATGTGGTTGTTCAATGTGATGTAGGAGCGGCGCAAAACCTCAAACATATCTCGGCCCCAAATTTCACCGTGATAATGAATGTTCGGCTTAAGGAGCAGTTCATCGTAACCATATCCCCAACAATCTATGATGAAGTGGTCAGAAATAAGATCAAGGAACACTCTGCGCGATTTGTGATTGCCAGTCAGACCGCCTATGAATGTCAGAGGATATTCAATCTCCGATTCCGACAAATCAAATTCAATCGCTCTCGGGTCAAAGCCAAGCGGGTTGTAATAGGCATCAATTTCGACCTCTTTGAACTTTGCTACGTTCTCTGGAATGGTAGTGAAAAACAAATCGAATTGTGTTTCGGCTCCGCTATATTGTTCAATGGGAAATCCCGCCTGCCCGACTAGCAGTTTTATAACTGGCCTGATCGCTTTATAAACTTCTTTATTTATCGTCCAGGGAGCTTGCGCATAAATCACATCAGGCTTGAGTATTTTGATCTGCTCAATCAATATTTCTTGAAGTGATGTGGAATTGAATGCGAACTCAGCCGCCCATCGTCTTTGTGATTTCTCCGCATTGGTGATCAGATCCTTGGCGCTCCATCCGAGCTTGCTCATCGCGCGTGAGTAGAAATCGCTGTCGCCAAACATTGCCGCTTGAAGCGATGCATGTTGTTCTTCAGATCCAGTAGATGCCAAATGCGGATTATCTTGATAGTGCTGATCCATGAAGTTCTGATAGTAAATGTTGAGGAAGAGGATGTTCATTTGAATCCAATTATCCGTTTCAATTCTTTCTGGATTTGATCATCATTCTTTGATGGCATTGGCCGAGGCACAAGACCTTGTCTTGCCTCTTGTTCCATCCTAAAATGCCACAAGAATGATAATAGCTCTCTTCGCATTTTCGCGTCTAATAAATATTTTTGGGCCTGACTTTCATTCATCTAAACAACTCCGGGTAATGCTCAAACATCCAATCCTCGGGCATTCGGTATGTTTTGGCATTCAAAAGATTAAGCTGTGCTCCATGTTCGCGATTTTGATAATCTTTTATTCCGATATACGAGAGGACTCCTTTAAGATCATCAATGGAATTGAATGCCAAGTATCCGTTTCCTGGAAAATAGTCGCTAAGGGTAGGACAGCCCCAATATATTGGGATGGTTCCAACAGAAAATGGATCAATAAGCTTTTCCGAGAAGTAGTAGTCCATCTTGACCGATTCCACAACCACACAATAACGATAATGCCGAAGAACATCCCACTTGCGATCAAACGTTTGGAAAGATGGTCCATAAATATCAATGACATCCGAAAACTCCTTCGCTATTTCGTGCCTCAGTTTGTGACCTTTACTGTCTTTTTTATCGCTCACGATCATGCAAATGTCTTTAGTCTTTTCGTGCATCCCCCACAAGTCCCAATCAATCCAGCTTCCACCATGAGGGGCGAATTTGACGCGACTATCGCCAGCATCGAGAAGGCGTTTATCATAGGTCATGATGGCATCAAACTTTTTAGGATATTTAGCAACGAATTCATAAGGCCATTCTTGTAATGATGGAGGTTCTAACAGCCATGCAACTGCTTTAGGAAATACATGCGGTCCACCGCCTCGTACCATCCAGTTAGTGAGCCATGTATATAATCCTTCACACCATTCTTCCCCTATTTCTATATCATCCCTGCACCACTCAAAATGCTCGGGCCCACGCCACACATTATCTCCAGCGATCGAGGAAGTGTTGCCTGGAAAGCAGCCGTCAATCAGTCGGATTTTTTTCATTAATAAGTTCCGTTGAAAGCCATCTTTTAGGCCAACGATCTGCAATCCACCACGCCAACTTCGAACCACCCAGTTTCAATGCCATACTTGCTCTTTGATAATTTTCCCAAAACCGTAGCAATTCCTCAATAACCAATTCATGATTTTCTATAAAACTTGTGCCAAATTCACGCCAAGCACTTTCTATTTGTTGAACTCTTTTAGTCCATTGTTCGTAAAAATCTAATTCTTCAGCCATCCCCGTTCCTCCATCACTTCCAAATGCTCATGCGGAATGCCATCAAGGTTCAACACCTTCTCGCTGTCACCACCACGGAAGGCATTGATGTACCTGATCGGCCTTTGCCGTGTTCCCACCACGCGCATATCCTTGCGCTCGTGCAGCGTGGGCGAAAGGTAAAGCTCAACCTCCCAAGGTGTCAGATCCGGCCGGATCAGTTTCAGCAGCAGGCGCCTATTCCAAATCCCCGCCTGCAGGCTCATTTGATAAGGACTATCATTCGGGGTTTCTACGATGTCGTAATGCCCCCATGCGCCGATGTCTTTCATATCCCCGGCGTACTGGCGATCATCAGTGAGATCCATGCGCAGGATCTTGGGATGATTGCGTGTGTACTCTGCAAGCGTTTCAATGCCTGTGTTATCAACCTTCCTCACGATCCAATAATCTTCAAGCAAGAATACAAAGTGTTCGTCTTTGATGTTGGTCAGCATCGCGATCAAGCCGTTGCTCCATTGTTTTTGCGGCAGCGGATTGTTGTCGCTGATCGTGCTTACTTTGAAGTTAGGCGGCAGCTCAAAATCAGGCACAACATCAGTCACTATCGTGCAAGGCTGCTGTTCGCTCCAATAGGTGTTGAACAGATAAGCAAAGGGCTCAAGCGCCCAGAGATATTTTTCTGAAGTGAAAACATAGACGTTGATCATTTGACTTTTGCTTTGAGTGCTTCTTGCAATAAGAGCGTGATCATCTGGTTCATTGATCGATCTTCTGCTTTTGCCAATATCTTGATTTTCATGCGGAGCTCATCGGGGATGCGTATGGTTGTACGTTTCATGATGTCACCTTGACACCATCCTATATCAATATAGATTCGCTGTCAATTAAAACGAAAGAGACGCGGGGTCTAAGCGCGCCTCTTTCACAAAGGAGAAACTATTCGCACCATCAGGAATAAATCTACTATACAGTAAAAGATGATTGGGTGCAACAAACGAAAAAGGCGCGGATCGCTGCGCGCCTTCTTCTCGGAGTGGAACATGAACAAAACCAATATACAACAAAAAAGAGGCCAGCGCAAACTGGCCTCTCTCGTTAGCTATTGTCTCCTTTCGGCTACTTCCAAACTGCGAACGTTTGGTCGTCTGCTCGGAGTGACACACCACCATCCGCGAAATACTCGGATGAAGGATCGAAACTTCTCAAATGCTGAAGCGGCTGATAAAGAACATTATCAATTCGCCCCGCGAGCTGCGGTGTGCGAAGGATAACGCGCTGCTCTGTTTTCAGAGACAGCTTATAGCACCACTTCACATGTTCGATGGCCCATGAGAACTTGCCATCATCGGTCCAGAATTCTTCTGTTCCACGCAGGAGCGATACATCATCGCGCCACGCTCGATAATCAACATGCTCGATATATGTCACAGGGAAGTTGCCCTGGATGGTCAAAGGCACAAAGTAAATTGTGCTTGCATATTGACCAGGAAGAATGTTGGCGTTATCGGTCGGGGTTTGTTCGTTGATCCCCATGTCGGTGATGACTGGATAGCGCGTGCCGTTGACATCAATGAAGCCTGCGTTGCGCATTGCATCGCGCAGGGCGATCATATCCGTACCAGACACATTCACCATCGCATTGGCATCGCTCATGAAACTTGCGCAGCGGTTCGTGTTATAAGCGCAAGGCCAGCATTCGCTGAGTACGAACCAAAGTTCCGGCCGCATCACAAACACATGCCTGACTGGATTCAAGCCCATCTTCTCGGCATTGAACTTCAAGAAGAATTCCAGCATCCCGATAAACTCAACGATGTCAAAACCAGTTCCGCAAACTTCGTTGTAATTGAAGTCTTTGACATCTGAGTCGAGAGCGGGGCATGCAGCTCCGGTATCGGCATCAACCTGACCTGTTGCAATCTGGCGATCAAGGCCGGGCATCTCTTTGTATCCACCACCGACGTTGTTATTTGCCGGGTTGCCCTGCCAGAGCAAATTGGTCAAAAGTCGCTCAAGAGATACACCAGCAGTGACCATTTCTGATTTCGTGACAATGCGCAGGAAATCATTTGCATTTAGATTTGCAGGCGTAAAGCCTGTTTCGCCAAGCAATCGACCACGCAAGATCAAGTCAGTGAAATCGCCACGGTTGCGGCGTAGCATTACCTTATCCGCTTCGATGGTGTTCGTATCCATCGCATTGCGCCCGAACTGAGCCGTGAGATTACAGCCCTTGATGAACGCCTGCGGGTTATCATCGCATGGCTCTGCGGCTACGGAACCATGTGTGTCCGTGATACCTGTGAGAGATGCAAAGCGGGGAACGGCGAACACCGTGGGGATCTTGGGAAGCATAGTTCCCAGACCCATCGGCGTGATCATGGCGGTGATGACATCGCGCTCTACTGGCTCGGAGCCAAAGAGTGAACCATCACCATGCAACTCCGTAAACGTCCCGATACTCGCAGGCGTTTTGGTGTGCAATTGCTTCGATAGCATCTCGATGGATTTGCTGTTTTGCTGTGCAATTCCCGCGAGTTGCTCTAAGATTTCTTTGCTCATAAAATACTCCTCAGAAGCTAATTCTGCTTCTCACTTTTCTTATCTGCTTCATCGATGATCTCATTGACGAAATCAAATTTGGTAGGACCATCAACCTTGGCCTTGGTTTCCTTCGGGCCATCTTTGGTCAATGGATCATCTTTCTCGATTACGGTATCGCTGCTCTTGGTTGCGCTCAATGCAGCAGTAACAAGCGCACTGAGAGAGGCAACGGGCGTTGCGGCGGCAACTTCCTTGATCCTCTCAACATCATCACTTGTAAGAACAGCAATTGCGGCGGCATTCTTTTCAACCAGTTCTTTGATCGGTGAAACGGCATCAACAATCGCTTCGCTGATCTCTTCCACGCTTGGGGATGTCGCGGCGGCGACTTCTTCAACTTCGGTTTCATCCTCAAGCACCGGATCCTTCACAGGATCGTTATCTTCTTTCTTTTTGCTTTCCTTGAATTCAAGCCCTTCAGCCTGTTTGCCTTTGGCTTTCAAGGAATCATTCAGCTCTTGAAGATCCTCGTCTGAAAGACCAGCATCTTTGAGGAAGTCTAACTTATCTTCTGGAATTCCCATATCACTCTCCTTGAGGATTACGAAATCAGTGAGCAGATTAGCAGCGGCGAAATCCGGCAATACACTGATCTCCTTGCTATCGTATCGGGTGATTATTGTTTCATCTTTTTCATCACGCTGGATGGAATCAATTGGCATTCCATGTGAAACCAGTGTTTCAACTCCCGCGAGATTTACGGCAATTGCTTCCTTGCCCTTATCAATTAAACCGCTTGCCAAGCTGAAACCATTGTCTTTGTCATAGGCAACCCAATCGGCTTGACCAAAGCGCGTTCCATCAACATGCCAGAGCCACAACTCCGGGTAAGCAACTTCCTTATTATCCACGCGCGCATGAAAATCAATATGCGCTTGCTCTGCCAGGATCTCCGGGGGATTATCGCGGTCACGGTATTTGTTGGAATAGATGGTGAGATAACGTGTTCGATCACCCTCTTTCCAAATCATGAAACTACGTTTCCCCATATCATCGGGGAAGTTTATTTTCTCTTTGGTTTCTTCGGGTTTGGGAATGAGTTCTTTCTTGCCGAACAATCTCTCAATGAACCCAGGCTCGCGCCCGCGCTCAATGGCGGCTTCGGTGCGCGTGGTGAATTCATCGATCACATCATCCAGCGCCGCACCCTTATCTTCGATATTGTCGGTGAACATTATGTTGGAGATGAGATCCTGAAGTTGCCGAGTGAGTTCTTTAATTCTTTCATTGGTGAATGTTGAAATCTGAAACTCTTCAACATCGGCAAATGTCGTTGCCCCAAAAGGCACAAACGAAATAACTGTACTGTGCTTTTCTTCTGTCTTTTCTTTCTCTTCTTTTTCAAGTACCTCTGTTCCATTTTCAGACATGGATTTTCTCTCTTCGGCCTCAATAGCCGCAATCTGAAGTGCAGCGTTGCGCCTCGATGTGTGGCAACCAAACCGTTTGCCTGTGCGCTTCCCGTTCGGATTGACCTTGAACACACAGAATGGTTTCGATGGATTACCAACCTTGAAAATGTCAAATGGCATAATAAAAGCGCACGACCCTTTTAAGGCCATGCGCCCAATACGAGCTTCGGTTTCTTTTGAATACTATAATCTTATAATACTTCTGTCAATATGCGCAAGAGATCGCGGTTATTTTTCGCTGGCTCAATGAGCGTGCAGCGCGGCTCTGTCCACACAATCGGCGTACCATTTTCGTCAATCACAACATTCATTTGAATCACCGCGACGTTCTGTACTTTTTTGCTTTTAGCAACCGATTGGAATCGCCGGATTACATTAAACCATTGCCTCTGAACGTCAAGCGGTAACGCAGCAAAACTATCGTTCATTTGAATACCTTATCTGCTGCACGTTTGTTGGCTCTGCGTATGTTGCGCTCAAACGGCGCTGTGCGTTTCTTAGCGATAGTCTCGCTGAATAGGCGCGCCTTTGTGCCTGGATGGCGCACCACCTTCGGCCTCACAATTGGCCCCGATCTTCCACCTTTTCTCGAAGAAATCACCTTGGATCTCGTCTTCGGTCTGAAGCCCGTTTGAAATGCAAGACTTGGGGCGTTGCGCGCGCGTATGATATGCGCCCTGGTTCCTTCATCAACCCATCGATACTGCTCATCATCCGTTCCCACAAGCACACTGGCATCGCCGGCAATACGCGACAGCCCGATTTGCGTTACGAACTTCGGCTTGTTCTTCCAAGTGCGCGTCGTCTTTTTATATTCTTTCGTGATCGTGCGCGCTTCCTTGCGAAGTTCATTCAGATATTCGAGCCTGAATACGTCGATGTCCATATCTTTAGGGATGATTGATTTGAAAACGAAGGCCATTAGTTTTTCAATCCTCCGATCCACGAAAATACGTTGCGGCTCCTACAATTGAGATCAACCAATTCGGGCCATCCTCCAACCTCAGAAGGATCATCAATAATTTGTCCAGTTCCATAGATTACGTCCTGTTTAATCCTCAAGTCTATAGGATCAACCGTTGGCAGCATTGCACCAGCATACGCAATCACGTCCTCAAGCGCATCGGGCGCATCCGTTGTCCTGATATGTGGCATTTCTATTTCCGTACCGATGATCTCGGGAGGAATCACCGGCCAATTATCGAGAATTTCAGCCTCATTCATATCATCGTTTACGCGTGTTGCATCACGATTATTGAAAAGATAATATTCACTGGCCGCTGTGAATGGCCCATCAACTATTTTCAACGATCTTGGTTTCGATGTATCAAATCCTGATATACGCCAATTCCCAACCCAATTTGCATGAATGGCAGAATAAGTTGGAACCATAAAATTCACCAACCGTGGATTATAAATAATGTTGTTTCTAACATCGGCATTGCCGCTCTCAATCGTTGGGTTTCTAAAATATACATGAGCAATAAGATTGTGGTGAATGGATACGCGATCAGATGTGCTTGTGACAAATAGCCCCATGCTATGTGGTTGTTCCGAATGTGTGCTGTTGCGTAGTGCTTCAGAAAGAATACACCATTGCACCGTAATATTTCTGCTTTGGGTTATGGTCAATATTTCATCAGTGCTCCAACTCAATGAGCAATTGGAAACTAAACCATTATTAACTCCAATGAACTGAATGCAATCATTGTTGTCTGGATCTATTGCGTCAGGTCCAGGTCTTACACGTAAATATTTGATAATGACTTCATCAGCCCTTACTTGAATGCCTTCATTTTTTAGGCACACACCCCCGCAGGGTGCATCACTACCATCGATTGTTAATTCTGGATTGTTGATAACAATTGGGGATTCTAATTCTATATTTCCCGCAACATCAAAACGAATAATTCTTGGTTCATTCAATTCGACATAATATCTAAAACTTCCAAAACCTCCATCATTTAAATTCGTGACATAAACAACTCTCCCATCAATACCGCCAACAACATTTGCGCCATAGCCTTCTTGAAAGTCACCAAATATTCTTGGCATCAGAATGTTGCATATTTAGTGTTTAATAAATCCTGAACAAGTATTCGATCAGCATCAGAGAGCGCGCTGTCATACATCAATATTTCAGCAATATCACCGTCAAAGAAATTTGAGAAAATAGCGGCCAATCTTCGTATCCCAATGTTTACTCGATCAACATCCAGTGTTCCAACATCAACATCTTGACCAGCCGCACCGATTAATACCGCATCCTCATACATTGATACCGTAGTTCCTGTTGATACCGAAACGAGTATATGAGGGTTGGCATCGGGCACTCCTCCTGTTGCTAATTTTAAAGCACCACCATCATCTCTTTTTAAATATCTATAATTAGGAGTAGTTGCATTCGCATCAAATTCTTCTAATGTATCGGCATCAGTTATGCTCGTCATTGATACAATTACATCCTGAGTGGCAAACCCAGCATCTTCAATAGCCACTACAAATATGGTAACTGGCATATCTTCACCAGTAAAAGAAGGCCCAGCTCCAACAGAAGTCATCCCATCGGCAAGACCATCAAAC
>SDBT01004537.1_pt1 | contig 23556 bp, 23 predicted proteins | sample 2277101 | NCBI WGS metagenome assembly SDBT01 (sample SAMN10404973, study PRJNA504765) | marine sediment metagenome | isolation source: marine sediment core GS10_PC15, 103 cmbsf | place: Arctic Ocean: Southern Knipovich Ridge | collected 2010 | reverse complement strand
GGTGTCGAATACCCCTACAGGCTGAACGACTTCATTGGCTTCGACAATCATCCTGTGCTCCTGAACTGTCCGACGTAGATTTGGAATTGGCCTGCTTGCACGATGGCCCAACCGAAGATCTCACCCTGATGGGCGATCTCGACACGGACCTTTGTCCTGAACTCATCAAAGGTGAGAGAAGCTTCCCCCGCTTCTCCAACTCCTGAGGAGTCCACGAAGAGGGTCTCAACCAACTCCCAATCCTCAGGGACGTAGTCACCCAAATTGGGAATCGATCTCAGATCCTCATCGAGGAAATGATGTGGCATAACCTGCGGCTCCAACCGCAGTTGCCGAGCCAAGACTCCGGCGTCAGTCGCTAGTGCTTCGATGTACTCGATACTCATCATGATGAATCTCCTTGGGCTAGGTCTCGGATCTGGTCGAAGGGCCATGCCCTCTTCTTCCATCCATCCCGTTTCGGATAGATGCGATAGAGCGCAAACCCTCGACCAAGTTCTGTCTTGAATCCAACTTCACCCTGACGATGATCGACGGTTCCGACGAGACAATGGGGCTTCCCGAGTTCGCCCAATGTGGTGAAGGTCTGGGTGGGCAGGCTCATATCGAAGACGGCCTGAAAGGTAGGAGCGTAAGCCACGAGGTGACCGAGAAAGGTAAGCCCTTTGATGTTCGAAGCATCCAATCCTGGTTCTCCAAAAGTTTCGATCTCGGCGTATTTGACAGAGACAGGATCCACGAATCGAGCACCCGCTTCGACCGGTCGAGCGCTGATTCCTCGGTGGCTCAGATACTCCGCTACGAAGACGGCCATCGGGATGCAGGCTCCATACGGGATCTTGAAAGAGGAAGTCCAATCGATGTGGTGAACCTCGATGGTGGCAGCTTCAACCACCTCTCGAAGACGGTCAGATCGGGCGAGGATCGAATCAGTCATTTGTCTGATCTCCAATTTGGATGCGTGTAGACCTTCAATCCTTCGGGGCGATCTGGGCATGTAGGACCACAGACGATTACCCCGACCATGGGTGGGAGACTGAGGTCTTCTCCTCGATAGGGTGTATCAGTCGGGATTCGTATTCCACACCAGCAGCAGACTGGTGCTGACCCCTTCTTGCTTTGAACTTTGTTGAGCGTCTCGGTCATGCTTCGTGCCTTCCTCTGCCCGATAAATGACGAGCCTTCACAAACGCCATCACGGTCCCTTGCCGACGATCGCAATGACGTGTGTGATTGACTAGCTCGAAGAGAAAATGTCTGCGATGGAAAAGACAGCAGGCGTTCTCGGCATAGGTATCAGAAGAGGTGCGAATGCACATATCGCATTTAAGACTCATAGCTCCGTCACCTCACAGGGGTCGGACCAATCTTCGAGGGCGTAGTTCACGAGTCGACCGGCGATCTCATAAATGGCATCCACCTTGTTGATGAAGTTGTGGATCTCGAACAGAAGGAAGGAGTCGCTCTCGAAACCGGCCTCGGCCTGAATCTCGGTGTTCCAGAAACTGATGTCTTCCTTGACATCGAAATCGTGCTCGTTGCCTTCGCCGCAGTAAATGGTGTAGGTGCCTTCGAGTCGACCGGTCACCCGCTGACGACCGAATCCTTCGACCTTGGTGACCCAAGTCTTGAACACGAGACTCTCGTACTGGCCTGGACCAAATCGATGATGCTCCTTAACGTGCGGCATTACGACCTCTCTGCTGGGCGATCAGAGCGTCGGCTTCGAGCACTGGGCTGAAGCCCATGGTGTCCACTGAGAAGTAATCATTGAGAACGTGACCGTCTGAGATGTGGATAACGTCACCAACACTCAGTGAGCGAGCCTCGGCTTTGACGTTCTCTTCCCAACCTTCGACTGCGTTGTTCTCTCGATAGATGACATCGAGATCTGAATTGATATTCCAAACTCGATCCGTCCAATAGGTGTAGGCGGTTTCGAGACTTGCGGTTTCCACGTCAAAAGGAGCGAACATTGAGAACCGCTCGTTCTGATGGAGGATTTCTATTTGTACTGACATAGGGTAAGTGTATCACACATTGCAACTGTTACGCAAATCGAGATTTGGCTTCGACTGCATCTCTGTTCCATATGACGCTCAGAAGAAAGATCTCCCTCTCCCATCGGAGGAAGTCTCGATGAGGTCGAATATCCTTGATCAGACATCTGAGGATCCACACATACTCAGGTCCGTGAGCATTCACTCGACTCCCGAATAATCTGCCTGTGAGGATATGAGCCATTTCATGAGCGACCGATATCCGGTTGTGGTGCCTTGGAGCCAGCGAGATGATGAGGTTGTTGGTCTCAGCCTGAGAGGTTATGGCACCGGCTCTCAACCTTCTGACGGTCACCCCAGTGCTGTTAGGAGAGAGCCTCTTCCAGGTAGGAGTCTGGATGATTCGATTGGCGTACCCCTGCGCTTGTCGAGTTGTCAGATTGGGACGGGCTGGAGTTAGGACTGCCTCTGCGACATAGACCAGTAACTTCTGAGGATCACGCACACCCCAAGTGTATCACACGAAGTCAAATACCCGCTCCAATTTTCTGGGGGAACTAGAGACCTAAATGGAAGGAGGAGTCCCTATCGCTGGGTGACAGTTGAACTTGATCGTGACGCTTGCTATCCGATTGGTGCCATCACCGGTCCAGATCTGAAGCCGTCGAGTGAGCAAGAGCGTGTCTACGGGGACAGCAACGTCAGCCGCCCCGAGGTCCACTCGAACTAGCCCGATGGTGTCATCCGCAAAGGTGACGGTTCCGGCGAAGGACATCTCAGTTCCATCGTCGTCAGTGAGTGTGGCTTCGACAACGAACCCACCAACGCTGAAGTCGATGTCGGTCTCATCGAATTTCATGTTGAACGGGAGTGGGGTCTCACCATCGGTGTACGGACCAGCCCACCGAATCGGTTTCATCGTGGCTGTTGAATGAGGCATTAGAACTCTTCTCCTGTTATATCACCGGCAACTTTACTCAAGACACTGTCAATTGGCTCGTCCGAAGTCACTATGGGTAGAGGGATCAAACTTGATGGGGACTGATCAATAGCGAGGACAACATCTGTGAAGTTGGCATTGTCATCCAAGACTCTGACCCAATCGATGGATCTAACCAAGGTGGTCGTGACCCCCACGTTCTCCACCAGAGCACGAACAACCGCCGTTGTCCGAGAGGTGTCATCCGCAATCTCAGTGCTCTCGATTATCTCCCTTGCGATGGAGAGGACGACCTCGACATTGTCAGTTGCCCCTACCGGTTCATCGACGCTTCGAGTGGAAGACTTGGCCGGTGCCATTGTATCGGTGACCCCCATCGGCTCAACGGCCACCTCTTCATTGATCCCACCTTTGATGACTAGGTCGGTGACCCCAACCATTTCAGTGACCGATCGGCTGACAGTCAGAACATGAGTGATGCTGTCCGTGACTCCGACTGGATTCACAACACTTTCAAAGATCCCTCCAGCACCGGACAAGTCATCGACTACTAGCTCAGTGACACCTACCGGCTCAGAGATCTCAATCTGAATCGTTTTGATCGGTGTGGTGCCATCGGTGACATCAGCATCATCGGTGACCGACCTCACCATGGTGAGTGCGCTGATCGGTGTGTCCGTGACCCCTACAGGATCAGTGATCTCTTCAGCGATGGTGAGCTTGATATCGACTGTGTCAGTGAGACCAACCGATTCGGCTACAAAGCGAATAGTCGGTGCAACTCTGGAGATGGAGTCGGTGACACTAAGCGGTTCATTGAATTGTTCTCGGTTCGTCTCCGAATCCGAGATGACATCCATGACACCCAAGGCTTCGATTACTGATCGGACGACAGGGGCGATTCGAGAGGTGGAGTCAATGACCCCGAGCGTCTCTGCGATGATCACTGCAATGGTGAGCTTGCCATCCGCAAGGTCAGTGACTCCAACGGACTCGGAGATCTCGACTGTTATGGATTTAATCGGATCGATCTGATCCGTGACTCCTACCGGATCCACAACTGAACGGAGTACATCTTGTTGACGAGTCGTTGAGTCGATAACTCCTACAGCCTCTGAAAGCGCCTGTGTGACCGTCTTGGCTAGTACAGCATCATCGGTGACCCCTACGTCATCCGAGTTCGCCTGAACCGTCGTCAGGGCTGGCACGACAAGATCTGTCACTCCCACTGGATCGGTAACGGAGACCTGGATGGTCTTGGCCGATGCAATAGCGTCAGTGACATCAGCGTCATCGGACTGAACACGGACAGCCGGTGCGATCCTGGTTGTGGAGTCGGTTACATCAGCGTCATCGATTGGAATCTGAACAATGGATTTGACCGGTGTGGTGTCGTCGGTGACATCAACGTCATCGGTAACCGTCTCGGTAAAATCCGTTCCTCCGTCTGGAACTTCAAGCTCGATGAACGCAACCTGCAAGTCAGACGGCGAGCCACCCCCCGAATATTGGTAGTAGCTGCGGAGTTGGATGGCGGAGTAGTCGGTGATGTTGTCGGCTTCGGTGCCGGTCAGCGTTACCGTGTCCTCAACCCAAACGCCAGCGATGGTGAGAAGCGTTGTGAGCGTGGCGATGAGGGTTCCGGATCCGGGAGTCCCTTGCCACAATTCAAGGATGACATTCATATCCCTGTTGCCCGACGAAATCCGAGCGTCATGGCGCAGGATGTGACCTGTGGACACCGCCGGGTCAGTGACGTTGCTGGTCCCCTTATCGAGAAAACTGTTCTCGTTATTGCTCGCAAGAAGTGCAGAATCGCCATTGCGTGGGGAACCCTCATCTATCCGAGCGAAGCCCGAGAACGTCCAACCCGTTCCGGTTGCTGTATCCGAGTTGGGGACGGCGAATTGAGCCATTAGAAGACAGCGTCTCCTACCACCTCGGAGATAGGCTCATCCGAGAGAATGGTGTGGAGAGGAATCAGAGTTGATGGAGCTTGATCGATGGCAATTAGTACATCTGTTACCACCACATTCTCGCTTAGGATCCTCGCCCAATTCACATCACGAGCCAGAGAGGTAGTGACTCCAAGATCCTCTGACAACAATCGAACGGCAACCACCACCCGAGACGCATCATCAATGGTTCCAACAGAATCAAAGATTCCTATCGTTCGAGTAAGCGATAGCTCTACGGTGTCAGTGACCCCAACTGCTTCAGTAACAGCAGGAGTGATTCCTTTAGCTGAGACAATCAGATCGGTGGTCCCAATCGGATCAATGGCAATCTCTTGATTGACCTCACCTTTGATGACGGGATCAGTTACTCCAACCGACTCTGTGATGGAGCGGACGATCGTCCAAGTTCGAAGAGTGCTATCAGTGACTCCGACTGGATCAACGACAACCTCAGCACCACCGGCAGTCAGAACATCGGCAACAACGTCAGTGACACCAACCGACTCTGAGATCTCAACCTGAATAGTTTTGACAGTGGTGATGGAGTCGGTGACTCCGACCGGCTCAACGATTGCAACGATTGAATCCTGGACCGTCAAGATCAGATCAGTGACACCTAGTGCTTCGGAGATCTCAACCTGAATGGTCTTGATCACTGCGACTAGATCAGTGACACCAATGTCGTCAGCGATGGCTCGGAACGCTGTGTGAACCCGAGCTATCAGATCAGTGACACCAACCGGCTCGGTTAGCGTCTCCCGATTCGTCTCGTCGTCTGAGATCGCATCTGCTACAGCTACACCTTCAAGGATGACTCGAACAGCCGGAGCGATCCGAGTGGTGCTGTCGATGACTCCAACATCGTCTGAAATGATGACTGCGATCTGAAGAACATCAACGATGAGGTCTGTGGCTCCAACAGCCTCAACGATTGAAACAATGATGGTCTTGACCGACGTGGTGTCGTCAGTGACACCCACAGCTTCGATCGGTGCTCTCTCGGCTGTGTGAACCCGAGTGGTGGAGTCAGTGACCCCAACCGGATCAGTAATCGTTTCAAAGATTCCAGGAGTGGTCAGGTCATCAACTACCAGATCTGTAACACCAATCGGATCTGTTATCGCAACAGTTGCAGTCTTGACCGATGGAGTGTCATCAGTGACACCCACCGACTCATCGATCGCAACAGTTATGGACTTGACTGGAGTGGTGTCATCGGTGACATCTACATCGTCTGAGTTCGATCGGAAGGTGACCGTGATTCGAGCGACGAGATCCGTGACGCCTATCGGCTCAACCAAGGTCTCCCTGTTGGTCTCATCGTCTGAGATCGCATCTGCTACAGCTACACCCTCAACAATGGACCTAACGGCTGGAGCAACCCTCGTGGTGGAGTCGGTAACTCCCAGAGCTTCAGAGATCTCGACAGTGATCTGAAGGGTGAAGGGAGTGGAGTCTGTGACCCCTACAGCCTCTGTGACCTCCACAGTGATGGTCTTGGCTGTTGTGGTGGAGTCGGTGACTCCTACGTCATCAGACTGAACACGAACAGCGGGAGCCACTCGGGTCGTGTCATCAGTGACATCAGCGTCATCGATTGGAATCTGAACAATGGATTTGACCGGTGTGGTGTCGTCGGTGACATCAACGTCATCGGTAGGAGTCTCAGTATGAGCCGTTCCACCAACAGGCTCGACGGCGAAAATAATTGTGAGCCATTCGTCATTGGATCTGGTCTTACGAATAGCAGCATCGATTCCTATTCCTACAACTGAGTCGGCACCATAAGCAGCACGTCCACCACCCGAGGTGAAGCTCTCATCGAAGTGCTCGGTCCAGAAGGAACAAGCCGGAGTAGTGAACCCGTCCGAGTCGTTACAGGTGGTAAAACTGGTGCCATCACCGGCGTGAAAGGCGATGTGCTCACGATCGAGCAGACCAGTCAGGGCCAGCGGTCCATGATCAAGAGGTGACACGGAACCGGTGTTGGTCACGACTTCGGCAAGGTTCACCATGTCAGCAGCGTCGAACGTCCCAGCGACCACACGAACTAGTGAGGCCGAAGCATCCTCATTACCGGTCCAAGAAACGACCCGATCTGGGGCAGAGGCTCCTCTGACGCCAAACCAAACACCGCCAGAGACAGCGGTGTGGTTGATTAGCGCAATCTGTGTCCAGAATGCGTCGACAGTGACCCCGGTCGGCCCACCGTCCGAACCCCAGAACAACAGTAGGCCGTCGTTTTCTACCGTACCTGTCGGTTCATCAGGACCTGGGTCGATTGACGTTCCACCATCTTCTGTGGCAGAGGTCCGATTAGCCCACTCGATGTCAGGAAAGGCCATTAGACAGGTGTTATCGAATAGCCGTTAAGTTGGTCGAGCCTCTTGATCGGGCCTTGGAAGTTGGTTCGGTTGAACGTCTCGCCATCAGCAAGAGTGGCCTCCCAGAAGTTAGGCCCGCTCCGACGTTTAATACGAATGAGAACGGGACGACCCAAGTTGTTGACCGCATCGATCTCGATGAGATCGAGAGTTACATCGTCATAGGTAACGAGGATCGGAAGCCCGACACGACCCCAGTCTTCAGTGACTTCCGCCACAAAGCGTTAAGCCCCGAGGAAGTCGACGTTCCAAGTCACCTCAAGCGAGTCTCCAGCCTGCTTGTCGATGGTGGAACCGAACACGAACCTGGCGACAGTGTCTCCCACGACACCGGCCACATCGGTAAGTGGTGTCTCATCGGACAACACAACCTCTGAGATTGCCGGATCTGTAATGTCGCCTGCGATCCAGGTACAGATGTGAGGGACTCGCCAGCCAAGACCGGCACCCTTGTCTACTCCGATCGGTACGGCATCGAGGTCTTCATTGCTTCCGGTCAGGTACGTTTGAATCGCCGCCCCTGCGCCCGCTTTGGACGCTGCTGCCGGTGCGACCTGATCGCCAAGACGCATCCCGGTGACGATGTCAAAGGTGTCGTCGTACATCCGCTCACCGACGTGCTCATCGCCGTAGTCGGTTACGAGGTTGTACCCCTCTTCGATCTGTTTGATCTGTCCGTCTGGTCCTGTTAGAACAGCCCGAACAAATCCAACGACGTGGAACTTCGACAGGAGCAAACGCTCCTTATTGGGGGAGAGCCGATGATTGATCGGGCCTCTCCATGTGGGCTTGCGGGTAAGGCTCCCGAGTACGGCGGAAACCGAATCGGAAAGCCTTGAACTATCTGAAGTCATCATTTCTCCTTCGGGAACTCCCGTACTGGTTGCAGCCTAACAGCGCAACATTTGGAGAAACATTATCAGAGAGCGGCCTCCGCTGCCATGGCAGCATCTTTACCTTGGACTCGTGTGCCATCACTCAGTTCATACCAACCACCACCGGCATGGATGGGACCGGAACTCTCAACAGCAACCGTAGGTGCCGTCTCTACCTCTGGATCGGATTGATCCGGCATGGCTGCGTAATTAGGACCTGGCATTTCTCTCCTTGTATGGAACAGTTGTGAACTCTACTCCATAGACATGGCAGGAACCTTGATCTCGACTTCGTCAGAAGTCTCCGTTGGATCTACGCCCTTGGCAAGAAGGGTGCTCTCCCGCCGTCTCTTACGGAACGCTTTGTTGTACTCCGCATGCGCTGCCTTCTGCTCTCGTGTTGGCTCTAGCCCACGTCTGAGCGCACGAACGTAACCGGCTCGGGTCGGCTCCTTGGGGTCCTTATGGTTGATTGTTCTGAGGTAAGCACCGAAGCTCCCCCACAACTGCTGCTTGGTGCGAAACAACTCACCCGTAATCGGTGACTCCCACATCCCGTCATCGGTCTGGAACTGATCAATATTGGAGGTATCCAGTTCTTCGAGGAACCTCCGCAGCTTCCTCTGATCGATCCGACGCCCCTTGACGAAGATAATGCCGCTTGCCATGGTCCCTTAGCGTATCACTTACGCTTCTTTTTGCCACCCCATTGAAGCATCTCCATCCTGATCTCATCGTCCTGAAGGATCTCTTGAAGCGCCTCGCCCTTGGTCTTGAGAACCTTTTCTCTGTGCTCATCCACAGTGTCGATGCTGGCGAAGGTGATGATCTCTACACCACGATCCTGACCAATACGATGAACCCTGTCAGCGGCCTGAGCGTTCTTGATTGAAGACCAGAATCTTTGAAGGAAGACAAGTATCCGAGCGGCGGTGAGTGTGATCCCCTCAGCACCAGCCGAGGTGCAGAGCATGACCCGAACCTGTCCCGCTTGGAAGTCCCGCATGTATGCCTGCCGTTGATCAGTGGTGGTGTCCCCTGTAATCAATCCGAATGAGATGCCCTTCTTATCGAGAACACTGGCTGTCAGATTGATCAACTGCTTGGACTCAGCGAAAGCCACCACCGGCTCGGTGCCTGCCTCTTCAAGTAGCTCTACAAAGGCGTCCACCTTGTTCGAGGGAAGCTCCAGTCTCACCTTGTCGTCTTCAACCCCTGCGTAAGAGGAGGCAAACTGTGAGAGCCTCACGAACTGTTGCAGAGGATTGAGCGCCAAGGTCACAGTGTCGTCGGCCAACTCAGCGATCATCAGATCTTGCATCTGCCGGTATGCCTTCGCCTGCTTCGTGCTCATGGGGATCCAGCGAACCGACTCCATCTTCTCGGGAAGCTGAGGAAGGATCACATCCTTAGGTCTACGAATCATTATTGGATCCACGATGGCGTGAAACTCGGCTGTTGTGTCGGCTCGAAGCCCATCAATGTCCATACCTCCGAACGGATTGAAGGTCTGATGGCAATACCGTTCGATGTACTTGGTCTTGACCGGGAAGTTATCCGGCGAGACGAAGTTCATCACACTCCACAGTTCACCAGGGTGGGACTCGATTGGTGTGCCTGTAGCCGCAAACCGATATTGAGCCACACGACTAACAGCCCATAAAGCTCGGGTCTGCTTGCTCTTCGGATCCTTCGCTCGATGAGCCTCGTCAGCGACCACAGCTTTCCATTTGATCTCATTCAACTCCTTGGGTTCCTTCTCCTTATCAGTGAGCGCCATGGATCCGTAGGGGGCCAAATTGGTATGGAGCCTGAGACTCTCCCAATTGATGACGAACACATCCGCCTCGGCAGCGATAGCCTTGCGTCTCTGCGCCGCTGTTCCTCCGATGACGGAGACTCGCATCTCTTCCGCCCAATCATGGAACTCCTCTTCCCAGGTGAGCTTCATTGAGTTCGGGCAGATCACAAGAACCGGTGAAGCCTCCAGTCGGTAGAGAGCACGGATCATCATGATGGTCTTGCCCGATCCCATGTCGTCAGCAAGCAAAGCTTGTTGCGCTGTCTCTAAGAATCGAACTCCGACTCTTTGGAATGGATAGAGTTTCGGTTCTGAGGCCATCAAATCAGGAACCTCCATGGCTGGACGCAGCGCCATGGCCGGATCAATCTGATAGGTACGCATCTCAGTGGCCCATCCCTTCAACTCATCACCGATGGTCAAAAACTGACCGAAGATCTGGCGAAGAGCGATGCACGATCCCCATGCCAATGGCACATGCCACATGGACTGGTCCTTGTCCCAGCGGGAACCTGGGATCTGCTTGATTAGGTCTCGTTCAGCAAGCTCTGAGCGAATGTAGATCCGCTCTTGATATATCTCGACCGTGGGCATTTGATCTCCTCATGTAATGAATTGCCTGACATCGATCAGGCCATCTCCCACTGCGTGAAGCAGAAGGTGTCGTGCTGCGTCGTTTGCGTGATCGTTTCCTGGCCGGTACCAACCAATCTGTTCCAGCTTCTTATTGGTGCTGAATTGTTTGGCGGCTGCTGGAGTCTGGATGTAGAAGGGAACGTCGTACAACTCGGTTAGGAATCTGAGCGCCCCGATCCCCTCGCTGCTGTACATCTGTCGGCTCTTCTTGAGCGTTTCCTTGGTGAAGATGAAGTCCTCACAGACGATCTCCAGTTTGGATCCCACTCCTTGCTTCATCGTCTCATGAATGAAGTAGAGAGTGGCGTAGAGAGACTGTTGCCCGCTTTCAAAACTGCCCGCATCATTGAGCCTGGCCCAACCGGTCGTCTTCCCTGGGTCTATGGCGATGATCATGCGGCGTACTTGTCCCCCCAGTTGCTCATTACCTCGGTGCTCACACTTATAGGAACCTCGAACGCATCGTTCTCGGGCATGACTGCTTTGATGACCTCCAGCGTGTGGTCAATCTCTTCATCAGGAACCTCGAAGATGATCTCATCGTGAATCAGAAGTCTCGTGTGGTGACCGATGTCGGTCATTGATAGCTCCACCGTCTTCTTTTTGAGCACGTCACCGGCCTCTCCCTGAGTGACGTAATTGAGCAGCTTGTAAGAGTCTTTACGAGGATTTTGAACTGCCTGCCGTCTTCCGAGATACTGGGTTTCGATCATCTCACCGTTGCCACCCGCTCTGTCCAATCTGAGGGCGTAGGCGTTGATGGCGGGGAACTGTCGGGCATAAACCTCTCGGAAGTTCTTGGCCTGATCGATTTGAATCCCTGCCATTCGTGCGAACTTGGCATCACCCGCTCCGTATAAGAATGCAAATGTTGCGTTCTTCATGATTTCTCGCTCTTGATGCGAGACGCTCTCCATCGATTTGTCGTAGACAATCGAGGTCATATAGGTGTGGAGATCCTGTCCAGCATGAATGGCATCAATCAATCGTTGCTCCCCGGCTCGACTCACCATGATCCGGTACTCGATCTGATCGAAGTCAGCCGAGATGAGTTTGGTGCCAGGCGAAGCAATGAAAGATTTTCGGACCATGCCTCCCTGCTTTCGTTGAGGCACATTCTGAAGGTTGGGCCTGCTGGCACTCATTCTTCCTGTGATTGCTTCCATCGGATTGATGGAGGTATGGAGACGATCGTTCTCATCCCTCATATCGATGAAGGCTCCAAAGTAGGTGGTCTTGAACTGTCGGTAGTTTCGGACCTTGATGATCGTCTGACAGACCACGGTCAGTTCCGGTCTCTCAACCTGAATCTGATCGAGCACCATCCTGTCCAGTTTGATGTTCCCCTTATCGGTTACCTCAGTGAAGATATAGCCATAGCGTTGGAACCAATCGATCAGTTGTTTGTCTGAGTGAGGATTGTTGACCCCCATCTCTCTTGAGAAGAAGTCTCTGAGGATGTCCTCTTGCTCTTCCAGCCACTGGAATCTTTTGTGGACATACTCCACATCGATCAGCAATCCTTGCTTCTCCATATCGCAGAGCACCTGAGCCACAGCCACCTCGTATCCATAGGCAGCGAAAGCGGTTGTGTTGGAGAGAACTGGATAGAGCTTCTTCGCCAAGCCTGCGGTGAGCACCACATCAAGGGCTGCGTAGCTCCAGTACTCAGGCACCTCAATAGGGATGGTGGCCCAATTCCATTTGCCTTTCCCCATCACACTCTGAAGAAGTCGTGATCCATCTTTGGCACCCTTAAAGACGTGACGCTCAGAAGATGATTTGAGGTTCTTCATCTTGGTAGGTTCAAGAAGACCCACCATCGCCTGACTGTCGTGGAGCAGATGTCGGGGAACCTTGACTCCATTATGTTCAAGGAAGTGGAGATCGTGCTTGGTGTTGTGCATCACGATCGGATTGGTGTAGCCCTCAATCGCTTGGGCTGCGATCCCTCCCCATCCCTGCCAGGGAATGGCCCACCCTTTTTGAGCGTCTCCTATCTGAACCAACCGGAGATCGTCTCGCCACCAATCAAATCCACCAGACTCGGTATCGACAGCGAGCCATTCATGTGGCTCTCTCATCCACTGCTGAAACTTCTCCGCTTCACTCCACTCGTTGACAAGAGAAAGCTGAATATCCGCCACTGACATAGGGGGTTACTGTATCACAGCCCGTTGACGTGACCAGTGATGGGTTATAGTCGGATCATTCAAAGGTTGTCTTTCATAGCTCCTTTGGGTGCTGCTGACGCAGAGGAAGAGCCGCCTGAGGAGGGCGGCTCTTCCTTTACTCCGCAACAGGAGAGCTAGAACATCTCAGGATCTGGAAGAGTCCCAGGATCGTCAGATCCGATGATTCCAGGACTCAAGATATTGCCATCGTCATCCTTTGGATTGTTGGTTGGGGTTACCTGAGCCTCAACAACCCGAGCCTCCTTCAAAGTCTTTCGACCGTAGATCACCTGAGCGCCAACAGCGATGGCACCGACCAGAAGAAGGATACCTCCCATCTGTTGAGCCGTTATCAGTTCAGTCCAAACTAATGGGATCAAAGCGATGACAGCGAGCACAACCCCCTTGAGAGCATCAATGATGTCTTGCCGTCGTTTGGTTGATTCAGCCTGATCCATCACAGGGCGATCAGACGGATACAAGACCGGCTGGTCGTCAGGTCCGATGTCTTCTCTTGGATCAGTCATTGCGGTGCTCCTATCGTGACCTTGATCTTGGTGTCTTCGGTCAGAACAGCCGTGGCCGGATGTCCGTGCGGCTTAACATCTCCATTCGTACCCAACACCAACACCTCTGGGTGAAACTCTCTGTACTCGTAAGCACCGATCCTGCCCTCACCCGCTGAGGTGTCCGCAGTAATCCCTACGTCAACCTTCCAGTCATGAAGGGCGGTACGAGTGGTATCCCCAGCAGAATGATCCACACCATCCGCATTGTCTCCCCAGGTTCCCAGGTCGTAGCCTCGACCCACAAGCATTGCCTGGAGTGTTCCTGACTTCAACCCCTTGACCGAAGGCTCACCCATCTTCCCAATGTCGAAGCCAAGCAAACTCATTTCATCTTCTCCTTGCGTTCCGTCGTAAAACCCACGAGGTGACTTTACCCCTCCTGCTATCTCGCTCAATGTCACTCGAACCTGGAAGTGCATCGCATCCTTCAAGGTTCTCCATCTGCCGCCCCAGGTGAGAGCTTGAATCCCTGAGGCTGTGATGGATTCAATTTCTCTGATCATGCCAGCGGGCATGTCGGTCTCGATCCCCCATCGGATAGTTCGGATCCCTCTGTGATTCACATATGGATTGGTCTTGGCGTTGACATCCTTCGCCAGCGGCCATGAGTGAAACGACCATGACCTTCCACCTGTGATTGCACGACAGGCGTAGTCCCCGGTGTACGAGGTCGGCACCTTGTAGTTCCATGCCAGGAAGATGGCCCCCAGTGCGTACCAGAGTGGCTCAGTTCCCCGGTGAGCAACCCCCACGATCCCTGGGTACCACTCGATCTTCACATGGTCGCCGCCGATGCAGGGCTTCCCATATTCTGCTATCGCCCAATCTGACGATGCTCGACTAGCCATCTCGTCTCCTCACTCGTCCAATGCTGATCGATCGCTGCGACGGTAACTGATCGCCTTACGGATCCAATACCAAATGACTGCTGCTGCGCCTCCCACCAAGATGATAAAGGACATCCATGCGATTAGAAGATGAGTCCAGTCTGGCAACAGTTCCAAAAACATCAGTCATCATCCTCGGGCAATCGATTTCGTCGCAACATCCACCACACTATCGCCAGCGTACCCAGGATGGCTATCACTCCTTGCGCTTCCCTTGAGATTGGAGGTGTCTGTGAGATGGAAGGCAGCGTTGTCGGAGTCTCTGGGGCAATGCTGGTTGTGGGGAACGTGGTGGACGAACCCGAGTCTTTTGATGCGGTTGTTGTGCTGATGACAGTTGACGGTGACGACGTGGAAGAAGTTGTGCTTGATGCAGATGTGGTGGTGGTAGTCGAAGGTTTGGTAGATACCGATGGTTCACTCCTTCTGATCGTTATAGGGACACTGGAGGTCGTCGCACGGAACGTCGTGGAAGTCGTGACAGGTGAACTCGTCGTGCTCGTGCTGGACGATGGTTTCGTTGTCGGAACGACTGTGCTTGGCGTAGTGATGGTGGTGCTTGATCCCAACAGAGTACTGGTGGTCGTGCTCTCGCACTGGTAGAAAGGATTCTTCACAATCTGGCAGTAGATGTTCCGGACATGCCCAGGAGGAGCGTCAGGGGCTGCTACAGCCGTCACAGCCAACACCAGGAGCAGCACAGTGGCTGCTCCGAGGAGCTTCACGCTGTGGCGGCGAGAAAGAGCAGTAGAGCGGTGGCTACCCCGAAGCTTTGGATGAGAGCTTGACCTATCCATTTCGGCCACTTCGGACGTGTCTTTCTCATGAACTCACCTCGACCATTGATCACGAACTCTCCAGGCCGGAGAGGATCAGGGATCTTGGGACCGATCATCTTGTCAGCTAAGACATCGATGGTGACTTCCATGCGCTCTTGTGATTCTCGAAATTGAGATGAACTCTCCTCCAGGTGATCGAGGCGAGTCTCTACTAGTTCATACACGTCTTCGGGACTCCTGCTGTCTCCGGTGGTCATTTAATTTTTGAATCCTAACGGTTATGTGAGGACATCGACTGCGTCGTCAGTGACTCCTGTTGCCTCTGATATCTCAACAGTTGCAGATATAGGTATGAAGGTAGAACCGCTGACTCCAACGGGATCAGTGATTGCAACAGTTATGGACTTGATCGGAGTCACCAGATCGGCAACACCTACAGGATCAAAGACTGAGCGAATCTTCCCGTTCTCGGTAGCTGTGACAGAGTCAGTGACACCAACCGATTCAGAAATGGTTCTCTCAGCCGGAGCATCTCTGGTGACTGTGTCGGTGACACCAACTGCCTCAGTCATCTCCTGTTCGAGTCCTTCGTCAACGAAGTTGTCCCCCCAAGAAGGATGGTTCGGGTACACAAGCTGGGTGGCATCTCCTAAGTTCTTCAATGGAAGATCTGTGTAGTCAGCCTCAAGCCCAAGCTCATTGCCGACCACGATGTTCCTGAACCCAGACACGATGTAGATCCCATGCCGAGTATCACCAGGGCCACCAGAGTCAGGAGTGACCTTGTTGTCATGGATGTGATTCCGATCACCGCTGACCCTTATCCCATCCGAGTCAGGTAGAAATACTGGTCGAAGGATGTTGTTCCCTGCGACGACAGATTCATGGGTGTCAAGCAGTTCAATACCGATCTCCATATCCTGAAGCAGGTTGCCGGTGACGACGATCTTGTCGCAGTTCTTTGCCCAGACTCCGAAAGCGGCATCACCAATTTGATTGTCAGCTATGACCCCATGGATAAGACCGTCAAGGAGGATCCCTGTCCACCCGTTCGCCTCTGATATCTGGTTGCCCATGATGATCATATCGGTGGGTTCAGACTCAGAGCCTCCAGCATCAGCCACGATCTCAATGACTGCTTCATTGAAGACGTTGGGAAAGTTGAACGTGTTACCGACGATGACAAGGTTGTGTGGGTTGGTCCCGAAGATCCCTGAGTCTCGGTAGTTGTTACTGATGATCCAATACGTTCCCTGGCCTACATCAATCTGTCCCCCTCCACGATTGCCGGTGATGATGGTTCCGATGTAGAGAGCACCTGGGCTAACGAAGAACTGACCAGCACCTTGCGTATCGCAGTCACTGATGGACCAATGGTTGCCAGAAAGAAAAACGGAACGAACAACATTCAAGAAGTTGATCCTCTCGATTATCACCCGATTACCCCCGCCTCCGATACCAAGAGGTGCTGAAAACTGTGAACCACCAATGCCAATCTCAGTGGTCCCAGATCCTGCTATTTCCATGTCAGTGATCCGAGTGTCTGGCCCAGGGCAGATCATTGCGCCAGTTGTGTTAGAGGTGTGGACCCGAGTAGCCCGACCCATCCCTTGCAACCACACCCATTGGTTGGTGTTCCGGCCTAGATCGAGCCGATTGGTGTCAATCTCAAACGTGCCAGCAGACAATATGATTCGGCCTCCCCCAGACGGAAGCACGTCAAGCGCTCCATTGATCTCAGCGTCGTCCTCCACTCCATCGCACACGAGATCGGCCATGTTGAGGATCTCATCTCGGGCGTCTGAGGCAGCGACCAGAACAGTTGGTATCGATTCCTTGGGATGAGTGTGATCACCAAGGTCTCCTATCCCACCCCCCACTCGATCCAAGGCACTGAACTTACGGAGAATTCGATTGATCGCAGCAGAGGTTGCCGGAGAGGTAGCCATCAGGCCGGGAGACTGCTGACGTTTGACAGGTCCGGACTTATTTGATCTCGACGTTCCTGTGCCTCAAAAGTCCTAGCGGGAGTGGGATCCGGTGGATCGATGTAAACCGGTCTGCCGAAGTCCACTTGGTGACTAGGAGATTGGCGTCCAGGAGCAACCACAGTGTTGATCTTGACCACCCGAATATCCTCCCCTGAGATGTCAGGTGGAAGCTGTGTGTCCACCAGATCACCAAGCTTGAGATCCTCCCAGATTTGTATGTCAGCGTCAGAGAACTCAGCCTTGATCCCAAACTTACGATCCCGAGATACGTTCAGAGATGAGCTTGTCACCTCTCCCAGAGTGCCGAGGATCTCACTGGTCCCGGCGTAGGACTCTCGCCGTCCATAGGCCGCAGACAGAGCGATGTCTTCCTCTTCGCTGAGGATCCCTTCATCACCTTCAGCCAGAATGACGTTGGGGCCAGCCGAAGTTCTTTGAAGATGTGCCTTAGTCAGTCCTCGTCCTGTGAAAACGGCAGGGCTGTCTTCCACGGTTTGATCAGTCCCTGCTCCGTTACGATTGTACGGTCTCAACCGGTAATCCGATCCGGTCCAATGGATGAACCACTCGATCCCGAAGCTGGATAGAAGATCCATGACCTGAGCCATGTCCCTCCCTCTGTTGACCCGAACTCTGAGTGTGCTGTCCCAATCAACTCCTGCTGCGTCCTTCAGATCTGTGAAGTCAGCTAGAGACACCCAGACGAGTGCATCTCTGGTCTTGATCGGGTCCATGAGCACCCTGATGATCTCGCCCGCTGTGGCCTCTTGAAGTCCTTCACCCATAACAGCGTCATCCGCCCAGAACTCCAAAGCTCCCGACTGGACGACACGAAGATTCGGCCAAACCTCTTTGCCCGTCATCTTCCCTGTGGTAGCGCAGAACGTCCAAGTAGCTGTAGGCACCACTGTGATCTGACTCCCTGGAAGCCAAGGTCCATCCGGACGCTTGAACAAAGCAATGAAACTCTTGTCAGATCCAGATTGCTGATAGACCCATACTCCCCAGGTGTAGACCAATCCTGGCTCAACATCTTCGACATGCTGACCAAACCCATCAGCACTGCCTCCTGTCCCGTTGGTGATCACATGAGCCGAAAAGGTACCTTCGTGAGTGAAGAGGGTGTCCTGCTCAAACGTGGCTAGTCCTGAGTTGTTGTGAGCCGTGTCATGCCAGGGGACTAGACCAAGAAGGGGACCGGTGATGGTGAAATCATCAACAAAGAAGACAGGACCGTCACCCCCTCCGTGGTGGTCCTCTTGAACTCTTACGGTGAAGGACTCTTGCTTGGATCCCACCGTGACATCGATGTGAATCTTCTGCCAGGTGCCATCGGTGGAGCCTCCAGGCTTCCCGTTCTTGGCTGGGTTCCTTGGGACGTTCTCAAGCTCGGCTAAGGAGAACCCGTTGTAGGTGAAAGGATTGGCATGGTGAGAGGTGTAGCCCTTGCCAACGCTGATCCCAGCAGTGAGTCTTCGCCCAGTGGTTGCTGATCTGAGGTACACATCGAAGACGTACCTTCCTCCAGGTTTGCAAGTGAATCGCTTCTCCCCTCCGGTGTGAAAAACATCACCATCGATCCTCAAACAGAAGTCTCCCGTCCGAGCTTCGGCGGGATCTTCTAGGACTTCTAGAGAGTCCGGTTTCTTGGAGGTCTCACGCCATCCATCAAGCTCTCCGTCCTCCCAACTTGTGTCCCCGATGTTGGTTTCAAACCCCTCGTTCTCTAGGTTTCGATTGTCAACTCCGAAGATCCAATCAGGCTGTTTGGTCCTCTTCCCCGACACATAGTCGAAGGGGTACACCACCCCGTGCATAAGCCCTGAGTTGATGTCCTCACCACTGACCACTGTGTTGCCTAGATCATGAAAGACCCTCGCCCTGTTTGTGGCGTAGAAGGAGCAGAGATGATCCTCATCACGAAAGAGACGGAGCAGGGTCTCCACATTGCTGGACGGATCATTGATCTCATCGAGTCTCGGAAAATCGCTGGAGAGGGTCACTGATCCTGGAGCGAACCCACTCAACTGCTGACCGGCTCCAAGAGTCCCGATCGGAACATCCTTGATGACCACCTCGTGAGGAGATGACCCTGGGTCGTTCCATGCTTCTAGTCGGTACCCCATGTCAAAAGAAGTGGTGGAACCAATCGAGGTCTATGTTCCCACCACCCGAGACAGTGAAGGCATTGCTCCCTGGTTCCATCTGAAGCCACCAGGCACGGTTCACCGTCAGCTTGTTGTCCTTGTGAACAGACCCGAGCTTCACAGTTCTGGCCCCTACATCCACGATCAACCCATTCTCGATCACCGTGATGAAGTCTCCTGAGGCATCGTGTGTGAGGGTTCCTGCTGTGTTGAAGGTGATCACCATGTTTCCGATCGGAGCGTTCCCATCATTAGCCGCAGTGAATCCTCCAGTCTCACCATTCTCCGACTGTTGCCCAGTTTGCTCCCAGAACGGATACGGAGCACGAAGCATCAAACCGAATCGTCTCCCTACTACACCAATCCCCTTAGCAATTGCCCAAGCCTGAACTGGATACACCTCAAGGGTACGAGTGGTCCCATCGGGCATGGCCCTGGAGAGTAAGAGAGTGTCGTTCACGTTATGAAGAGCGCCCATCAAATCGTCCACGTTGGATTGGATGTGCTCGGCGGCATCGATAAGGCCGCTATCTCCTCCCGCAGGAAGAAGGGGATGAACAGAAATTTGGAGACCGATATCACGAGAGTTGTAGAACCCACGATCATCCATCTGTGCGCCATGCCGGTAGCCATAGACGGTCTCTTGGAGTCGTTTCCCAGGCCATCCATCCCACCCATTGACGCTGCCTATGTCCCAACCCACCTGACGTAGATCAAGACCGGCAAGAGTGAATCCTGTCGTAGTAGCCATTATTCGATGAGGCTAGTTACGTTCACCAGATTCGCCCTCTCAATGTCTGCTGGCAAGTTGCTGGTGGTCGGATTGACCACTGTGGTGTTGTTGACAATGGTGGTTTGTCCTGCGCCGATCCCGGCAAAGTTACCAAAGGTGGGAGCACCGATCACAGGACCGGACAAGGGACGGCTGATCTGAGCCTCTAGAGCAGCCATCCAGGTGGCGGCAGTGATCGGCCACACACTGGCTGCGGAACTGAACATCTGATCGAACTTGTCCCCGACTACCAAGCCCTGCTCGTCAGCCTGAACTTGAAGCAGCACATACCCCTCACCAAGCTCCACAAGAGCCGCATCCATGATGCCACCGAAGGATTGAACAATGCGCTCCTTCGCAGCCTCGTCAGCAAGAGTGAAAGACTCAGCCAATTCTCCAATGGCAGCCTCTAGATTTTCTGGACCAAGACCGGCCAACCATGCTTGCTTATCAATAGGCTGGGCGTCGAAAGCAGCGATCACCTGATCGGGAAGGTCTTGGGCAATCAGTGTGTCCCGCAGAGCAGTGACTGCTTTGAGATCTGCTTGGAACTTGTTCTGTCCCTCCTCCCACTCAGCGAACGATTGCTCTACGGCTCCTCCATATATGTCCAGAAGTGGTGTCTGTGCAAGCACTCCATCTCGAATGGCGTTCATGGCCCCGAGGACATTGTCCCGAGCCGTCTGGAACAAACCATCCATGTCTGAGAGAAGAGTGGAGTAGACCTCGATCCCACCCTCAGGGATCTCAAAGAGCACTTGCTCAAGAGTGAACCCGAACTCCTCTACAGACTTCTGCGCTATAGCCAATTCCTCTTCGGAGAAAGCCGCAAAGGGATCAGGCACCTCGAAAGCTTCTTGCCCCCCAGGAATTCTGAGCGCCTCAGGACTGAAATCATCTCGGAAGGTCGCATATTTGACCCCGGCATCTTCCAACGATGCGATAAACGTCTCGAAGTCCGTGAGGTTGAAAGCGCCTCCAGTGAAGAAGCCACCGAGGAATCCCTTATCCAAATCAATGTCGAGATCTGTCTCGAAGGCACTCTCAAGCGCACCACCCAATTGCGACAGCGCCTCGACGTTGATCCCACCAGGACCACCGACTGTTTCAACAACCTGTTCAAACGTCTCTCGGAAAAGATCAAGATCCCCTGACTCCCTCGCAATCTTGAAGAGGTCAGACAGTCCTTGTGCTGCTTCTTTGGATCCCGCCTTGATGTTCCCAGACAAGAAGGGATCACCTCCAGCTACAGCTAGTGCTTCGCCTGAGGCCAACACCCCCTCAGCGAATTGATTCGTAAGGAAGGTGGCGTCCTCAAGGTCTCCAAGATCGAGATTGATCTCGACCTGAGTGAATCTCTCCAATAGCTCTGCGACCTCAAGAGCTTCCTCAGGTGTGTTCCCTGCAAGCACGATTCGAACGATGATGGCTTCTGCTAGATCGATAGCTGCAAGCTCTCCGACAGCATCTCTGGTGGCTTCGATATTTGCAATCAGATCGATATTTGCATCCGCAAAATCAACGAGGTTGGTCACACCCTCCTTCGTTCCTGGGAGACCTATTTCCTCATTGAGAAGACCAAGAGAATCGAGAAGCTGATCGACCCCCTTCTTGTAAATGTCTTGCGATTCGATCAAGTCCTTCTGCGCTTTGAGCGCACCACCAATAGCCGCAATCAGCAACCCAATGGCGGCAATCACCGCCAATATTCCACCCGCCATAACGAAGACATTGGTGGAGAAGAGTTGCATCACCCGACCTAGCCCACCAATCGCACCCTGACTCAATCTGGTGACGACATTGCTCGCTGCCATCGCCTTGCTGAAGTCCCCAATCCTGGTGGCTGCTATCCCTACCGCTCCTTGAAGTGCGAAGAATTTGACCTGCAATGCACCAACCGCTTTTGTCACAATCTTCAAAGTGACAGCAGCCTTTATGATCTTTCCCAAAGTCAGTGCGAAGAGTCCCAGACCACCAATCAACCCACCGATGGTCACAGCTATCGCTCCAAAGATGGCAGCTATGTCCTTGATGATTGGAGCACTGAGAACTCCAACAACAGTTCCGAATGCGATCGCCAACCCCTCCACAATGGGGCGGAAATTGGTGAAGATCTCAACCATACGATTGATCACATCAGTGACCCCCGCAAACACTGGAACGGCGAACATGGAGGCCATCTCACCAAAGGTGTTTCCGAGCCGGTCGAACGCCTCCGTGAGCCGACCGAAGGTCCGACCTACTGAGGCATCCATGATCTCAAAGGCTCGGGTCAGCCCTCCTGTGGCGTTATCCACCCCGCCCATGACCTTGCCAAAGTTCTCAGCGTTTTGCCCTGTGACACCCAGAATGGCTGACACACCTTCTGAGGTTCCGATCAATTCCTGGAGCTTGGATGTGGATCCTTCAACAGAGTCCACCACCAGAGCGAAGGCAGCCTGAAGTCCGATGGCTGGTATCGCAAGTTCAGCCGTAGCGAACCCAGCAGCTTGAAATACAGCATTGAGTTCGTCCGTTGGGCGGAGGAGTCCCGTGATAGCTGCACGAAGGAAGGAGATGGATTCAGAGGTCTTCAGCCCTTGGAGAGTCAGAGCACCAACAATGGCGAACAGTTCTTGGAATGACACTCCTGCGTTGGCAGCAAGGGGGGCCACTCGACCGATATCTTGAGCAAGCTCTCCGAAGGTGGTCTTGCCAAGCGCAACAGTTGCAAACATGACATCAGCAATCTCATTGGCCTGAATGAACTCCAGACCGAAAGCGTTGGTAACGGTGGTAAGACCGTCTACTGCCGATGTGAGATCAGCAGTCTTGTCAGCGATCGCAGCCATCTGTGCGACATTGAGGAAGTCGAAGACTCCTCCTCGGGGAACACCGGCTGAGATGGCTCCGTAAAGACCATCAGCAATATCTCTCTCCAACCCACCGACTTCAAGAGCAACCTCTCGGATGCCCTCAGCCATAGCCCCAAAGGTGTCTTGCACAAGAGAGTCAGCAGTGCCGAACAAGGTGAGCACTGTCCGGATCTCACGATCAAGCGCCTGGAATTGAGCGATATTCGCAGTGGTAGCTATGAGCAGGGGAACGCTGAATCGCTTGAATACAGCTTGACCGAATGACTCCAAGGCTGACCCCACGACGAAGGTCTGGGCGAGGAAAGCGTTGGACACATCAGCGGCCAAGCTTTCCCCGAACCCAGTGAAGACAGCGCCGACTTGAACGAAGGCACTACCAATTCTTGTACCTAATTCAGCCATCTATTTCCGGTCCTGTATAGATCTTGTTACCTGGGAACTGGGTCAAGAGGTCGTCTGGAAGGTCTGGATGATCGGCAGACCCCCAGTCCACGGTGCGAGCGAGTAGGCCCTTCCCAGACTCATACGTCTCGGTAGCGTTCTCGTTGAAATTGAAGACACCGTTGAAGAGAACTCTGAACCGTCTCCACGACATCGAGAGCATGTCGTCCAGTGACAAGTGATAGTGCTGGGCAAAACTGGCTTCTACCTCAGCCCACTGATTAAGGATGGACCTCCATCGTGCTATCCATGACCTGAACTCCTCTAGTTTCCCGAATCACCCAATTCCTGTGAGAGCCAGAGAACGAGCTTTTCCAGCTTGTCCCACTTGGCTCCGGAATCCAAGA
>SDBT01004536.1_pt1 | contig 23559 bp, 13 predicted proteins | sample 2277101 | NCBI WGS metagenome assembly SDBT01 (sample SAMN10404973, study PRJNA504765) | marine sediment metagenome | isolation source: marine sediment core GS10_PC15, 103 cmbsf | place: Arctic Ocean: Southern Knipovich Ridge | collected 2010 | reverse complement strand
GGACATAAATATAAAGAAATTCCCGAAATGAATGGCAGAATGTATTCTAACTGGTTCGGTAATTCCACAGATGCAGTTGAATATGCTGTTAAGAATTTTGAATCTCTTTATAATCGTACCAAGGCTTTCCATTCAGCTTTATACAACACAACTTTAGATAAATGGCTAATCGACGCGATTAATACACAGACCACCACAATGTCTAAAATCAGCATCTGGAGCGAAAAAAACGAATTTAATATGTGGGACGGTATGGGATGTTGCGGGACTTATGCCACAGGTGATACTCCAAATATGGCTGCAATGATTCGGCCGTTATTTTTTCCTGATCTGGCTTTGCAAGGAGCATTAGGTGTGTTTGGGTATGCAAATCTTGATTTAGATTCAGGTTTTTTTGAGCGCCAGGATATCAGATATTGGTTACCAATTCGTGTGTTTTATGATTACAAGTGGTTAGGCAAAAAAGAGATTTTAGAAAAAAACTGGCGTTTTGTTATTGATTCTTATGAATTTGGTCTGACAAAAGATACCGATGGAGATGGTGTGCCTGAATGTTCCTATATCGACCAGATGTATGACCAATGGCCACGCTATGGTACAAATGCCTACGTGGGAAGCCTGTGGATATGCAATTTACATGCCTCAATAGAAATAGCTAATATTCTGGGACATCATGACTTTGTGATTAAATGTCAATCAACACTTGATAAGGCAGAAATTGCTTATGACAAAGCTTTGTGGAATGGTCAATATTACCGTTTGTATAATGATATTGCTTCTAATAATCGAGACGAAGGATGTGAAGTGAGTCAGGTACATGGACAGTGGTTAGCTGAAATTTATGGAATGGGCGATATTCTTCCGAAAGAAAAAGTTCGATCCGCCCTGCGGGCTATTTATCAATACAACCGGCATGCGACGGTTATTTCCGGACAGTCTGTACGCTGCGGAAGCTGGCCACAAGGCGGCAGCCCTGAATTTGGACTTCGCAATTGGCAGTGGGGAACGGCATGGTCAAGATCAGAATTTGCATTAGCAAGCCACATGATTTATGAGGGCATGATTACTGAAGGCAAAAAAATTATGAGGGATGTATATGAACGCCATAATAGAGTCGGTATGGATTTTAACCATGTCGAATGCGGGAGTCACTATTCTGGTACCTTAAATTCGTGGATGGTGCATTTGGCCCTCCTGGGTTTTCAATATGATGCAAATAGCCAGATACTTTCATTGGCTCCAAAAGATGAAAAAGATAACTTTAAAGCATTTTTACCGATTTCTACCGGCTGGGGCACGTTTGCTCAAACCAGGAGTCCAAAAAGACAAACAAATATTATTTATTTAAATGAAGGACGAGCAATCCTCAAAACATTGATTTTAGAACTTCCTGAATGGGCTTCCCAAAAAGATGTCAATACAATTATTAAACTTGAAGATAGACCGATTCAGTTTAACCTAACACTTTATGATCATAAAGCTGAAATTAATTTTAGACCCATTGCTAATATTGGAAAAAACAAATCGTTGCATATTGAATTTAACTGGAATTAATAAAAAACTGGTCAAAATAATAATCCACAGTTAAGTGAAACAGACAAATTACAGGGAGTACTAAATTGAAAAAACAATTTTTATATATTGCACTAATCTTATTAGTGATCATTTGTTCCTGTTCTTCCCAAAAAGTGATTAATGAACAACAAATAAAATTACCGCTGAATGATTATGGTTATCATGTTAATGAATTTAGTTATGTGATGGGTGTTGGGGATTTGAATGGTGATCAGCGGATGGATTTTGTAATTCGTGCCTGGAGCGAAGAAAACAACCTTAAAAACAATTTGGAAACACGCTCATACGCATATACGCATGATGGAATTTTATTATGGGAATTGAATCATCACGTTGTTCCTTCCGCGTTTGGTGAGCCATGTGCCATGGTACCATTGACTATTTGGGATTTTAATAATGATGGCAAAGATGAAGTTGTAACGATGGTAAGAGAGAATGATCAGTACAAATTAGTAATGCTAGATGGTTTAAAAGGTCCGGAAAACATCATCAAACAAGCTGCACTTCCAGAGGTTTCATACTTCATTTATAGCGCACTTGCCTATATTGACGGCAAAAATCCCCATATTGCGATTGCCACCGGACACGATACGAAAGTAATTGTTTTTGATCGCCATCTGAGCAAGAAGGCCATTTTTGATAATCCTGAATATTATAGGATAAAGGATTCGGTTTGGTTACTCGCTTATGATTTTGACAGGGATGGTAATGATGAGTTAATTCATGGCCCATTGCTACTAAATGAAGACCTGACTATTTATTTTGATGCAACCCAGTTTGGATTTCCTGAAAAAGGACGTGTTAGAACAGAAAGATCGTTTGTCGCAGATATTGATCCGGACAATCCTGGTTATGAGTGGTATATTCAAGCCGCTGGTAAAAGAGGTCATTACTTTGTTGAACCGGATTATTGGAAGGGGCCATATCTGCTTGATGTGGATGAGAAAAAGGTAATATGGCATGAGAATATTGATGAATCAGGAAAAGGTTGGGGAAGATTACATCGCGGTTGGATAAATGATATTGATCCAAAAATCTCTGGCATGGAGATGTTCTGCACCGGCTATTACTGGGAAGATGATGAATGGCAGGATGCTTTGGATGGAAAGTACAAGATCAAACCGAATGGTGTATGGGCCGGGGATTATTGGGAAACATACAAAGTCTACTCCGCAGGAGGTGAAGAATTATTCTCCTCCCATGGTACGAGGGTAGGATATCCGGTAATGTGGGATGACGATCCTGAACCCGAGTATTTCATGTATCGCAGCGGCAAACTACTTGACAGTTTTTTCAGTGATAATATGATTGCACAACTGGCAAAACACCATGGCAGCGGTGAATGCACGATTGCCGATATTCGCGGAGACTGGAGAGAAGAAATTATAATCACTGATAATCAGGGTGTCGTTCACATATACTCAAACAGTGAGCCCACCAAATATCCTGATCGTCTATCTCCAAGAACAGGACATAACTATCGTATGCACCTTGCCAGCATCGGCAGTGGTTTACCAAAACCTGCTCCGCCGGATATGGGTTGGCCTGAAAAATAACTATAATATTACTGTATTGATAAATCCTGAATTACATTTAGAAGGAGCAAAGTTATCATATGATCATCGCAACCACAATTATTACTTTCCTCCTATTTTGTTCATCAAGTCTTCCAGACTGGAAAATCAGAAGTGATAGCCTGCAATTAGGTGCAGGTCAGACACCTTATATCTCCTCTGGTCCAACAGGTAATGTTCATCTTGTTTATACCTGGGGAACCGAAATGTTTTATTACAGAATAAATACCTCTGGAAGCATTGAAATAAACGAGTCGTTTGTTCTGAGTGAGGATAACTTGTTTAAACCCGCTATGGCAATCGATGAGAATGATGTGCCCCATGTTGTTTTTCAAAAAGGAACCACTGGCAGTGGACGTGGTCCATATTATACAAACAGGATCGGTGGAAAATGGAAACAGTTGGATCTTTTAGATGACATAGAAGAAAAGCAGGAACCAGTTGATATGATCAGGGTAAATAATCTTCGAATGTGGGTCAGAAATAATATTGCCTATATTGGATATATGGGAGGGCACGATAAAGGCGCATCAATAAGAATGATCGATTTGGATTCCTCACCAATAATTACACATAAAAATTACAATACCCATATGACCAATAATCCTTTCCCCGGTGATAATGGAAAATGGTATTTATCTGCCCGCAGAAAGGAAGGTAATCTACACCAAATATGGGAATATGATGATACACTGTTTCCAATTTTGCCGAGACGAGCAGGTAATTGCGGGAAATCAGACTCTAGAACATCTAGCAGCACAGCCTGTTATCCGTGGGCTGATGGCAATGAGGTTTATTTTTGTGGGATGATGGTTATTGAAAGTAATGACGATAATACGTCCCTTTGGGTGAACACGTTTAGCAGAGTCACAGAGAACAAACCTTGTATATTGGGACCTGAATTCTATGGTTTTGAGGTGAATGCTCATATCTGTTATGCTGATAATAATACATCATATATTTCCCTGGCAAGCAGAGAAAATAAGCAGATTTATTTATGTCAAATGAAAGATACTACTATTTCTGACACATTACTTGTGGCAACAGATTTTAAAGGTCGCATCCGATGGGCACCCAAAATCGCCGCATTGGCAGACCGTGGTGTGATCATTTCAAGGGAAACTATCGATAGCAAAGTGATCCTCGATGCCTATGGAAATGCTGATTTTAGTTTTTCTCAGAGTCCGAAAAAATAAATAGTATAAATATTTGAAAATTAATGAAATGATTTAAGTGGGGAGAAGTTTCATGCGTCGTTCAATAGGATTTTTATGTATATCGCTTATCATGATGGTATGTTTTTGGAAGTGTACCAGTTCGGGCAATGAGACACCAATTTCCGTGGCAGTAATACCAAAGGGCACGACAAATATTTTCTGGCAAAGCGTACACGCTGGAGCTCTCAAAGCGGGAATCGAATTAGGTGTGGATGTGATATGGGTAGGACCGCAGAATGAGGATGAGAGGCAGCGGCAGATCTCAATTGTCGATAATCAAACAATCAATCAGGTTTCCGGTATTGTATTAGCGCCGCTTGATGATACAGCCCTGATGAGACCGGTTAGGAATGCTTCTGAAAAGAATATACCGGTCATCATTATTGATTCTGCACTAAAGGACGCCGATGATTTTATCATCAGTTTTGTTGCGACAGATAACTATGCCGGCGGTCAACTGGCGGGAAAAAGACTGGCAGAGATGTTGGCAGAGAAGGGCAATGTCATTATGCTGCGTTTTCAGGAAGGTTCGGCCAGTACTGAAAAACGTGAAAACGGTTTCTTGGATGCCATATCTGAATTTCCTGATATAAAGGTTATTAGTGATGAACAGTATGCCGGGGCAACTTCAGCATCGGGTCAACAGGCCAGTGAGAACCTTCTGCTACGGTTTAAGGATGCGAATGGTAGCCTGGCTTTCGATGGAATTTTTTGTCCTAATGAAAGTTCAACTTACGGTATGCTCCAGGCATTGCGCCGAAATCGTCTGGCCGGTCAGGTAAAATTTATTGGCTTCGATACCAGCCAGGCGTTAATAGATGCTTTAGAGCAGGATGAAATCCATGGTCTTGTTGTTCAGGATCCTTTTAATATGGGATATCTTGGTGTTAAAACGATGTATCAACATCTCAAAGGAAAAAAGATTGAAAAACGACTGGATACCGGAGTAACCTTAGTTACGAATACAAATTTGAAAAATCCTGATGTTCAAGCCCTGTTGAATCCGGATCTGGAAAAATGGTTAAATCAGTAAATTTAAAGTCACCTATCCCGCGTCTTGAAATGTGCGGAATTAACAAGTCCTTTGGCGCAACTACTGCAATTAAAAAAGTTGATTTTAGTCTACTCAACGGGGAGATCCATGCACTTGTTGGTGAAAACGGTGCCGGGAAGAGTACTTTGATGAAAATTCTTTCTGGAGCGCACAAACCGGATGAAGGTGATATGTTAATTGATGGTGTTCCCTATTGCCCTCGTGGGCCACTTGAGGCACGAAAAAAAGGTGTCAGCATGATTTATCAAGAACTATCGCTGGCGCCACACATGACTGTAGAAGAGAACATCCTCCTGGGCATGGAGCCGAAGAAGTGTGGTTTTGTACGCAGGAGAAAAGTCCGTCAGCTCGCCTTGTCAGCTCTCGAGCAATTTGCGTACCAAGAAATCAAACCTGACTCGCTGGTGATGGATCTTTCAGTAGGATCACAGCAACTGGTTGAAATAGGCCGTGCCCTGGCAGTTGGATGTCAGGTGCTGGTTCTTGATGAGCCGACCAGCAGTCTGTCTCAAAAAGATATTGAAAACTTGTTTCAGGTAATTAGAGGTCTAAAAAAATCTGGTATCTCGATAATCTATATTTCACATTTTTTAGAAGAAGTTGAGAAAATCGCTGACCGCCTGACCGTTCTACGCGACGGATCTTTGATTAACACATTAAACATTGGTGAAGTTAGTACCAATGAAATCGTTACGATGATGGTAGGCCGCAAAGTGAAAGATCTGTATCCCCGGAGCCCGAGAAAGAAAAGTGAATGCGTACTCGAAATTAGCCACCTTTCAGGTCAGAGCAAACCGGAAGATGCCAGTCTGACATTGCACCGTGGTGAAATACTCGGGATCTGTGGACTTGTCGGTGCCGGACGTACTGAGCTTTTACGTATTATTTTTGGACTGGATAAGTTGAAGAGCGGAAAAATAAAGATTGGTGTATTTACCGGTCCTGCATCTCCGGCGAGACGCTGGATGCAGGATGTTGGTATGCTCAGTGAAAACCGAAATGAAGAAGGCCTCATCCTTAATATGACGATCGCGGATAATATTACCTTATCTAATCTTAAAAGTTTCGGACCGTTCGGTCTGGTACTGCCGGGTAAGCAGCACAAAGCAACAGACAAGTGGATAGCTGAAATGGATATCCGCTGCCAAAATGCGGAACAGACCGTAGGTAATCTCTCAGGAGGAAACCAACAGAAGGTTGCTTTAGCTCGCCTGCTTCAGCATGATGTTGATATACTACTCTTGGATGAGCCAACACGGGGAATAGATGTTGCAGCTAAAGCAAATATCTATGAAGTGATCGACAACCTGGTATCAATCTCGGAAAAATCAATCCGTAAACCCAGGGCAATTCTAATAATCAGCAGTTATATGCCTGAATTGATGGGTGTATGTGACAAAATAGCTGTAATGTCACGCGGTAGGCTCAGTGAGGTTAAAAAAATCAACGATGTAGATGAACACAAATTGATAATGGCGGCGACCGGACAAGAGGAACTTTGACAGAATGATTATCGCGTTCATAAAGGATAAAAACAGCAAATGGACATGGTTGAATAAATTCGGACCTTTATTAGCTTTGACGTTAGTCTACCTGTTTTTTGCAATTCTTAATCCGAAAATTACCAATCTGACTGCCCTTGAAACTGCGGTACAGCAAACTGTAATCGTCGGTGTCGCTGCCATCGGAATGACTTTTGTCATAATCTCTGCAGGCATCGATCTGTCTGCAGGCTCTGTAATCGCCTTTAGTTCAGTAGTAATCGCTCAATCTATGGTCGCATGGGGATTGAGTCCCGGAATGGCAGCTCTGATGGGTGTATTAGCCGGACTTTTATGTGGCCTGGTTAATGGCCTTATAATCTCCCGACTGAGACTTGTGCCCTTCATTGTCACCCTGGGTATGCTCTTGATTGTACGCGGTTTTGCGAAAGGTCTGGCAAACAGCATGCAGATCAATGCCGGCCAGAGCTGGTTAAGCGAGCTGTTAGCCGTTTTGCCCCCGGAAAGCAAATGGCAGATTGTGCCGCCTGGAGCCTGGCTGATGATTCTACTCGTAATTTTGACTTCATGTCTTTTACGCTACACACAGATAGGCAGACATATCGTGGCAGTAGGTTCAAATGAGAAAACAGCAAGGTTGTGCGGCATAGCAGTAAATAAGATCAAGATTTTTGTTTACGCAATTGCCGGTGTATTCAGCGGATTATCGGGATTGATGTTAATGTCCTACCAGGAGCAGGGCGATCCAACTGGAGCAGTAGGCATGGAACTTGATATTATTGCTGCTGTTGTAATAGGCGGCGGCAGCCTTTCAGGCGGTGAAGGTTCGATTGTGGGAAGTCTTATCGGTGCGTTGATAATGACAATTATCAGAATGGGTTGTCAGCTCAATGGATGGGCACCATGGATCACACAGGTTGTTACGGGATCAGTCATCGTTATCGCGATAGCTGTAGATAGGATAAGACATAAGTCATTGGCTTAGGATTGTTAACTATACGTAAATTTACATTAAGGGAAAGTGATATGAAACTTGGAATACATGCATATGCCTGGTGTTCGCAATGGACTAATGGCACCCTGCATTTGATTGACAAGGTCAAAAAACTGGAACTGGATTTTATTGAAATCCCCTTGATGTGTCTGGAGTCGTTCGATGCCGATGCTATAAAAGTACGTCTTGAATCTGTTGGCTTGGATGCCGTAACCTCAACTGTACTTCTTGATGAAACCGATATCACGAGTGAGGATCCGGATATCAGGGCGAAGGGGATCGACTATCTGAAAGCATGCGTTGAAGCAACACACAATATCGGTGCAAGTAGTTTCTCAGGTGTGATCTACTCACAACACGTAAAGTTGTTGCCACGCAGGCCCGACTATAGATTGTGGGAATACTCCGCAGATTGCCTCCGTGGAGTTGCCCAATATGCGCTGGATCTCGGGGTCATTATTGGCCTTGAACCTGTAAACCGATATGAGAGCTGCCTGATCAATACGTGTGAACAGGCGCTGCAGTTGAAGGAAATGATCGGCTTTGAGAACGTCAAAGTTCATCTGGATACTTACCACATGAACATAGAAGAGAAGAGCTATTATTATGCCACCAAATTGGCGGGCAAAGACCTCATTCACTACCATTTGTGCGAGAACGACAGGGGCATTCCGGGAACCGGTTTGGTGGATTGGGACGGCATCTTCCGAGCCCTTGCAGAAATTAACTATCATGGCAATGCAGCGTTGGAAAGTTTTGTTGATTGCACCGACAACATGAACACATGGGTCTGGCGGCAGCTTGCGCTGGATGGAGATACACTGCTTCGAGAGGGAGTTGCTTTCATACGCAAAAAACAGAAAGAATTTGGCCTGATGGAGGAGTCTGTTTCATGAAAAATTTGCCAGTACGGAAACAATGTGAAAATGACAAAAATTACTTCATGATTCTATCTTTTGTAATTCTATTATTCTTATGCAATAATCTAAAATCAAGTGTAAACGAACAAATCATCATTCTTCCTGTGGATACACTTGGTGCGATTGTTAATGAGCTTAGCTATGTGATGGGCGTCGGTGATTTGGATGGCGACGGGGAAATGGATTTCGTTGTTCGGCTGTGGAGCGAGGAAAATGGACTCGATAATGATATAGAGACGCGTTCATTCGCATTCACACATGAAGGGAAATTATTATGGGAAATAAATCACCATGTTACTCCGAAAATTTTAAGATTTGAACCTTGTGCACTCGTGCCCATGACGATATGGGATTTTGATAATGATGGAATAGATGAAGTTGTAACGATGATTCTAACTGACGGTGTGTACGAGCTGGTTATGCTTGATGGAATGACGGGTCCGGCAAATATCGAATATCGCACACCGTTACCTGAGGTCTCCCGATTCCTTTTCAGCGCTTTAGCATATTTGGATGGTCAAAATCCATACGTCGTAGTTGCTACCGGTGAGGATGCCAGGGTTATTGCCTTTGATAATAAACTGAGCAAATATAAAATTTTTGATAATCCTGATTTTTATAAAATCCACGATAGTGTATGGCTGCTCCCTTATGATTTCGATAATGATGGAAAGGATGAGATTGTGCATGGACCATTGTTGCTCAATGAAGATTTATCGCTCTATTTTGATGGTACACAATTCATGCGACCACAATTTGGAATTTCAGAGCGTGCATTTGTCAACGATATAGATACTTCTAATCCCGGCCTGGAGTTTTTAGTTCATAGACACGCAGGTTACCCCTTTGGCAGCGAAGAATTTTGTCATCCACGCGATTGGCGGGGTGTCTATCTCTTCGATGTGGACAGGAAAGAACTGCTCTGGCATCATTATGGGGATGAGAAAAACTACATTGGCTGGGGTCGAATGCACAGAGGGTGGCTGGCTGATCTGCTGCCTGATACCCCCGGTTTGGAATCATTCGCAACCGGTCAATTCTGGCAGAGTAAAGCGGAATGGGACAGCTATTCAGATAGATGGAGAGACAAAGGTGAAACGTATTTTGTTTTTGATGCGGAAGGGAATATAATTAAACAAAGGGATGGGGTAAGAGTTGGTTATCCGGTTCTCTGGGATGACGATCCGGAACCGGAATATTTTATGTACCGTTCTGGTAAACTCAAGGACAATTTTTTCAGCGATAAAACAATTGCTACCTTGGCCAGCCATCGCGGGAGTGGTGAATGCACGATAGCCGATATCAGAGGTGACTGGCGTGAAGAAATTCTTATCACCGATAATCAGGGTCGATTTCATATTTACTCCAATAATGAACCGACAAAATATCCTCAGAGACCATCCTTAAGAAATGGTCATAATTATCTTATGCATTTGGCCAGCATAGCCAGTGGCTTACCCAAGCCAGTTCCACCGGATCCGGATTGGGTTAAGACCGGGATTCACCAGGATGGTGAACGGCCGCAAGGTTTTGAACTTCATCAGAATTATCCTAACCCATTTAATCCAAAAACAATTATAAATTACGAATTACCAATTACGAATTACGTCAGTTTGGGCATCTACAATATACTTGGACAAAAGGTAGAGACGCTTGTTTCGCAAAAACAGCAGGCCGGAATGTACTCTGTGGAGTGGGATGCCCGAGGATTGGCCAGCGGAATCTATTATTACCGAATTAATTCCAATGGATTTCAGGATATTAAAAAAATGATTCTGGTAAGATAATATCAGATGTTTTGAAAAAAATTGTCAGATCAATTGATAATTACTATAAGAAGGAATAATTCATGCATTATAAAATGATGATACTTCTCATGAGTATGATTTTTATGACTGTTGCTAATTTACGGGCAGAAGAAAATAAATGGGCCGGTACGAGAGCGAATACCCGTTTCCGCATTGTCTGTCTGCAGCAGGGAGAAGACCACCGGGCTACAGGCAATCCCGGGGTCATCAAAAATATCACTGCGCTGATGCAATTGGCCAGAGAAGCGGCTGAAACAAATCCTGATATAATAGTTTTTCCGGAATATGCAACCACGGGATGGCCCTATCCAGATCCAGAAGTCATACGCGGTACCGGTGAGAAGATTCCCGGCGGCGGCAAATTATTTACTCTATATCAGAATCTGGCGAAAGAATTAGCATTGCCAATCATCGGCTGGCTGGTAGAGAAAGAAGAGGATCTATATTATAACACTTCTTTTTTGTTGGATGTAAATGGCAACTATATAAATAAATACCGGAAAATACATACAAATCTTCGAGAACAGAATGTCTGGGGATTTACTCCAGGAGACTCATTTAAAATTTTTGAAGTTGATTCCTGTAAGATCGGCATGTCAATCTGTGCTGATATGTGGTTTCCTGAAACGGTGATGTGTCTTTCACTTTCAGGGGCCGATATTGTAATTCACCAATCAGTAGGCGATGATATGGGATGGGTGATCCCCACAAGAGCCCGTGACCATTTTATTCCTATCGTTACGGCAATATTGGAACAGGGAACGTGGGGGGTGGATCAATGGGGTGAAATACTAAGAAAGGGATCACGATTTCACGAATACAATGTTTTTGATGTTTATCCGTTTCGACAAGTAATTACCGAAAGACTGGGTGGTTGGTATCCAAAAATGGGACGCCGTGCCTATCGAAATCCAAAAGCTTATAGTATTATAACAGATACATTAACCATTCCACTTTTAACTGAGGTGTTTTGTGATCCAAAGACAGGTAAAACCAGATCCAAGAAAGAACTGTATAAAAAATTTCCCACGTACACAGGAAAATAATGTTTGATTTTTTGTAAGGTGAATAACCATAAAATTCATTCTAACACTTGAGGTGTAATAATGAAAACAGTCATTTATTCTTTTGTTTTTTTCTTATATAGTTTTTTTCTTTCTCATCAATTAATGTACGCCCAACCATTCACGGATATTTCTGAGAATGCAGGTGTCTTGGGGTTGCAAAGGTTTGGAGCACACGGAATTATGTTTGCTGATATTACAGAAGATGGATTGCCCGATTTGCTAATTACAAATATAACGGGTCGGGAAATATTGCCTAATTTGTTATTTATTAACCAGGGGGATGATAAATTTGTTGAGGATGGTAAAAAACGAGCAGCCTGGAATATAAATCTGATTGATAAGCCGGATAAAGATTGGTATGCTCGCAAAACTAAAACATTTGATCCCGATCAATTGGCTGAACTTAAGAAGAACAGGGGCTTGTTTGGACGCGGTAGCCATGGCTCTGTGTTTGCTGATTTAGACAATGATGGTGATTACGACCTGGTTAATGCTACAACAGGTATTAGAATTATTTTTCACCAGAATGAGAGTAGAGGATATTTCACTGATGTAACCGATCAGACCGGCATAATCTCCAAATTTATCGCAACACGTGGTGTAACAGCATTTGATGCAGATGGTGATGGAGATTTGGATATTTTTGGAAACAATGGTTGGCAATCAGTGGAAAATGGTAATACGGGAAAAAATGATTTCTATATTAATGAGGGTAAATTCAAATTCCGTCAAGTCGATCAGGGATTGGCAGGCCCATTTGGTGGACAGGGCGTCACAGACATCGATCTTGATCTTGATGGAGATATTGACCTGTTGTTAGGTCGCAAGGATGTTTTACTTGAGAATGATGGTCAGGGAAATTTCACGCAAAAACCGCTTGGGCACAATCACAAAGCTAGTGCTGGTTGGATGGCCGGTGATTTTGATAATGACGGCGATTTTGATCTAGCCTGTGTAGATGATATTGTATTTCGTGAAAAATATGAAATTAGCTTTTTTCGGCGTGATCAGACAGGCTTGTATCATCTTACACAAAGACTTCCTGCAAACAAAGGCGGATCAATGGGCAGCTTTGGTGATATGGACAATGATGGAGACCTTGATTTTTACGCGTCAGGAGACAACAAAATATATCTCAATGATGGTTCCGGCACCTTTACAGCATTGGAAGATTGCGGCATGACTGCTGAACGTGATGATCCGCGAGGTGTTTCTATGGCTGATATTGATAACGATGGCGATCTGGATATTATGGTCGCCTGTAAGCGTAGTTTTTGTGTGATGTATCGGAACGATTATGATGGTAAAAATAACTGGTTGAAAGTATCCGTAACGTCGCCTTCCGGAACAGCCGGAGGATTTGGATCTGTAATTCGAATTTACCGGGCGGGCAAAATACGACAGAGTAAACATTTTTTAGGTATGAGAGCTATAAGCGGCAATCAAGGTTACTTGGGACAACCTGATCCGGTAGTACATTTTGGACTTGGTAACGAAGAAGTAGTAGATATTGAGATATCTTTTGTGGGTGGAGAAAAAGCGATGATAAAAAACCAAAAGTGCAACCAGACCATCATTATAAATAATTATTAAACAAAATCATTGAATTTACAGTGAGGCAATAATGTCCGGTAAAAAAGTGCTTATAATCTTATTATTTTCTGTGCTATTCTTTTCATGTTCTTTATTGTTTCCCCCTGAAAAAGTAAAAAAATTTCATGTTTATGAACTTACTTTTACCTCTTCCCGGAACTATGATAATAATCCTGATGGTGCCATGGACATGGAGTTGAAAGGCACCTGGTTGCATGACAGCACCCGCTATACTGTCTATGGTTTCTGGGATGGCGGTAATAAATTCAAAATGCGTTTTTGCCCGACTGAAACAGGGATATGGAAACTTTCAGATGTATCATCGGGCTTTTCAGGTCAACATGATAATCATAAAATCAACTGCATTCCATCTTCCAATCACGGTTTCTGGATACCTGAAGGTATATGGTTTAAACGTTCTGATGGAACGGCCCAGTATTTTGTAGGCAATACACATTATGAATTTTTAAAAAGAAGGAACAGCAGTCAGATAGAAGCCGACTTTAATAATCAAAAGGATTATTTTAAAAAAATCAGGATGTCTGTTATTGCCGGTAACTGCATAAAAGCCTCTGAAAGTAATCAGGAATGGCTGGCTGGATTAAAGCCGTTTTTAACAACGAATGGTAAACAATCATGTACAGAAGATTATAATGATCATTATTTAACTGATGCCAGTCGTCCTAATCCTGAATGGTTTCAAAAACGTGCTGATGTGGCTGTTAAAGCAGCATTTAACAATGATCAGATTACCGATTTAATACTTGGCGGACCGGATAATATGCGCTGTGCAGTAATAGATAAAAAGTATCTGAAATATATTGCTGCTCGTTATGGTGCCTATCCAAATGTCTGGATCTGTCTTGGAAATGAAATGAATGAGGTTCCGTGTGGAACAAAAGAAAAAGGGCCCGGTCCATATGATGATTATGCCGAGGCTTTTCGAAATTATACACCTTATCCCAATCCGATTACAGTTCATATCGCTAATCAAGTAAATGACGATGTGTGGCAGCAAGGAACCGGCTGGATGACTCACGCAATTGGCTGGGCAACAGCTGTTGATCCCTTTTATGCTGCTGAAATAATAAATCAAAGCAGATTGAACGGTGGTGGTGTACCTGCCATAAATGATGAAATTGGATATGAACCTTCAAAAGACTCATCGGATATCAGAGGGACTGCTGTTGGTACCTGGATGGGCGGAGGATATTCTTCTACCGGTCAAAAATTTGAAAAGGCGCACGGCCAATATTATCAAGGAAATTTTAATTTACAGGAACATACAAATGCGGATAATTTTGGATTTATGGCAGATTATATTACAAATAATATTGATTTTTCTGAACTATCCCCTGATGGAGTTGGTTCCAGCGCAAAATTAGTTAATAATGATAAAGAATACATTTTTTGGGGAAGTAAAGATACTCTTTCACTTGGGAATGGTACTTATTTGGTCAGGTATATTGATGTGGATAAAATGGAAACTAAAGTTGTATCCAGAAACGCTACGGGGAATTTTATAGTATCCGGTAGTAATAATCATGGATTTTATCATGCTAAAAGGAACAATGCATCCAGAAAAATATAAAGATATGTAAATGTAAGATTTATTGTCATTCTGCTATAATGTCAAATCTCAAACCACTCGACGTTGAGGTAAAAAATGCAAAGAATTAGGATATGGTGTACACTATTTTTAACAATATTTCTTTATAGCCAGGTTATTTCACAAATATCTAATCATCCAGGTAGTAAAGTTATTTTTCCGATATTTTGGACCTGGCAGGATGAAGAAATTGAAAATCACAATTTACTGGAAAGACAAATCGCAGATATAAAGACAGCAGGTTTTGGTGGTGTTTATGCTGCACCACGAGCAACTCGTTACCATCTTTTTGATAATGAGATGACTGTTTCAGTGGCCCAGGCAAGTAAAATGGCGCAGAACTTAAATATCGAGTTCATCTGGTGCCTTGATCCCAGATTTGCGGCAACGCATATCGTTAGTGAAACAGGATACGGCGCTGAAATGCTTATGGTTAACAATCAATACCGGGAGAATCTGGAGGTTCCGGGTAATTCTGATCCGACCCGAATTGCATTGAATGAGACCAGACTTGAAAATGGTCGCTACTCATTGCGTTATAACTATCCGGTCCGACGGGATCTGCATATGCTCACGGAAGTTGGATTATGGCTGAATCCCGTTGCCGTTGAAAAAGTGTATGCCTATCAGCGTAAAAATGGTAAAGTAATAAAATCATCGATATGCGATATAACCGATACCCATCATTTTTTTATTAATCGCAGCTTTCAATATGTGGAGGTTTTTGGTAAACCTGATTTACCTGAAGGGGACTGGTGGATTTTTGCCTTTCCACGCTTTATGACCAACATGTTTGCCTATGATTCACCTGAACATGAACGGACATTCCTTGAACTTCTACATGAATATAAATCACTTAACATCAAATTCGATGGCTTCTGGTGGGATGAGCCAGGGTATTACTTTCATTTTGGTAATTACGTCATTAGTGATAGAGTATATGAAGATTATAAAAAGAAATATGGTTATGACTTAAAGGAAAATTTGTTCGCCTTAACACTTTCTCTGGATGACAATAGCCACATAAAAGTTCGTTATGATTATTTTTCACTGCTTATGGATTATGTATTTGGCAGCGAACAACGGTTTTGGGAATTATCAGAATTACTATTTGGGCCGCTTCGCATGGCCGATCATTTTACCTGGCATGATATTGGTGATGATATGTATGCCGGCGTTGGAGACTATTGGCGAGGCTTAAAAAGTGTTGATGGTGGTTATACAGATTCAGAGGATTTTGAAAAATATTTCACCGCAGGGATGGAGAAACGATATGAATACATAGCGGAAATGATTTTGGCCAAAAGCTTGGCAAAGTTTTCTAAAAGCAAAAAAGCGCATTTAAATCAGTGGGGACAGAAATATGGCCCTGAAGTCCCCGTTTATTGGAATGATTTAATGGCAATGTTTTCCAACGAATGGATCCAACATTGTTATGGTTATACCGGAGTAATTGGTGCGGCTCGACCTTTTGGCCCTGGATTTCCTGACCATATAACGTGGTCGATGATGCCTGAACTGAATGTCCGTTCAGGCGAGATTTTAGAAATAACCGATTTTAATCTGCCGGTTGCTGATGTGGCAATTGTTTATCCTCTGCCAACATTCTTGACAGGATGGGGACCTCAAAATTTATATCGGGAGAAAAAAGTGCATCAATTACTCGGCATGATGCCGGCACTTGGAATTCAAGCTGATGCTATATCTGTGGATTTATTCGCATCCGGTAAATTGAATGATGGGGTACTTGAAATTAAGGGCCAAAAGTATCGTGCTGTCTTATGGCCTTATGCAGAAGTTATTACACCTGAGTGTATTGAAGTTCTCGATCAAATGCAGGAAACAAATTACCCCATTTATTTTGGAAACTATACGCCTGAATTGATTTCTAATGGTGAAAAAGTTCAATTAAATTTTAATGTTACGTTTAATCTGGATCAAGACGTAGATGGAATTTCAAAAAGTATTGAAACTTTAAAACTTCCTTCCCCATCTACTAAATTGCCGGAAGCTTATGTTACCGTCATCGCTGGTAAGTCTGAGGAACATTTCCTTTTAGTAATGCCAATAGATCCACAAAGGAATGTGTCAGGAAAAGTGATTTGTTTTGGATATGAAGTAAATGTTGGTAGAACGAATAAACTAGCTATTTACAAAATAAGTTCTGATGGTGATGTGAGTAAAGTTTTGTAGGTACATATATTGTAATCTTTTTTCAATCAGATAATTAGTTACAATGTAACTGCATTAGGGATCATTAATGGGAAAACAAATACAAATCAAGAGACGAGCTTTTTTAAACAAATGCCTGGCTGTCGGTGGTTCAGCGATGATGCCAAATGTTCTAAAAGGCCTTAACAGAAGAGATAATCAACGCAAGAGCGGCAGACCAAATATTATTTACATTGTATGCCACGATCTCGGAAAACATCTCGGTTGTTATGATGCAAAAGTGACAAGTCCCAATCTGGATCGCTTTGCTGCAACTGGGATCAAATTTACCAATGCATTCTGTAGTTCACCCTGCTGTAGCCCCTCTAGAGGCTGTGCTATGACCGGGCTATATGCAAATAATAATGGCTTAATGGGACTTGTAAACAGAGGATGGAGTCTGCCTGAAGAGAGAAAAACCATTGTTGATTATTTAAATGAGGCAGGATACGAAACTGCACATTTCGGATTACAGCACGAGCGCTACAAGGCAGAAGCCAATCGTTACCAGATAGAAGGGTATAAAACTATTAAAGATACTTATGTTGAAAATGCCATTGAAGATGCAATAAAATATCTTGAGAGCCGGGTTGGATCGAAAAAGCCTTTTTACCTGAATGTCGGGACAAAAGAAGTTCATTGTTCATCCTGGCATGGCACATTCCCAGAGGACAGAAGTGAGGTTTATGGAATAATACCACCTGATAAGGTCTACATGCCTGGTTATATCCCTGATGTTCCTCAACTCAGGGAACAAATGGGGCGGTTTGAGGGAGCAATTCGTTTTCTGGATAAACATGTTCAACGGTTATTTAATGCTGTAAAACGTCTGGGCTACGATGAAAATACATTAGTAATATTTACTACTGATCATGGGATTGCTAATATGCGATCCAAAATGTGGTTGTATGATCGTGGAGTGGAAATTACTTTGCTTATGAAAGTGCCGGGAGTCATTAGCGAAAGTATGGAAATACCAGACCTTATCCAGAACATTGATATTGTTCCGACGATCCTCGAAGTTGCCGGGGTTGAAATACCGGTAACGATGAACGGGAAGTCGTTTTGGAGTCGTATAACAGGCGGTGAATATCAATCACATGATAGAATTTTTACTGAGAGAAATTGGCATGGAAATAACTACGATCCAATGCGCGCAGTAAGAACGAATCAATTTCACTACATAAAAAATTTTGGCGAAAATCCTAAAAAAGCCTGGCTGCCGCATGAGGTTCCGTATATGAATAAGACATTTAAAATGTGGCATACTGATTTGTGGCCTCCATTATTGCTTCCAAGAGATGTGGAAGAGCTTTATGATGTTGTCAATGATCCTGAGGAATTTGTCAATTTGGCTTATGATCCAAAATACGGAGATATTAGAACATCATTGTCAAAACAACTAGATACATGGATGCAGTCTATGAACGATCCCTTATTAAAAGGTCCGATTCCAGATAAACTTTACGGGTGGCCCGAGGAAAAGAAATAGCCCAAGAAAAAGAGGTACGATGCTAAAAATTATTATCAATATTCGAATCCATATCTTTGTTTCTTTTTTTTGGGTGTCTAGTCTAATGGGACAAGGATGGATGGTTAAGCCATCTAAACCCGTCGGTACATTCATGGTCAACCAGCCGGGATTTAATGGAAAGTCAATTATTAAACCGGCATTTGAACCTACGGTAAAAAGTGAACGCTTGAAAATCTATGAGGAAAATCAGCTCATTAAGATTGATGGAGGACTAATTGATGAGGCCTGGACAGCGGCAGAATTGGTGCAAGGTTTTGTCGATAAAAAGCAAAATGAAATGGTAGAAGATCAAACATCCATAAAGGTTTTTTATGATAAAAAACACATATACTTCTATATAATCTGTAATGAATCCCGGATGGAGAGCATATCCAATAGTTGTGAAATACACGATTCTCCGGTAGTTTTAGATCCACATTTAGGAATCTATATAACGCCATTGAAAAGCGAAGATATAAAACATTTTTATGAGGGATATTACTACTATATAGCTGTCAATTCAACTGGGGCAGTATTTGATGCATTTTATAATCCCTGGCATGGGGGAATATTTTACCCGAATTGGAATCCTGATATCAGGATTAAAACCAGGCAATTTTCAGACAAATGGATTATTGAGATGTCTATAGCCTTTGATGGGTTGGAGTATCATTTACAAGCAGGTACGGAGTATGTCTTAAATTTCACGCGGAAACAATTTATTAAGGATAAGGCAATTGATTCATTTACACCGAAAGGTGTTGTAGTAAAAAGTTCCGAAGAATCGATGGTTCCCTGGCGTATTCCTTTTTATGATCGTCGATTTATGCCACTATCTGAATATTGGCCTGCGGAAGTAGAATTTAAGCGTCCTGAAATTACTTTGAACAGAATGAAGAAAACAGATACTAATAAAATAGATTGGGGATCGGCTAGAACGGTCAACGATTTATTACGCCATGATACAGGTGAAATCCCCGCGCAAAGAACAACGGTTCAGATCACTTATGATGATTATAATCTTTATGTTCGATATCTATGTTTTGAGTCATTAATGGATGAATTGGCTGTACGCAACACAAAACCTGACTGGCCTGAGTGGGATGAGTGGGGCTCTTATCGTTCACCGGACAAGTATCAGGTCTGGGATGATGCGGTTGGTCTTTATCTTATGCCCGGTTTTGATGAAGAAGATCAGTATCATCATCCTTATTATTTAATTTTTGTAAATGCTAAAGGGATTAGCTATGATGCTTTTTATGATGAATATGGAATATTTTACAAATCCTGGAATTCAAATGTAAAATCGAAAATCCGGATAAAAAAAGACCACTGGGTTGCGGAACTTACGATTCCTTTTAGTTCTTTTGAATTAAATCCCCGAAATACAACGAACTGGGGTCTTAATTTGATTCGACGTCGTCCGGAAAAAAGTGACACTGGCCCGATTCGAGTTAATAATTGGAGTTTGGGAAGCAGAAAAATGGATATGGATGTCGAATATGAAGGCGGATATGAAATTACATGCTGGTCTCCGACGTATGGTCATATCCGTAATCCTATAAGAATGGGTGTTGCCAATGGAGTAAATTCAGATTTAAGACAACACTTTAAAACTTACTACTTATCAAAGATATCTGAGTTACATCAAATAATTAGTATGATTGAAAATAATGATAAATATCAAACAACGATAAAATCCTTACGAGCGGATTTAACATATATTGAAAAGAACATGCGGAATATGTCAATCGATAAAGTAGATAATCTATATAGATCGCTAAGAATGAAAATAAACACCTGGAATAACTGGATTCATTCTAAACGGATTCCTCAGGTTTCAAGTACAGACAGACGCTTGATTGATGTCCATTTTGTCGATAAAAATTATGGCTGGATAGCAGGTGCAGCAGGAGTGATATTACATACAAAGGATGGGGGGGGATCCTGGGAAGTACAGGAGAGCGGAACAGATTATGAACTGGAGGGCATATTTTTTACAGACCAGCGAACCGGCTGGGCAGTCGGTGGCAATATACGTCCTCCACGAAAAGAGAATTTTATCGATCGCGATGTGGGGGCAATGGGGATAATATTACATACCAAGGATGGGGGCAGAACATGGCTACCTCAATTGATGGGAGATGCCCGTTGGTTATATGATGTAACATTTGTTGATGATAAAACGGGGTGGGCTGTTGGAGAGTTTGGATTGGTTCTCGCTACAGTTGATGGTGGAGACACATGGCAGGTTCAACCTTCAGGCTCATTGAAATGGCTGAATGAGGTTTGCTTCATCGATAAAAATCACGGCTGGATTGCCTGTGAGGATGAACAGGTGTTACAAACAGCAGACGGCGGTAAACATTGGAATAAAATAAATACACCTGAACATAGGGATACTAACGAATGGCCCGGCGTCCTGAATACAGTTTATTTTGTAAATGATAAAATTGGCTGGACGGCCGGGAGAAATGGTAATCTGTTCAAAACAGAAAATGGCGGCAAGAGATGGCATGTTCAGAAAATTCCATTTGAAAAAGATATCAGAGAACTTGCAGAATTTCAGGACATTTTTTTTATAGATGAAAATAAAGGTTGGGCTGTTAGCTGCTTGGGAGATATTATTTTTCAAACAAAAGATGGCGGAGAAATATGGAATATATGTCATACCGGTAACAGGAATTGGTTACATGCTATTTTCTTCACTGATGATAAAACAGGATGGGCGGTTGGCGAGCGGGGCACCATTCTAAAAACGACTGACGGCGGCTCTTCCTGGCATATGCAGCGAAGTGACGGCGATGAATTAGATGTCCTGGTATTTCATGCCCATTCTGATGATGAATTGTCAGTTTCTTACCTGACAGCATATTATGCTGATCAGGGGTATAAAGTGGGCTATATAAGGTACACCATCAATGATCTGAGTACCTACCGTTTGGGCGAATTGCGTACCCAGGAGTATCGGGCAACCTCTGCTTATCTGGGGGGTGTTGTTAACCGGACAATATATCAGTGCATTAATGCCGGTCGTCAAGGTTTTCCGATGCCATATATGTATCAAAAATGGGGAGGGTGGGAATCATCGGAACGTTGGATGGTAGCTGCTATTCGGGCACTTAAACCCAAAATAATTATCACACAGGAGACTGCATTTGATAAAGTATCTCATTCGGTTGGTTCTTATATGGTAGTCAATGCAATAAAAGCGGCAGGAGAAAAGGATAAATACCCTCGATTGAAAAATATCGGTTTAGATGAATGGCAGACCCCGAAAATTTATTTTATGGTTTCGCCACGCTTATTTGAGAACTCGTATAATCCATGGCCAAAAACTCTGGGCATGGATAGTCTTTTAAGCAAAATTAGCCCTCGTATTGGGATTACATACAGGGAACTGGCAATACAGGCATTTAGATACTGTCAGAGTCAGGGAGGCTATAAAGGGGTATATAGCACAATAGATACCAATGCAGAAGACTTACATTTATATAAATCGAATATTAAATCACCTGAAGATGAAAAAACAATTTTTGATGGGATTAAATTTTTACAGAGAGGCATGAATGTTATTATCCAACATTGATTCCATAATTGTTTTCATCTATTTGGGTGGACTCGTAGTAATCGGTATTTATTTTCGAAAGTTTGTTAATACTTCTAAAGATTATTTTCTCGCCGGCAGAATGTTACCGTTTTGGGCTATTGGTATGTCTATCGTAGTCTCTGATATTGGCGCTCTTGACTTTGTCGGTCTCTCAGGGCAAGCCTATCGATATGGAATTGTTGCAGCAAATTTTGACTGGATTGGCTCAATTCCTGCTTTAATACTGGCTGCTTTTATTTTCATACCTTATTTTTGGCGATCGGGAATTTATACGATCCCTGAATATCTTGGTCGCCGCTATAACACTTATGTAAGAACTATACATGCTTTGGTGCTGATTCTTTTTATGGCGTTTAATTTGGGTATAATTCTTTGGGCAACCGGTGTATTTATAAGTGAACTTAGCGGCTTGCCCATAATGGTAGTAATCTGTCTAACTGCTGCAATAGCCGGATTCTATACTATTCTGGGCGGTTTAGCCGCTGTGGTTATGATGGATGTTGTACAACTGGTTATCATGTTTATTGGTGGTATGGCTGTTCTTGTTTTAGGTATTTGGGAAATAGGCGGTTGGAGCGCCATGGTCGCTAAAATACAGGGGATGGGGCCAGAATATGCAGATCACTTCAATTTGATTATTTCTCCCGAAGCGAACACACCTTATCCTTGGACAGGGATTTTATTCGGACTGGCATTGGTTATTGCCCCCGCATATTTTATTGGAAATCAGGCAATTGTTCAGCGAACACTCGGAGCTCGTGATGAATGGAATGCCAAAGCCGGTATGTTATATGGTGCTTTCTTAAAAATGTTCATCCCTGTTTTATTTGTAGTGCCCGGATTAATTGCTTTGGCTCTATATCCCAATATTACAGATGGCGATAAATCTTTTCCTGTACTGGTAAAAAATTTACTCCCTCCAGGTATGACCGGCCTGGTATTCGCCGCTTTTTTTGCCGGTTTGATGTCAAGTGTGGATTCATATATAAATTCTGCGGCTACAATCTGGACAAAGGATATTTACGAAAAATTCATTAAAAAAAACGCCACCGATAGGCACTATTTAGTTATAGGACGAATATTTACGGGAGTAATCCTAATCATCGCAATAGTAACAGCGCCTATTAGCTCACTTTTTCCAGGACTTTATGTTTATACCCAAACGCTGCACTCCCTTTTCCTGGGACCCACATTGGCGATGTTACTTCTTGGTATTTTCTGGAAGAAGGCAACTCAATGGGGCGGTCTTACCGCTTTGGTTGGAGGCATGTGTTTAGCTGCACTCATGCACATATTTAAACGGCTGGTTTTC
>SDBT01004535.1_pt1 | contig 23559 bp, 37 predicted proteins | sample 2277101 | NCBI WGS metagenome assembly SDBT01 (sample SAMN10404973, study PRJNA504765) | marine sediment metagenome | isolation source: marine sediment core GS10_PC15, 103 cmbsf | place: Arctic Ocean: Southern Knipovich Ridge | collected 2010 | reverse complement strand
ATGTTTTGTATATATAAAACATGTATTATTTACTCGGTAATTGTCTCATCCAAGCATTGTCAGTCCTGGCTCTTCCTGTCTTACTTAGTACATGAGTTCCTTGATTATTCTTATTTATACTTTTCTTGACTTCTGTTCCATGTTCTACTAATGGTTTGCAAATAACACAAATACCTGATTTTGTTTCAAGCCTTTGTCTTTTACAACTACTACATTTCATATATTTTAATTCTAACATATTATCTAACACTTTACCTAACCAAAACTACTACTACTAACACATTTACCACTTTACCATATTCGGTTAGTAGTTGGAGTTTTTGCAACTTTTATTACTACTATTGTTTGATGTATGGTTCATATACTTAGACAGATTAACCTATTATCTTATTCAAAGGGATTACCCTAATCCTGTAATTACAACATTTTCAAATAGTTGTTAACCTGTGGTGGAGCCTTCCAATCTATCGCATGCAAGCAGAGGCACTCCTTTTGATATTACTAAATGTTTCCATGATAATTATAGAAATATTTTATTTATAAAGATTTATGTGGGGTATGGAAAACACTATCAGAAATACTGTTAACCCCACAGGTTATCTAAGTGTATTTACTTTATAAATATATTACTTTTTCTTTTTCTTTTTCTTAGCTTCAACTATACATATATGTGAGTTTATTATACTCGTCACCTGTTTGTTGCATTTTCTGCATCTTATTACCATCTTACCTCCTAATTTTAAAAAATAAATAAAAAAAATAAATATTAAAACTTAGTCATTCCAGGACCAAATGTTACCATCATCTTCTGTGATGTCAACCATATCTTTCTCAAGAATTTCAGCTAACTTTGTTTCAGCTACTGCTACTTTTTCTTTTCTATCTTCTATTTCTTCATAGATATTTTTTATAGCTTTCTTAGCAATTTCTTCTTGAGTTTTTGGTTTGTATTCTACATTAAGTTCTTTGCCTTTCATTTTTTACCTCCCTAATTTAATTAGATGTGGTCAGGTTTATGAACGGAAAAAGCACATTTGTGCTATGAGTAAAACCGTCTCTAAGCACCCGACCACAACACAATGAATATTTCATGCTTAGAGTATGATGTGGGCAAGGAATAAAAGGCGAATGAAGCCTCCCTAACCCTTGTATCCCACGGTTGTTAGAGTATGAACCCCGAAGGGTGCCAGTCTTTCCTGACTGTCAGTCGCCCCCATCCCGACATTCAATGGGTAGCGAGAGTATGGTTTTATCCTCATCTCGCATATAACAAAGACAGGCGAACCTGTCCTTGCTTACAACCTTTGGTTGCCGTCAATGAAAAAATGGTTTTATCCATTTTAAGTGTCTCATTGGTAGATGAGTATGAAAAAACCAATAAATAAAATAAAAATTAAGATTGGTAAACCTTATAGTTTATTCAGTTTTTTCGTCAGCATCTTCAGCTTTCGTTTCTTCTGTATCTTCAGTTTTTTCTTCTTCAGTATCAGCTGTTTCTTCTTTACTTGTTTCTTCTTCTGTCATTTTTAATTTCCTCCCTTGTCACGTTATTGTGAAAATAACCAAATAAAAAATAAAAATAATTAAAATCTTGGTTTATAGATTTTCTAAACAATTTATAAAATCACCAATAGAAGGACCTGCATCTTCTGCACATTCCTCAATAGCTTTCTCTAAATCATCTAAATCTTCTTCTAATTCCTCAATGTCATCCTGTACATCAGTATTATCAATATCATCTACATCATCTTGTAGATTATTTATGTCTGCTTCTAAACTAACTATGTCAGCCTTTAAGTTTGCTATATCACCTTCAACACCAGATAAATCTGTTGCTTCTGGTTGATTAACATAAACATAAGCTAATGCTACTAAAGTCAATAAACTCAATACTATTGCTATAATTGCTAATGTATTATCAGTTTCCATTTTATTGAGTTAACGAATAAGTTAATTCAGCTTCTAATTCACCTTCATAATTTACAGTAACTACTGAAGTTATATATATTCTTTCAATAGCATCTTCGTAATTATCAGGACTACTAACATCATAGAATACTCTTACTTTAGCGACACCTGTTACAATAACTTCTCTGTCATCTCTATCATCTAAACCTAAATCAATAATATCATATTCAACATCATCAAAGTCTTCAGTGATAAATTCGAAGTCATCATAGTCATCATAGGCATCATCAAGTAAATCGTGAATTTCATCCATACCATCTATATTAAACTCATCCATACTTGCTACTAAAGATTGTCTTTCTAATCTACGGATTTGCCTTCTATAAATTCCATCATATAAATCAGACGTATCTACTCCTGGTATTTCAGCTGCAATCTGTGCTGCTGTTGGAATTACAATAGTTGGTGCTTCTGGAATAGCATTCTTTACAGAATTAACTGCAACTAAACCAGCCAATAATAGAATAACTGAACAAATTATTATAGTAGCAATTATGCCACCATTATTTGCTTGCATTTTTGTGTTTTCCTCCTTTGTAACAATAATAAAAAGTATTCACCTATATTAAATAGTATGGAATTTTCCATACATTACTTACTCATGTTAAGTATTTAAATGTTGTTATAAGTTCAAACCTTTTCTTTTTTCTCTTTTTTCTCTTCTTCCTTAGGTTTTTCTTTTGGTAAGTTTCTTAACCTTGTTTGCTCTTGTTCAATCTGTTGGTTAACTTGTTGCAACATCATCTGTGCTTGGTTAATTGAAACTATCAAGTCATAAGCTTTTGATTTAAGTTCTTTTATTTCCATTATATAATATAGTTTCTATTGTTTTTAAATGTTTTTGTGGTATGATATCATCTAAAAATATTGCTCTCCAACACCTTGGTTCATAACATTCCTTTGAATACCATTTACAAAACAATTCATATTTACAATTTAATTGTTCAGGATTGTTAGCATACTTATCCATTTATCTAACTCCTCTTGTACATAAATCTTCTTTCTTTCAAGAGCTGTTATGTTAGCTTCTATTTGTTTTCTTGTGTATTCAACTTTTACACTTAAATTATTGTTATCTATTTTAGTTGCCATTTAACCTCCTGTCTGTATTGCACAGAAATTTATATCCTCAACAGTTACAGTTCTCGCAGAAGCACTGTCTGATGTAATCCAAATTTCAATCGTATCATCAACTGCTAAATCAACTATGCCTGACATAGTCAAATTTCCTACATCTGAGCCAGTTCCTAATGTTCTACCTGCATGAATGTTATTGAAAACTACAGTTCCATCGTTCTTATACATTTCCAAAGAAATAACATGAGCAGAACCTGAACTATTTTTAAGGGATATACTTGCATCTATTTTATACTTTCCAGCCTTAACAACAGTTATATGGTCATTTGTATGGTCAGGGGTCATATTATTAAATTCTCCATTTATATCAAATATTAGAATTTGGGTTTTAGTTGTACTTGTAGAGGTTGTAGTCGTATTATCTCTTGCATATATTTCAGCAAAGGGTAATCCTGCAGTTCCTACAAATACTTGGTCTCCTGTTGCACTAAATTCTGTATAATTTGTAGCACCACCATCTCCCAAACTTGCAATACCATTCCAAGTTAAATCTGTTGCAGAAATTGTGAAATCCTTTGCACTTATTCCCATACCAATAGTACTTGCTACACTATTTGTGAAACTAACACCAATAGCTATACTAAAAGTATCACTTGCAACCGTTGAAACCCCTATTGCCAGAGCACCAATTCCACTTGCTGTTGTTGTTCTACCAATAGCTATTGCACTGTCTGCTGTTGTAACTGCTGTATTTCCTAAAGCAACATCAGAACCACCTGATGCATCTGCACCACTTCCTATTGCAACAGATGTATTTCCTGTTGCATCTGTACTTGCTCCAACAGCAAATGAATTAGTACCTGTAGCTCTACAACTTGTACCCATAGCAAAAGAATTATTCCCTGAAGCAGTAGCAGTTTTTCCTTGAAAAGATGCAAAATCTCCAATAAATCTAAACATTTCTGCAGCACTTCCTCCTGCACCTTTTGCTTTAAATATAATATCAGAAGATGTACTTGTATTTTGAATAATTAAATTACTTGCTTCTGGGGGTTCATGTGAAATAGTAGAACCACTAATCACAATATTTTCCATTGTTGTTGGTCCAACAAAACTTGCATTAGTAAATTTATCTCCAACAACTTCATAAACTTCAACATAAAATACTTCTCTTGCAGGGTCTCCTCCACCTGCAGTTATTGTAAATTCAGTGGCATCACTTGCAGTCAAAATAAAAGAAAAAAACTCTATAACATCTGTACCAGCATCTATAAATTGACTACTTCCTCCTATTTTAAATGTTAATCCATTAGACGGTAATACTAAAACATTAATTGTATAACTTTGTCCAGCAACTACTGTAAATGGTGTTATTTCTGTTAAATCTCCTGGAGCTGTGGGTTTAGCTCCTCCTGCTGCAACAGTCCAGTTGTCTGTTTGGTCCCATTTAGTTCCATCTGAAAATGTAGGGTTTGTTATTAATTGAGCAGTTTGAGTACTAACTGTTTGTCCAATAATACCTGCTGTAGTTGTTAATGTATCAGCAGTTATATTATTCTCTGCTGTAATATTAAGAACAAAAAGCTCTCTCCAATTATGAGTATTATCTCCTAAATCAAAGAAATTTGTAACACTTGGGATAAAACTATCACCCTCACTTCCATTAAATTCTAAAGAATTTGCATTTGCAAAGGATAAACTCCACGCTCCTTGTCCTGTGATTATGCTTGAACTTGTTTCTATGTTTCCACCCATTCCTAAACTACTCGCAAAAATATTAGGATTGTTAGGATTTGATGAGGGAGCTTGTCCTATCTTATCACATAAAATATTAGTACAGTCTAAGTCTCCTGTGGTTGTTATATTTTGAGCTCCTATATTAAAATCTAAACTCTTTCTAAGAATTGTCCACTCTGTTAAAAATCTTTCAATATCTATATCAAGAATTGTCATTATACACCTACCCACGAACCAACGTTTACTAAGACATTACCAGAATAAACTAATCTTTTAACAAATTGACTTGCACCTATAAATGCAGTAATACTTCCTACAGTATTTCCTACATAAGTTAAACTTCCTGCTGGATTTGCACTAACTAAGGTTGGCGTTACAGGAATTTCATAAAATGAACCATTAATATTATCACCAGACTGGATATAAATACTGTCTACGTGTGCTGAGACGCTTCCTATGATGATATTTCCAGAGATTGTAACTGTTCCACTCATAAAACTTTCTACTTTCAACCTATTTGTTTCTGTTACTCCGACTAAAAAGCCAGAGCCTATTCCATCAATTATTGCTTCTGGAATTTTTATCTCCTATTGAGGTGTTGATTTTTACCCCAATATCTTCTATTATTTATTATATTATGAACAGTTGTATGAAAACCATTAGTCATTAATTGTAAGTTTTCTATTCTATTATCTAATTTATCTCCATTTAAATGATGTATAATACACCCATCAGGTATTCTATGTATCTGGTTTTCATTCATCCAAACTAAATGATGTTCTAACATATATCCCCTATTTGTTAAAACTAATTTATAACCCCTAATATTTGATGTTCCTCCTTTCCAGTTTACACTAACTTTTCCTTTTCTTGATTGTTTATTACATCTAAAACAATTACACTTATCTTTATGTTTTGGAGGGTTTCCCCCACAAAATCTTCCGAGTTCATCCCTCATTTGTTATTTATAGTGCGTCTCTAATTCCCCAAACTACAGTACCTAATCCAAGTGTTGTTAATACACTTGTAGTTGTTCCAGCATCTACTATTCCTAAAGTAGTTCCTAAACCAACCAATACTACAACTGCTGTGCCAATCAACGTTTTTGACTTGTATATTACTTTATCCATTTTTAACCTCCGATATTTATTAAATGATTTCCTAACCAACCCATTATCAAAAATCCCATAGATAATGCACTTGTTCCTATCCATCTATTTAATGTTACTTTTCCGTTTGTTTTAATTACGTGTGCTTCTATACTTTCTAACTTTTCGTATATTTCTCTGTTTGTTATTCTTATGAAAGTATCTGTCATTGCCCACTCTCGTTTATTATCATTAATACTCTATCTCCTGCCTGAAATAATAATTTATTTGTATCATGTTCTAATAACTGACTTTTAGTATCAAAATTTGAAAATCCTGCTGTAGAGTTAGTATTTAGATTTCCTCCTAATGCTCTTTGGCTCCAAGTTACACCACTATCTGTGCTTCTAAATAAGCTAAGTATTGTTGGTTCATCTCCTTGGTCTGTAAATTTATATTGAACAAAGTATAAATTTCCATCAGTAGTTTTAACAAGATTAGAAAAATAATTTGTAATACTATCTGCTTTTTGTATTGCTAATCTAACTGTCCCACCTGCTCCTGTAGTAAATGTTTCTATAGTCTCTATATTATCATTATTTAATAAAACTCCTGTTGTTGCTGTTAACGCAACTATTGTACTTTGAGAACCTGGTATAGCATTAACATTTTGTCCACTATCTACCCAAGTAGCTCCTCCATCATCTGTAGTATAAATACTTTGGTTCACATGAATTGCAATACCATCAGAACCATCAATCATATCTATACAAGGACAATCTCCTACTGGAAAATCACTATCTTGCCAAACATCTCCTGCATCAGTAGAAAAAACAATACCACTTGCAGCAGTTCCTACATCTAATCCTGCTACTGCTATAATTGATGTTGGAAAAGCTAAATCTAATACTCTTGTTGCATTAGCATCTATAGGTGTTGAAGCTACAGCCCAATTATCACCACTATCTCCAGTAATCCAAACTGCATTAGAATTATGGTCTGCACTTATTCCCTTAGCCCCTTGAGCTTTACTAACTCCAGACATAGCGACATTATCCACACTTGCATCAGCCCAAGTAACTCCACTATCTCCAGTTAATTTTGAGGCTGTACCTAAAAGTATACTCCAAGCTGTTGTAGTATGGGCTAAAACAGCATGAAAATCTCCAGTAGTATAAATTAATTCATTCCATCTAATTGCTTCAAATCTATTATATTCACTTGCAAATGGGGGGTCACCACCTATTTTTGGAAAAACTGCTTCTGCTGTTGCCATGTTATTTTATAGTTCCTTTCATTTTTATATATTGAGTAAACAAGTATATACTATATTACTTGTAATGTAGTAACTACTTGTAGTTCGTTTGTTCCATCAAAGACTATACTCCCAAATCTTTCAATTTGCCACATACTACCTGTAAAACCAGTACCACTTGCTGTATTAGTTAAACCGAACTCTGTCAAGATTGTTCCTGATATTTCAGTTGGACTAAAGTCTGCTTGAAATGTAACTTTTCTTTGTGTACTAAAATCTGGACTACCTGTAATCAAATTCCTATCTCTTTCATTAAGTAATGTACTTTGAGTAGCAACTACTGTTCCACTACCACTTCCAATACCCATATATTGAATAAATAATCCAAGATTACTACCTAATCCTAAAGTCACTAAATCTTTGCCTGTATCTGTAAAAACCATTATGTAAAACCTCCCGATGCTTGTAATATAAAAGGACCATACGCACTTCCGTTAGTTCCACCTGCTAAACTTCCTGCATTTGCGTCAGCAGCTAATGTTTGTCCTGGCCCATCATAAACTACTATGCTATCAGATAATAACATAGTACTTCCTGTTTGTGTGGTTTTTGAAACTTCCCAATGAGAACCAACTACTGCAAAACTACCTGCTGCTTGTTTTAATCGTGTAATAACGTCTGAACTTTGTCTATCGAATGCTTCAATTAAAGTTAATCTTCTTCTCAAATCAGTTATTTGGTCTGTAATATCTAATATTTTTTTATCCAACTTAAACTTTATGACTTTTTCTGAATTAACAGTATTTTTATCAAATTTATACTCTACACTTAATATTCCAACAGTTACTGTACTTAATCCAAAATTACTTAATGTAACTTCAACAGTATTTCCTGGTGTAATACTTGCCCATCCTTGATATGTCAACTCCATTCCTCTAAATGGGTCTCCTTTTTCTAATTCTTTCTTTAATATATCTAAAGCAGTATTTGGGTCTTTTATTGATTTATCATTAATTATTTTTGTTTTCTTACCAAATAGAGCTATACTATCATCATTATCTCCTGTTTTTACTATTGGTACATCTCTATCATAATTAATTAATACACTTCCTCCAGAGATAGGAATACTATCCATTTGAATAGCAGTTCCACTTTGAAATATAATTTGTCTGTCTTCAAAATTAACCCAATAATCTATTCCAGAAGTTGCACTAACCATTTGAAATACTCCTCCAATTTTTGTATCCCCTAAAACTTCTACTTGTGTATTATGTGGCTTATATGTTAAAAGAAACTCACTTGCACTTCTTCCACCCCAAGGACTTCCATCATTAGTAAGAACTTCTGTTATACCAGTTAAACTTCTATCTCCATATACCCAGATATTGTTAAACATTCCTTCTCTTGTCTGGTTACTTATCATATCTATTATATTTGTATTATCTAATGTTATTCCACTACTTATATTTTCTTTTTGTTCAAAGTGTAAATCTTTGTTTTCATCTACAAAAAACATAAATCCTGCTAATTTAGCTAATTCTGTTAATGCTTCAAAGACAGTAGTATGATTAAAAGCTATTCTTGGAAGTGTTGTGCTTGTAACATTTACATTATTTGTTGTAACATCATCTACAAAATCATCCATTATATTAGTCACTATTGTACTTATTTCAGAATTAGTAAATACACTTGGTTCTACAGTAACATCCTGTAATCTTGCTGAAAAATCTCTACCTCTTAGTTCTACTTTTTGTTGTGTTCCTTTTCCTATAAACTTAATACGTTCAACTATTCCAGTAAATATATTAGTAGTTGGTGCTGCATCTTGGTCAGCAAAGAATTTTATCTCATTTCCAACAGTAAAATCATCATCATGTCTGCCAAATGGACTATCATATCTTATTGTATAATCAGATGAACTATTAAAATCATCAGTACTACGAGTAACTCTTGCGTTTTGATAATCATTAAACGTTATTCCCTCTACTGTTATTTTTGTTTCTATCATAGTGTTGTTTTAGCTGACAATTCATCAGACAATGCTTTACTTATTTCTTCTGGGTCAGTACCAAATATCTGTTCTATTCTTATATTAAATATTCTTGCTCCTCCTACACCTATCCCTGCAAATGGATTAGCACTTGCTCCAACTAATAGTCCTGCTGCTACTTCTCCAGGAGTTTCTGGCGCTCTTGGTGTTGCTAATCTTCCAAAACTTACTTCAGCTACTTCACTAAACCCTAAAAAACTTCTAATTGCATTAACTCCCTGAATTATTTTATTAACCATAAATTCAAATGCTGTTACAATACCATTAATAGAACTAATAACAATTCTTTTTATTGAAGGCATTGCTGCTTTCATAAATCTCCAAAATCCATTTAAGACTATTATAGCTAATATAACTACTCCTACAAATGCTCCTGTTGTAGTGGCAAGTAAGAGTATTACTCCTACCACAATAGCTATTCCTATTCCTAATAATGTAAATATTGCTATTACTCCTACCAGTGTTTTACCAAAGTCTGTATCTAAAAAGGTGGTCAAATCTTGTAATGCAATTGCTACTGCACTAATCGCTGGTGCTACTGCATCTTTAAATTCACCTCCAAAATCTTCTAAAATTATATTAATATTATTTATTGCAGTTCTCCAATCTGCTTCCATACTATCAGTTGCTATTCCAATCTTCTCAGCTAATAAGTCTTGTGCTGCCCCTATTTCTTCTAAGTTTTTTACATATGTATCTCCACTTGCTCCTGTTACTGCAAAGAAAGCTGTTAATGCTTCTTTTCTACCAAGAATTTTACCTATATTTGCATTACTATTCTCTGCAGCTCCTGCTATAGCATTTAATGTTCCTAAAAACCCTAATTGGGCAATAGCTGCTGCTCCTGTTTCAAATCCTAATTGTGCAATAATATCCTGCATGTCTTGAGTAGGTTTAATCAAAGCACCCATAATACTTCTAAATTGGGTTGATACTTCATTGGCATCTCCTGTAACTCCTGAAAGACTTGACATTCCTGCCAATAACTCATCTAAACTTATCCCTAAACTATCAGCAAATGGAATTAGTCTTCCAATAGTTGTTGATATTTCTTCAAAAGTAATTTGTCCTAAATCTACTGTTCTAAATAATTTACTTGAAACAAGATTTGCTTGTGAGAACTCCATACCAAAACCTCTCATAATAGAAGTTAATGCTTTAACAGAAATACTCATATCAACATTACCTGCTACAGCTTGTTGTGTAGCTGTTGTTAATAAATTTGTTACATCAGCAGTATCTGTAATACCTGCTGAGATTACTTCATATAGTCCACTTAAAACAGAAATTCTACCTCCCTGTATCGGTAACTCACTGCTTAAATCTCTAACAGTTTGTCCAAATCTTTCTTCAGCTGCACCAGTTTCTCCAAGAATTACATCAACATTTCTAAATGCTGTTTCTAACTTAGCTGCTTTTTTTACTAATAATCCTATTCCTATAGCTCCAGCTACTCCTAAAGCAGTTAATCCTAAACCTAATGTTTTAATTCCTACTCCTGCTTTTGTAAAAGTCTTACTAAAATTATCAATACCATTAATTACAATATTGAGAACTGCAGCTCCACTTGCTCCACCTATTATTGCTCCTAATAATGCCATTATCTTTTTCTTGCTCTTTTAGATTTTCTTACTTGACTTTTTTGATGTCTATCGAAATCTTTTAAATAATTTATTGCTTCATTAAATTCATAAAGAGTTAAACTATACACATCTTTTAGCGACCAATGAAAAAACTTACAGAGATTTAACTCTGTTTTTTTTCTGTCTCTTCGGTCGCTTGAAGAAAATCTTTAAGTCCATTAACTTCATCTACTGCTTGTTGTAATTTAATCCCTTCTCTTAGAGTTAATGCTTTAACTTCTTCATCAGTTAATCCTACAGACATTGATATGATTTTAGAAATCATAGCTTTTTTGTCATCTGTGTTAGTATCCACTGCTTCTAAGTAAGGAATTTCCTTTACAATGTACTCTTTATCTCCAATTGTGACTTTTCTTTCCATTTTACCTCCTTATAGTTATTACTAAAAAGGATTGTAATTACCTGTTTGTTCAAAAGCACTACCAGTTACACTTTGAGGTCTTATTTCAATAGTTGTTTCAGTTGTTCCTTCAACTGTACTTGGATTTTCCATAGATGTGATTATACAACCACTCATAAAGAATAATGCGTGTGCACTACCTGCTGCTGCTACTTGTCCATCTGCATTAAAATCTAATGTTGTATTAAATGAGCCATTTCCTTTATAAAATTCATTATATAAAAAGTCTGCTTCATTTCCATCTAAGTCCATTGTCAAAGTTAATGTATAATTCTTATTCAATTGGAATGGTGTTCCTATATCTCTACTACCATTAAGATAGTGTGGTGCTTCAATATTATTGTTAATTTCAAATTCTATTGATTTAACAGTATCTAAGCCACTTGTTGCTATAGTTACGCTTGTATCACTCCAAAGATAAGGTCTTATTGAACTACCAGTTGTTTCAACTAATGTAGTTGTTGTTCCTGAACTTGTCTTTAAAGTCTGTCCAATATAGTCTACTACAATACTTACTTTTTCTCCTTGAGTTGCTGAAATTGTTACTGTATTAGGTACACATCCATTAATAGTTCTGATAAAATTTCTACCAGTTCCAGGTGATTGTTTACTATCTTCAATAGTAAAACTCATTGGTGCACTCAGAACGTTTGTTCCACTTGTAAATGCACTTTGCATAACATTAGTTGCTATTTCAGTAACTACATGAAAGTCGTGATTATCTGCTCCAGTTCCACTTGGTACACTAACAACACTTCCAATTGCCCAGAAAGGCAATCTCATATCTTGTGCGTTAAACGTTAATGTTCCTGTAACATCTCTTGGTCCTTGAATAAAGTTATCAAAGTTTCGAGTTGCTGTTCCTAAAAATCTATCTTCTATCTTATTTTCAGCATCATCAACTGAATGTTCTGTAACTTCACCAAACCAGAATACACTACCAGTTGCTCCTTCAGCTCCTGCTTCTTGTACTGCATAAGTTCCACTCTCGTGAATACCAGCTACTTTGTTTTGGTCACTTATATATCTCGCCATTTGTCCTCCCTTTTAATCATTTAACTTACATTCCAGAAAGTATAACTTATCTGGAGTATTCTTGATTTAATTCCTTGTTCTCCTTCTTCATCTATTTCATTCATAGATAATAATGTAAAATTATGTAATTCATTTTTTGTACTACCACTACCTGAAAATTGTATACTTCTTAATCTATCATAAACTTTAGTTGCTAAATCATCCTTTTGTTTTTCATTTCTTGCCCATATTCTTGCTTCTATTGTTACTAATACATCCATAGAAGTTGTTTGCATTCCTGCTCTCCCTGCTTGTTGATTTGTTACTTTAAGAGTTATTAAAGGATATTGAACTTTCCTTTGTGGATAAGAAGTCATTATAAATTTGCTTGTTGCAAAACGTTTAGAACTAATTGGGTCTGTTATATTTGCTAATAAGTCTGTTTTTATAAAATCTAATACATCTCTTATGAAAGTAGCTATTGCAACAGCAATTTTCTATGAACCTCCTTATGGCACTTTCTACATAAAATTTCAATTAAATTATATTTTTGATTATAAGTTATATGATGTATTTCTAAATTCCTAATTGAACCACAATTTATGCAATAATTATTTTCCTCTTTTAATAAATATCTTTCTCTTTTTCTTCTTAAATAATCTCTACTTCTAATTCTATGTAATTCTCTTTGTTTAGGTAATTTATCATAAACTCTATGAAAAACTTTATCTTTACATTTTTTAGAACAATATAGATGTTTCTTTCTTCCGTCTTTATAATTAACATTATTACGCTTGCTAACTATAAATTTACTTTTACATTCATTGCATTCTTTAGTCTCGCTTGACATTTTCTTTCTTTCTTTCTCGCTTGAAAGTATAATTATGATAAGTGCAAATCTTTTATATATATTGACGAGAGTGTTATATACTAATTAACACTTGATTTTACTTCTCTTTGTAATATATTTTTTATTTCTTTTTTATTTCTATTTAATGAATTATTAAAATGTCTTCTTGGTCCTTCTCTAATTGATGTACTAAACTCTATATCTTTAGCATAGGGTACATCAGTAAAAATAGATACATTATTTGGACTTGCTGAAAATTCTATTGAATTAAGTAATCTTCCTGTTTTTACACTTCTACGTTCTGTTTCACGTCCTGCTATACTTCTTTTTACTTGAGATTGCATAAGTAACCCAACTTCAGACATACCTAACATTATTCCTCGTTTAGTATTAATTAATCCTTTTCCAAGAAATGCTAATACTGCTGATTTTCCAGTAACATTAATACTAACTACCATTTATTCTCCAATAAAACTTCCAGTAGGTAATAATCTAATAAAAGCTCTCTTGTATACATTTATTCCTTCTACTTGAGGTGCATAAGTGCCTGTATCAACTAAACTATAAGATGGTACTGTTGCTAATAATGTTTTACTACCTAAGAATACCTTAGCCATATGGTCACTTCCTGTAAACAATGTATTACCAGATACATAGATTTTCATATCTCCGTCTTGTAGTTTTCCTTGTTCAAGTAAGATACTATCTTCACTACCTCTACGATTAGACAAAGGCATAACTACTGCTGAACCAAAAAACTCTGCTCCTGATATAACTAAGTCTAATTCATCATCATATACACTATCTACTGCTCCAGAGAAGTATCTAATCATAACTTGTCTACCAGCTTGTTTAAGTAGATTATCAAATCCTTTCTGAAGATTATTTGCAACTCCCATTAACTTATGCTCCTATTTACGTGATAAGTTCTTCCTAATGCTTTTAGTGCGCTCTCTCCCATTATTCTATATTGAGTTGCACTCATTTGGTTCTGACTATCATCTATAGATAGTTCTGCTAAGCTTATCTTTTCTCCACCTGCTTGTGCTGTTTGCATATCTACTGCATCTGCAAAAGCAAAGTTTGTTATTGCTGGTTGATATATTTCATCAATAGAATTACTACCTATTACTGCTCCAGTAAAATTAGCTACATGTTGTCGTGCCATATCTACGATTGTAACCATATTACCACTAACTGCATCAGTAATTACGAGAGTTTCGTCAATATGGATAGCAATACTTCCAATAGTACTCATAGAGGTAACTGCCATTATATTGTTCCTGAAATTGTGTAAATTGCACCTTCGGGATTAACTAAAACAGGTATTAAATTACTTGTTCCACTTTCTGTTGCAAATAAGATTGCATTAACAAACGCTGAAGTTCCACTTGGTGTTACTGAAACGTTTACTTGTGAACCTGCTGGTGCTCCTTCATAACTAAGAAACTGTTTATCTCTTAATCCTAATGTGTTTACGTCAAATGCCATTACTTTTACCTCCTTCTAATTTGTATTTTTAAATTGTCGGCTAATCAGAGGTGACAGCTCAACAATGAATATGAATTAGGTTGTTAAAACAGCCCAAGCACTACCACCTGCACCATTAGTAATATCACCTATGTAATAATCTCCACCTACAATATCATATGCTATGTCACTTCCTGTTACTGAAGTAACTACACCATCTGGGCTTGCTGTTACATAAACAATCTTTTCAGGTACAGCTAACTCTGCCTTGCTTGAACCTCCAAGTTCCTTCCCAAGTCCAGCTACTGTTCCTATTACTGTGTTGCCTGTATTTGCTACTACCATATTCCTTTTGCTCCAATTTAGTTCTTGTTTTTATAAAAAAAATAATAATTAAAAAAGAAAAAACAATAAAAAAAACTTTAACTTGATGTTATCTTTGAGATAGCGTTAGTTCTAAGTACCTGTACGTCAAATCTCCAAGTAATAGCTGCTCCTTGCATATCGTATAAAGGCATATCGAAATTCTCAACTGTTAAGTCTCTCTTAATAGCTAACATATATGCTTCGCTTCTGTCAATGATATAAGCATCTGTTGCTGTAGCATTGCCACCTGCATTAGTGCTAAATCTCATTACTGGCATTCCATATATTGTTCCAATAAAACCTGTGCTCATCATCTCAGTATTACCTGCTTTGTTTGCTTCTACAAAAGTATCAATATTCCTTAAGTCCTGTGCTACTTCGTTTCCTACAATAAAATCAGTTGGGTTGAAGTCTGCATTTTCTAAATCAAACATACTTTCTGTAATGTTTGCTATAGTAACTGCTGCTCCACCTGCTGTAGTTGCTCCAGTACCTGTAGTTATAGCTCCTAATATTAAATCGGTTTCTTTATCTGCAAATCTTTTACCTATTGCTCTAATATTTCTTTGTAGTAATTCGAACTGGCTATCTTCCATCATTTCCCTTGTAATCCTTACTGATACACCATATTTCTTAGGTGTAACTGTTACAGTTGAAAAATCAAGACTTCTTAATGAAATTTCTGCTCCTTCTGCTACTTCTTCAATTGGGTTTATACTATCCTTAGTTTCTAAGTTAATAGTAAAACTACTTCCTTGTATTTGTCCAGGTCCAATAACCATAGCTGCTAATTCCCTTGGTAATAGAGCCTTATCTACTGCTTCTATTAACGTTGGAAAAATTAACTTTGGTATTAACAATGTTCCTGGTGTTCCGTCTTCTGTACTAATAAACGCTGATATTTTTTCAAATGCCATTATATGTTTAATGTAGCCAGAACATACAAATTAGTTCCACTTGCACTATTAGTTAATGCTGTACCAATCTTAGTTCCACTCCACGATATTGATGTTGCTGCTGCTCTTACAAATTGTAGTACTTCACTACCTGCTGCAATAGCTGTTCCACCTGAGATAACTCCACCTGCTCTCAAGATATATGTTCCTCTTTGAGCTACTGGAACTACTGCTAATGTTCCACTTGCAACAGTCTTTGTTGCTATTCCAATACAATCGTTTGCTACTGCATTTTTTAACGGTACAATTTCAATATCTTGAACCGATACTGTACTTAGTATACTTCCAACTTTTTGAGCTGCTGTACTTGATAACGAAGTTACTAACATTCCTGCTAATATACTTCCTGTTGCTACTCCTTGAATTATCCTTGGATTTGCTCCATCTCCATATTGTTGTAATCCACTTGGGCTTGCTGTCATTATCTAACTAACGTGAAGGAATTGTGAGATGACCGTACGATATTGTACTTTTCTTCAGCTACTTCTTCTGCTTCCTCTTCCTCATCTTCTTTAGCTTCTTCTTTAGGTTCTTCCTTTTTAGTTTCAGCCTTAGGTTCAGGTTTTTCATCTTCGTCAGCTTGTTTAAGTTTCTTTTCAATAATAGCTAACTCTTTCATTTTAAGTGCTATTCTTGCTACTTTTAACTTAGCATCTACTTCAGCTTCTTTATCCTTTTCAGGTTCCTTTTCAGGTTCTGCTGGAGCTTCTTCAGATGTTTCTTCGGATGCTTTAGAAGTTTCTGTACTCTCTTGTTCCTCTGTCATTTTGTCCTCCTTTTTAACAATTTTAGTATTAATTAGTGCATTACCAATTGCTTCTAATTCTTCCATAGTATATGTTCTTTTCTTATCTTTATTATTATAAGCTTCTTTTAAAGCTACTTCAAATGTAGCACCACTATCTGCTGGTACTGCTACTAAACTTAATTCTTTAAATATAATTCCTCTTGGTATAATAAGTCCATCTTCTTCATCCATACTTTCTACTATTGCACCTATACTTACTGTATTTAATCTTCTATCTTTTATTAATCCTTGAGCCTTTTCATCTATTACTTTTGCTTTAAATAAAACGTTTTCACCTTCTTCATTGAACGTACCAGATAATACTCTACCCATAATACTATCAATTAGATTTTCGTGGTCTTTTAATAATGGTACACCTTTTAATGTTTCTGCTGATTTTCTTAATTCTTCTGTTAGAAATTTAGTATTATTAGAAGTAACTACAGAATTAATTGCAACTCCTTGAATTATAAAGTCACCATTAATAAATCCTTGTTCTGCTATATCTACTTGAAAATTTAATTGTAATGGTTGCATTATACGTTACTTATGTACTAATTGTTTATATACATTGACACATATAGTATATAATCATGACAATCTCAATATAATGTTTACTTCGGTATTTTTTGGTCCAATCAAAGTAATAATCAACCTCTCATTAAGATTAAACTTGTCTTGATTAGGTATATCTTGAGCACTTACTTGGTCAGATAACATACTTACTGCTCTTGTTCTTGGAGCATTATATTCAACTCCTTCAAACTCATGTTTATGAAATATAGTATATCCTAATTCACTTTCTATTATAATTTGAGCCTTTTGATTTGTTTTAAGAATAAGTGCATCTAACTTTCCTACTATAACTCCTGTTGTCATAGTACTCTGGTCATTAGTATTTAGTCTTATTGCTATTTCACCTGTTTCATCAGTCAGCTCTACCAAAGTTCTTATTGATTAATCTTAATCTCCTCCTTGTTACACTTATATTTTCACCTACTATTCCAAGATTAGGTAAATCAGCATCACTTTCTATTCCAGCATCCTCATTTCTTAATTCGTTTGGTTGTGGTTGATGTAATACTTCATTTGTACTTACAGTTGCACTACCTGTAAAATCTCTCCAGTTGCCTATTACTGGTACTGTTTCCATAGCTACAGCACTTCCTATTCCTACTATATCTGCATCGTAGTTTATATCTCCTGTATAAGGCATACGGCTAACTCTTTGCCTTGTTTCAGGGTCTATAAAAAATGTTGTATCTCCTCTCATAGTTCTAATATATGTTGTTGTTTAAGTTTAGTTTCTTTTTCTATTACTCTGTTAAAACAATCTGGACATAACCATATTCCACAATATAATGTAAAGGCATTTTGTTTTTCACATTTCTGGCATTTAGGTATATTTTCACTTGTTATTTGTATCATCTTATACTCTCCCAAGTACATCTACACATAACGTGTACAGGTATTAAATCTTCTACCTCATTTAATAAAAATACTTGTCCATTTAGTCCTTCACATTCAGGACAGGTTCTTTCAGATAATGCAGCTAAAAACCTTACCTTTACAATCTTATTATCTTTATATGTATCTAATAATCCTAAATTAGCTAATCTGACTGTTTCTGTACGACTTATTGATATTGGTCTACTTTCTGCTTTACTTACTAATACTCCTTCTTTTAGTCTATCTTTAAGATTTAAACTGGTTTTTATTTCTGTTTCTATTTCTGCTATTGTTCTGTTTTTTCTAAATCCATCTTTAAGTATAAACCTTAATTTGTTTGTTTGTTGAGTTGTTAATAATCCATCAGCTATATCTTGTTCTGTTACGGCCGCTAATTGTTGAAATCTATCTGTTCTTAATCTTCTTAATATTCTTACTAAATAATCTGAATAGTTAAATCCTGCTAACTCTTTTAGGCTTACCCATTCTTTAATAGTCATTGAAGCTGATTGTTTTTCTGTTAGTTGTTGTCCACAACCTTCTCCATGCATATGTTTATGATGTATTAGTTTAGAGTTAGCACTTGGTTTAGCTCTTGGTACTTCTGGTTGTTTAATTTTTCCTTCTTTCTTAGCTTCTGGTGAGTTTGGTCCTTTAAGTTTATCTACAGGCTCTTTAGCAGTATCTAAACTCGCTTGTCTAAATTCATCATCCATCTCTTTGTCTAATTGGTCAATTCCTACTTCTGGTTCAAGTAAGAAATCTTCTGCATCTTCCCAATCTAATAACTTACCTAACTCTAATTGTAAAAATCTCTTCATATTCTCACTTGTTCCCATATTTTGTAGTAATCCACTTATTTGTTCAATACGTTTATTTATTTCTTCTTCTCCTGGCAAATTCCATATAAACTCTACTTTGATTGCACTACCTATTGCTTTTTCTGATTGATTAGATTTATCTGTCTCTGGACTTGGAAACTTATTGGCTAATAGTAATGGTTTAAAGATTTTCTCTTCTACTATTGTTTCTATTTCTTCTCTTACTGATTTAATAAACCTTTGAAAAGCCTCCCCTTGTACCTTTGCTAATCCTTCTGGTACATTAGCTTTACCTAATAATACTCTTGGTACATTTAATGCTGTTGCAAATGTTTGTAAATCATATTCTAACATATCTGTTAGGTTGTTAGTTAATCCATCAAAGTTTAATACATCCATCTCTGTATTTGCATCTGTTACCCATTCAGTTCTATTTTGCATAAATTTAAGTTTATTAGCAAAGTCATCTATGTCTGTTTTACTAACATTTTCTCCTTTTACTCCTACTTTAACATGTATTGGTGCTCCTGCTTTTCTAAACGTTAATTTATGAGCATCTTGTTCCATTTGAACCATATTACTTATAGTTCTTTCATTTGGCCAAATTAATCCATATCCATAAGGGTCATTAGAAATCTTGTTAAGCTTAATGTGTGCTATTTGATTGGGTTTGAATGGTGTTAATAGTCTACTTTCTTTAGATACATTTCTAAATGTTTGTCCTAACCATTGATTATATTCAAGTACTTTACCTTTCTTTGTACGTCTTACATACATATCATTAGCGTTTAATACTCTTAAATCATTATTATCTAAATCTAATTCAATAAATCCATTTCCTTTTAATAGTCCTTCCTTAATCCACTCTCTTAGAACACTTGGAAAAGAAGTTTCATCAATGAAATCATTAAGAAATGCTTGTATATTTTCATCCTCTACTTTAACTGAGAAATCTCCTACTATTGCGTTTTTAATCTTATTGATTACACCATTAACCAGTCCAACCTTTTTCCATACCTTTTCTAATGCATTGAAATCAAATGGATGTACTGCTCCTAATTCTTTAGGAAAACGTACCTCTTTATCTATAACTATTCCTTTAAAACTTTCCTGTATATTGTTTGCATAAGCTATCTTATCTTCGTTACTTACAGCTAAATATCCTACCATAAGTAATATTAGTTACATTTGTTTAAATATATTGACAGAATGAGTATATACTAATTTGTTTATAGCTACTTACGAAGAAATGTAGGGTTTATATGCTGAACTTAATTCAAATATCATCTTCATCATCATTGCATCACCAAAGTCTGGACTTCTTCCTAATGCCTCTTTAACTTCATCTTTAGGTACTAATGTTATTTTACCATCTTTATCTACATCCTTTTGAGCTACTTGTTCTAAATCTTCTATTATTAATGCCTTTACTTCTTCTGAGAAATTCTGTATTTTGATTATGTTGTTATTAACATATTCAGCTAATTTAAAGTAACACTGTGCTTTAAGGTTCTTGTAATTATGTAGTTTTTTGCTGGCTATACTTTCTTTTGGTGTAGAGTTATTAACAAATCCTTTAGAATAAGGCATCATATCAACTACTCCTCCTCCAACACCATCTTCATCTATTACTATGTTACGATGATATATTCCATGTTTTTTAGCTAATACTTCTATTTGTTCTATTACTTCCTTGACAGAAGATTTAGCCATAGTATGTATATGACTTATTAAATCTCCTTCCCAACAGATAAATACTGTTTTATCTAAACCAAATCTTGCTACATCTACACTCATATATTTTTGTTCTTTAGGACTATGAAAGTAATCTCCACTGAACATTTCTATTAGTTTTTCATATTCAAATATCTTAGTTGGGTCATCATCATATTCAAAGTTACCATGTAATAGTCTTTCTCTGGTTACTCTGTCTGCATTTCTTAATTGTTCTATATATGAAGGGTCTAAGTAAGGATTATCAGTAGCTAATGCTGTTATGAATATTCTATACAATGGTAGTTTTTTGTCCTTATATGGTTTGTAATAACGATGATATACATGGTTCTTAGCTGGATTAAAGGTTTCAAGTATCTTAGGTATTAACTTATATTCTTTGTTTTTACATCTACCCATTCTTGTTTTGAGTATTTCTATTGCTTGTACTGGATTTTCATTACTTTCATCTACAAATGCTCCTGTTAATTCTAATCCACCAAATCTTGTATACAATGGGTCAGAAGGTTGATAACTCATATCCATCAAGAAAATACGACTACCATTATGGAATGTTATTATATTAGTCTGAGAATTCATAGACAATACATCTTTAACATCAATGTTAAGTAATTGTAATGTTTGAAAGAATGTTAATAATGTAGTCTTCTTTAGATTAGTTAATTCACGTCTGCCTATTACCCATGCTGTTCCAGGATATGTTAAACATTGCTTTATTATCCAGAAACAACCCAAAATACTCTTTCCACCACCTGCTCCACCACCATATCCTACTTCTTTGCATATGTTATCAACTAACTTAAGATAAGCATATGCTTGTTTAGGTGTTAAGTCAAAACTATGTTCTTGCATATTAAAGTTCCCATACATTACAATCTATTAATTTTTGTTTAGGGTTTTTCTTTATCTTATTTATCCATTTAAGGTGACCTTTTTTAGCTTCTTTTTGGTTCTTATATTGTTCAACAACAACCCAATCCCCTCCTTTAGGTTTAATACCTGTTTCCCACTTATCCGTATCTATAGGACATACTGTATCAATTATTATTCCATTGATTTCTTCAGTCAAAGCCTTATCTCTAAATGACATATCCCCTGTTAACATTTCTGTTAGAAATTTCATAGGTGCTTCATTTACCATTATTTTTACCTCCGTTCGTGTTTTCCATATTAATTAGTTCTTGTACTTCCTTTGGTATGTTTACTTGTATAATCTTATTGTCAGTCTTTGTTATGTTCAAATTACTTACATGTTCTGTTGGTCTTACTACATTTAGTCCATGTTTCATTATATTGATTAAGTCTTTAGTTTCAAGTAGTTGTTTTACTAATGCATTCATCATACTGTATAATTCTAATCTATCTTCTTTGTCTTCTTTAGGATTTAATACTTTTATCTGACTATGTAGTTCTCCTATTTGTTCTATTATCTCATCTTGTTTCTTTAGTTTATCATTTAATTGTTTTTGTGCTTCTGTTACTATTAATATTTGTTTATCTATTATTTTGTCAGTAAGATTTTCAGACTGTTTTTGTATAGTATCATTTCTTAAATTATCCCATTCATACTTCCTTTTCCAATCATATATTACTTGTTTTCCCATATGCATTTGACTTGCTATGTGATATATAGGTACGTTGTTTATGTATAATGTTAATGCTTTTTGGTATTGTTTCTTAGTTTTCATAGTGTTATTTGTTCTTGGTATGGTTTTAATCTTTTAATTGCGATTTCTATATATTCTTTATTAAGTTCTATGCCTATATATTTCTTTTGTTGTTTTAATGCAACAAGTCCTGTTGTTCCTGCACCAAAGAATGGGTCTAAAACTATTCCTCCTTCAGGACATCCTGCTTTAATTGGAGTTTCACATAATTCTTCAGGATATACTGCAAAGTGTGCTTCTTTGAATGGTTTTGGACATATTTTCCAAACTGTTCTTTTATTTCTACCACCTTCTCCAAAAAATTCACTTCTCTTTCTTCCTTCTGTTTTTCTATCTTTTGTCTCTAAATTATAATTAACACCTTTTCTTTCATTCTGTTTATTCCAGTCATAAGCATATTTTGGATTATGTGGTTCAAGTTGTTGTTCAAAGTAATACTTCTTATTCTTACTAAAGAAAAAAATATATTCAAAATCTACTGTAAATCTATCTTTAACAGAACTCGGCATACAATTTGGTTTATACCATATAATTGTATTTCTTAATATCCAACCTCTATTAATCATTTCTAATGCAAATCTTTGAGGTATCATTGTTAAACATTTATCCTTATAATCCATATTTTTAAACTTGCTTCCAACAACACCTAAACTTCCTTTGTTTCCTAATTGAATATCTGAAACTCCTTTTTTACAATATTTTCCATCCTTTCCTCCACCATAATAAGTATCTCCTAAATTAACCCAACAAGTTCCATCATCTTTAAGACATCTTTTAACTTCATCAAAAATATCACAAAGATGTTTTATATATAAATCAAAAGTTGGTTCTAATCCAAATTGTCCATCAACACCATAATCTCTTAATGCCCAATAAGGAGGAGAAGTCATACACATATTAACTGATTGGTCTGGTAATTCTTTTAACTTTGTTAAAGCATCGCCTTGTAGTATCACATTTTCCATTTTAAAATAGACTTGCTTGTCCAATATTTCTAAGTCTTGGGTATTTAACTAATTTTCTTTTAAATTCATCTAATATTCTTAGTTCTTGTTTTCCTAAATTTTTATTTTTAACTTGTTTAAGTAACTGTTGTTCTAAAAAAGGTTTAATTCTTGCTTTTGTTATTTTTATGTATTCTTCTTCCTTTTCAATTCCAATACATTTTCTTTTCAATTTTAAACAAGCTATCATTGTAGTTCCACTTCCTAAAAATGGGTCTAATAC
>SDBT01004534.1_pt1 | contig 23562 bp, 21 predicted proteins | sample 2277101 | NCBI WGS metagenome assembly SDBT01 (sample SAMN10404973, study PRJNA504765) | marine sediment metagenome | isolation source: marine sediment core GS10_PC15, 103 cmbsf | place: Arctic Ocean: Southern Knipovich Ridge | collected 2010 | reverse complement strand
GGTATTTTTTCTTCTTCAATAACTTCTTCAGCAACTGGTATTTTTTCTTCTTCAATAACTTCTTCAGCAACTGGTATTTTTTCTTCTTCAATAACTTCTTCAGCAACTGGTATTTTTTCTTCTGTAATTTTCTCTTCACTTTCTTCTTTTTCAACTGTTGCTAAAGGATCATCTTCTGGAGGTCCAAACACATCATGAATTAATACTGAATCATCTGGTAATACAGCATCAGGTTGCATAATTTTAACATGAACTCCTATAACCCCTTGTTTCATTGTGACTTCCATAACGGTGGTATCAACATATTTATCCGCTGGTTCTCCACATTTTGCTATAAACCCTTCCCTGAATACTTCTGTTCTTGCTCTTTGTGATGTTAATTTTCCTTTAATCGTAATTTCGCACCCTCGTGCCTCTGCACTCATTATTCTGCGAATTAGTGCGTACCCTGCTCGTCGGAAATGAAATCCTTTTTGAATTTGAGAGATTAATCGTCCCGCCATTACACGTGAGTTTAGTCGGGGGTTATCTAGGTCTTTAACTTCGAGTTGAGGTGTTTCCAATCCGTATTTATGTTCGAGTGTATCCGTTATTTTTCGGACATTTCTACCTCTCCTACCAATGACCATTCCTAAGCGGACAGCATGGATCACAACTCTATGTCCCATGGGTGTTTTGTGAATTTCAATTTTTCCTTGGCCTGCAAGCTTTAATTCATCATTCAGATACTCTGTTACTTGTACATATTGTAAATTCATGTCAATAAAATGTTTCTGCGCAGCCATAGTTATTCCTCTGTCACGACTAACTCTACATGGGTTAATGTTTGATAGCTTGGAGATGACCTGCCATGAGCACGGGGTGTAAATCCCTTAATTTTACGTCCTCGTTGTGCTGCCATATGGGTAATTTTTAATCGACTCACTTCTAATCCTTTGAATGATGAGTTTTGTTCTGCGTTTTCAAGTACACGGAGTATTTCTTTTGCTGCTTTTTGAGGGTAGCGTCCTGAGGGCCATTTTCTCAAATCGCTTCTATGGGGGATTTTCTTCTTATGGCGTCTAAACGGTACACTTTTTTCTTTCGCAACTACTTGTTCTAGATATTCCTGAGCTGTTTCAAGATATTTACCTTTAAGTTCTCGACAAATTTCCCGCGCGTGCTTTGGTGAAATCCGTAGGTTTCTTCCTGTTGCTATCGCGGTTCGGTCTGTGTCTAACCCAAAGACTGAGATTTTGTACTTAGGCAATTTCAACTCATCCAAAGTATATAATGAACATTTTCAGCGTAATTATGAGATTTTTACTATTCTTCTATCTCTGACCATTTCAATATGGTGCTGGCTAAATTCAAGCATTTAAGGTATCAATTTTTTCGTTATAAAAATCCACTCCCTTCGATGATTCGCAATTATTTGACTCCTTGAAATTAAAGCACTAATATTTTATGAAACTACTAGATTAGCAAAAGAGTACTACAATTTAATTCTTAATCTATTCTTGATTAGGTCTTATCTATACTTTTTTACCTTCATCTCTCTCTTTCCCTTTTTTTTCTTCATTTCGATCTCCCTATTTTTTCTCTTTAACGGTTATATTCAGGACTCATTCTTATAACCCGACCTTTCTTTCCTCTATATGTTGAGTAAATTACCTCTCAAATAACATTACTCAAACAAAATGTTCAACTGATAATTTAAGGTCATTATTTGTGATTAATCATGTCGGCTCGCCGTGTTTTCCAGTATAGAGGATTTACCCTTGATGAATTAAGCCAAAAATCTATGGATGAATTTATTTCCCTTCTTCCTTCTCGTCAGCGTCGTTCCTTAACTCGTGGTATGAGTACTCAACATATCAAGCTCATGGAACGAATTATGGTTTCAAAAGACTCCAAAAAACCAGTTCGAACTCATTGTCGTGATTTTATTATATTACCTGAATTGATTGGTGCGATTGTTCAGGTCTATAATGGGCGGGAATTTCTGCGAGTAAACCTTCTACCAGAAATGCTAGGACATTATTTGGGCGAATATGCACCTACTTGTAAACAGGTCAAACATTCAGCTCCAGGTATTGGTGCGACCAGAGGATCTCAATTTGTTCCATTAAAGTAGGTTTATGTGATATATTAAACCTTCTAAGTTTTTTAGGGACTGTATATTCTAATATTGTTATTGTGATGCTAGAATTATATCTGGATCTAATTTCTTTTCTATCCTGGATTATTTTCTTTTGCTTCCAAATCCTTTACTGTTCGATATAGGTCAGTAGCAGCATTTTTTTGAGCTTCCTTTTTATTTTTCCCCGAACCTGTTCCTATAATTTTCTCTTTTTGATATATTCCTTCACAAGAGAACCAATAGATTGGGTTATGATCATCTCCTTCCCTTCTTTGAAGTTTGTATACGGGGATTGACAAATTTCTTTTTTGAAAAAATTCATTGAGAATATTTTTAGGATTGTATTCATTTCGTCCCCATTTTTGAATTCCTTTTTCTTCGTCTCCTAGTATTTCTTTTAGTTTTTTTTCGAATAAAATCCTAAATATCGTCTGACAGGAATTTAATCCTCCTTCCAGATATTTTGCTCCAAAAATGGCCTCAACTGCATCTGCAAAATCCTTTTCACCTATTTTATATCCAGGTGCACATAATAACAGGTTATGAATTTGAAGTTTTATCCCTATTCTGGTTAACATCTCATTTTGCACAATTTCAGCTCTGCTTTTCGTTAGTATTCCTTCATCTTTTGCTTGATGACGGTATAACCACTCTATGACTAACAGATCAAGAACTGCGTCTCCCAAAGTTTCCAATCTTTGGTTATCAGATCGTTTGGGGTCAATTGATTTGTAGGATGGGTGAGTTAGTGCTTCAATAAGGATAGAAATTGATAATTCTAGCTTCCATTGTGAATTAAACTTCTCATACTTCTTATGTTCCGTTCCTGAATTCATTTTTATCTAATAACACCATGAACTGATTTGGACAAAAGTTTTTATTATTGTCATGCATAATATTTTGAATGACTTTTTTGTCATTATATGAAGTGCAATAATATAAATAAAACTGATCAGAATACAAGAATTCAGATCAAACTCAAATAATTATGGTATACAATTCCCTGGGGAATATGAAATGGAAAAGAGTCGCAAAACGTTAAAGGAGTATGGATTAGAATTTATTAATGAAATGTCAAAAGATCGAACAGCCGCTCAACAAGAAATAGGAGTTGCAATTTCTGGTGCAAAGAGTACTATTGTTTCTCAAGGGACTCAACATTTCAAATATCAAGATCTAGACGATTTTGCAAAGATGGTCAGACAAGAAACTGTTAAAATTGTAGACAGCGAATTAACTCGCATTACTATTAAAAGTCTTGGTCGTATTCGAAATATTATTCAGGGAGATACTAATTTTCTTCAGGTTGTTGCTTCTGCTGATTCTGAATACGAAAAACTGAAATTTGATGATGAATTTCAGAATTTTAAGAAACAAATTAAAGAGAAGAATGAGTTTATCTCTGAATTGGAGCATGAGCGAGATAGTTCCAAAAGCATCTACGAGAAGAACCAAAATGAGTTGAATGAGCAAAGAATGGAACTAAGGCGTCTTCAAAATCAAGTTCAAACCATGCAGGAACAGGAAGAAACTAACCAGAAGAGATTTGATGAAGTACTTAATGAGCTTGCTGGGAAAGAAGCTCTAATTGACACTTTGAAAAGAAACGAAAAAATCCATGAAAAAGATATTCAAGAAGCCTTGGCTTCAATAGCTGAAACGTATCAAATTCATGAGGATTATTTTGCTCGTCAATTAGAAGAGAGCGTTCAGCAACGATTGAAGCAAGTTCGTCAGGATTACGATTTAGAACTAGAAGAAATGCAATCTCGTCTAAAGAATGAGCTCCAACGGTATGAAGAAGCTGATAAACAGCATAAGAAGACTGTCACACGGCTTGAAGAATCATTAGTTTTCGCGGAGGAAGAACAAAGTACTTTACAGCAAGAATTAACAAGGATTCAAGAAGAAACTACCGAAAGAAGAGTGCTTCTAGAGTACACTCAACGTTTACTGTCTAATCATCCTCTATATGCTTCTGTTCTCATTTTATTAAATCTTGGTGGTTCTTTGGATATTTCTACTCTTGCTATGTCTGTTGGTGCCCATCCATTAAAGCTTAAACAAATGTTAGATGAGCTAGTTACTAAAGGTTTGATAACTATCAGCAAAGATGATCCTCCAATCGTAAGCGCTATTATGGGTGAAACACTAGAATTCTAATCTAGAACTTAAACATCACTATATCATATTTGTACATTTAGATAGTATTCTATTACTCTGAGAGAGCACCAATTGTTTCAATTGCGAGTTCAGGTGAACAGTTATAGGGTAGCATTACTACTGGGAGGGTTCCTCCAAGCTGTCTAAGTTTCTTATAACGTTCACTGACTTCCTCTCGTGACCCCAATACAGCAATTCGATCCAACATATTCTCTGATACATTCTTAGCAGCTATTTCGCGTTCACCGTTTTGCCAAGCAGTTCGAATTCGATTTGCTTCTATCTCAAACCCAAATCGTTTCATAAATTCAAAATAAAAAGTTCCCATTCCTCCTACATAATAAGCTAAATGTTTTTGCACAAGTAATTTTGCTTTTGGTGATTCAGAAGCACATGTGATAATGAAGGGGGCGATCTCAACATCTTTACTTATCTCAGCAGTTCTTCTTTCAATTCCTTTTGCAAGCTCCTTTTTTAGATTCGGTAATTCCGTAAAAGAGGTCCAGATTGGAAACCATCCATCGGCTAATTCTCCTGCTAGTGCGAGATTTTTTGGTCCTAATGCTGCTAGGAATAAAGGAATATCTAAGGGCGGTTCAAAACCCATCAGTTTAAACCCTTTCAATTTGTAAATCTTACCATAAGGATAATTCACTCTCTCTCCTGAAAAAATTAAACGTAGGATTTCAAAATATTCTCGTGTTCGTTGTAACGGAGACACTTGGAAATAATTTATCCCGTGCCAGTTTTTGATTACAATTGGGCCACTGAGTCCCAGTCCTAGAACAAATTTTCCTCCTGTCATTTCATGCAAACTTGCTGCTGTTTGCGCAATTGTTGCTGGTGTACGAGAAAAAAGATTCACAATACCAGTTCCAAATGTTAAATTTGACGCGTATTTACTCATTGAAGCGATTTGAGTGAATGCGTCGTGACCCCATATTTCTGGTACAAATAAATGAGAAAAATTCGTATTATCTAGGAGAGTAATGAGATCATGACACAGAGATGGTTTCAGATAATCATAAGAAAGGATGAACCCAAGTTGTTGGTGAGAATTCATAGATATTCAATCTCACGGTTGGGTATTTGAAAGTTATCTCAATTGAATATTGAAAAGAGATGTCTATTCTCCCATTTGAGAATTTTTAATAGGTGGGAGTTGAGAGCCGAAGCCGGGAATCGAACCCGGACATGGTGGGTTTTGTAATCTGCATTTTTTCTGCAAATAACCACAACCACCTGGACTACCATTATCCTACCTGCCATTGTATTGAAAATAAATGAAGATATTATTTTTTACTACTCGGTATCGAATTCCGATTCGTAACAAGAAAATAATATTTCACAAGTTTCCGTTTTTTCCTTATCCAAAAAAACCTTAAGATAAAGAATCCTATTCTCAGCAAGGGAGAGATTATACTTATAATTTGTTGCAAATTGAAAAGCTTCTATTAATTTCTCCAAGTGGTATATTAATGATATAGATTCGCTTGTTGTTTCTTTTACACTAATCAAAGATGTTATGATCGAATCTCTTCTGTCCTTTATTGTTAAAATTAATTCTTTATCTTTCCATGTTATATCTAAGAATGCTGGGTTATCCATGTTTTTTGAATTTATTATTGTTTCTTCTAATAAATGTGAATTATCTCCTAGCAATATGGTTTCAGAATCAATTGACCAGAGAAATTCATTATGATCACTATAACCAAGAATTTTAATCTTCTTTTTAGGTTCGTATCGTTCATTCAAATACGCGAAGGAACCATTTGCTGGAATTGTAATACATACATCTTCTCGAAATCCTCTAATAATTTTCTGCCAGTACTTTGGATCGAAAGTAAAATACGTTATATATTTATCAGGAGAATATTCCTGAAGAGAGGAGGTTGATTTTAGTATTACTTTCATAAAAATATCAGGTTCGGTTGATGAAATAATTGCTTTATCTACACTAAATTGGATGGTTACATTCTTGAATAATTCACTAAATAAATCCATTAAATTTCCAAGGAAATTCTTGTTAATGACAAATTCAACCATTTCGGAACCTCTTTACTTATTCAACTAGAATACCGTACTAAAACTACAGATTGTTCAATTTTTTGAACTCTTGAGAAAATTTAGATGATGAACTTCCTGAAGTGAGTTCTCTGAATTTATATACCTTTGTTATTTTATCGTAAGTCATTAATCTTATATCACATGCCGCTCTAAGTGCGTAATTCCATCTTCCAAGAATAAATTCTCGATCTTGTGTATGTTCGTAATATACTGGGTTACTATATTCGTTTATTTCTTGTACAATTTCAGGTGTATATTGATTTCTTATCCCCTCATTGTGAGCGATCCTGATTAAATCTTTTAATATAAAGAAAGTTGATAATTTCTTTGGTGAATCTCTTGTGAGATAGATTCTTACTTGTCTTTTTGTTGGTAATAAAAATTGGTCATTTTTTAATAATAAACTAATTGAATGATTATTTAATTCGATTTTAAGTTCAATTTTAGGATTAATAACCCATAAAGAAAATAAATTTGGATAATCCGCAATCAAACGGTTGTATATTGGGATTTGATAATGGTTTAAGCATCTCTGGGGAATGACAAAAGCGATTTCGATTTTTTTGATATTAAATTTTTTTAAAAAAAATTCGATCACTTCAGGATCCGAATATTTATCAAAAGTATTTTTTATTCCTTTTGAAAAAACATCATAATCAAAAGAAGGGATTCTAGCAGCACGGTGGGAACCAACACTAGAAATAATTGAATCAGGAGGACATGTTTTTGCGTCAACAATCAATCCAGATTTTTCATTTTTAACTTTAAATAAGATATCAGGTGTAATTTCGATGTCTTTACTTATTTCGTACTTTTCTTCTACACTGATACATTGGAGATTGCTCTCAAAAACGCGGCTTGTCATTCTTAAGGTTAATACCCATTCCATAATCTCTGTATGTTCATTAGGAAATTTGTGCATAACCAAAATTGTCTCCCCCCTCTATTAAATCGGTTGGAAATTCATCACAAGTAACGATATTTATATTCCAAGCAAGTTTTCTCTGTAAAACATTGTATAGAAGAAAAAGGCTGTTTTCATTAGTCCAAGATTGAGGTAAAACAAATAATATTAGTTTATTATCAGCAATTTCGAGTTTAACAAGAAATGATCCTCCAAATTTCTTTTCAAAAAGTTCTGCGACAAAATCATATCCATTTCGACTAATAACATGGCCAGAAAAGTAATCCCACCCCTCTTTGACCCCCCCTAAAAAGAATTTTTCAATGAAAAAAGAATCATATTCCAGAGCTGATCTGTTATCAAAACCCAACTCTACTTCATATTTGAAGCACTTTCCAAAAGAATGATAGTAAGATATTCCCTTATTCTTTTTTATTTTCGGGAGATTAGACCTAAAAAGCTCTGTTATCTCAAAAAGGTTTTTTAGGATATTATTAAATGGATTTGCAATAACATAAGGTGAGATACGTGTTGAATGATGTGATTTATCCTCAACAACACCATATTCATCAGCTAATAAGGTTACTTCAGCGCTAGGATTTGGAGAAAATACCTTGAATTGGATTGAAATGACTTCACTGTTTGCAAATTGTTTAGCTTGAAATAATTTCTTTTTTAGCCACCTTTTCGTTGCTTTTATAGATATACTAATTTCCCTATCTGAATAATAATCTTTATAATCCTCCTCATGACCGTATTTCGTTTCGATAAAGGATGGTAATTTGGTTCGTTTAGAAATAACAAATGGACTTCGTTGTGAAATTACATTCAGTGAATCTTCCGAAACATGATTTTCTATGAATTCTTCAAGAATTTTTGGATTAACACTTCCATAAAATAAGCCTGGTAAATATTTAATTAATTTACCAAGTACAATTTCTTTAAAAAGAGACTTATCAAAACTTAACCAGATCCAAAGTCCATCAGATAGAATAGTAAGGAGACTTCTCATAAGATCTTCTTTTATTATGTGTTTAACTTCGAAAAATGCGGTTTTATTGTCAATTTTCTTTAATTCATAAACAAATTTATCAGAGAAATATCTTTTAAAATCATTTAAGGTAGTTCTGGAGAAAGCTAATTCTAAATCCTCAAAAGTTTTGAAAGAAGTCAATATTGGAATTGCGATAATTTTCTCATTCGTATTGGAGGTTAAATATTGCCAGATTTCACTTTTTTCAGGAAGTTGTCGAAGTAAATCATCAACTTTTAGATCTTCTTTTTTCATGTTGAATCCCCACCTAATTTCTTTTTTCTTGATTATTTATATATTCAATAATTTTTTCAATTAAATAAATACATATTGGTTTATTATATTTTGTTATAAATTTTTAAATAGATTTACATTCATCATTTGTATTCAAAATGGTGAATACCTTATCGATCAGTATTAATAAAGGAAAACGGATTTTTTTAAAGCTTTTTTCATTATTAGAGATAGTAAATAATTCTTATGAGTCATAATTATCTGAAAATGGTAATATAAATAGATTTCAATTGTCATATAGATTATAAAAAAAATCTTAACTAATTATTTTTGGGAGGACTGTTGTTGTAAATCGAATCAGGACAAGGCGGTTTTTATGAGTTGCAGATTTTCTTGCTAAGAACCACAACATTTTTTTTTAAATACAAATGTATGTAGTTAGTCATCAAATGATTAACGTTTCTCTAATATTCCCCTATTATACTAAAAATTTAGGAAGAGATAAGAGCCGAAGCCGGGAATCGAACCCGGACATGGTGGGCCACAACCACCTGGACTACCATTTGACTATCTTCGTTAAACGACAAATATTTATCCTACATCGGCTAGATCGTCAGCTATTAGAGATTTTAAAATCTTTAAATCGTTATCTGATATTCCATAAGATTGGGTCTATCTAACAATATTAATTATTCTAATGATAGTGAAATTAAATACTTGAATCTTGCCGTAGAATATTTATGCGCATTTTAATGTTTCGTAGTACTTATCAAAGGATGAATTTAGTATTGTTTCTTCCCAAATCGCAAGAAGTTTGTATGGTCCAATCCCATCAAGCGGAGTTATTTTTTCTATCAATTTTTTCTTATAAAAACTTATCATATTGTCAAATTCTTGGATTATGAATTTTTGAAATTCTTTCCTGTTAATACCATAGTGTTTTTCAAGTAATTTAGCAGGTAAGAGAGTTTTTTTCCTCAAATCACGATATATTACCTTAAAAAAATCTTCAAGATCTTTAGAACTAAAAATTTTTCTTTTTTTTCCAATAGTTTCACCATATTCGTAAAAAAGAGAATCAGAATTGATTCTGCTTCGAAGTACCTTTTGAATTAAGGTTTCATGGAAAGAAGATTCTATTGCTTTATCTAGACTCCGGATTTTCTCTTTGAAATGCTTTTTAATATTCTTTAGGTTTCTATGGGAATTATCAGTATGATTTTCACTTATAAACCATTCATACACAACTTTAGGATTATCTTCTTTATCAGTATAATCCTTGATAAAAACATAAGCAATTTTAATAATAGATTTTAGCTCTATCCCTTTTAACTCCAACATTTGGTAGATTACACCTTCAGGTGTAAACCGTTTTTTCGTTAAAGTTTTTCCTTTAATCTGAATGACCGCAATAACTTTATTCGTTTTCTTTTCTATTATTAATGTATCAGGAGCTCCAAACCAGAAGCTATTACTCCCACAATTTGCGACAGAATATTTGTCTGTTATAATATAATCCTCTGGAATACCGTTGAAATTCAAAATTCGTTGTAGAGGATTATAATCAGAATTGTCGTTCATTAAATAATTTATAAAAAATCGGATGGCACCGTCATTTTCATCCGACATACTTTTTATTCTGCTCTTCATATATGAATTTGAGACAATATCCTTTAATTTTGTTGGTACATGAATTATTCCCTTAGAGTTTTCTTTTTTTGTCAAACTTACATAGTTATCTAAACTTTCCAAATCATGGCTGACCTTATCACATTGATAATTGGTAAATTGCTTACGTGATATAGCCTCAACTAATAAAACATTGATATTTTTAATTTTATTTTCTATAATTGAATCCCAATTGATAGGATGTCGATTTTGTGGATGAATAAGTATAGGATTTACCAAAGACATCTTTATAATGTTAAAAAATTCAACGATTTCAGCATTAATCCCTGTTTTATTGGTTTCAGATTTGGAATATTCACATAATTCATAATAAATTCTATCACAATGAATAAAAGTTCTTATTTCTCTTGGCGAAAATCCTTTCTCAAATAAATCAAGAACAATTGAATGCTTTACGATTATTTCATATAATTCGATTAAATGATTATGATACGTGGAAAGATCTATAATTAAATCGAATTTGTTAACATTAACAACATTTTTTATACTAATTCCCAAACTTAAGCTGTATTTAGTAAGGATTTTGCTAAAATTTACCCCCTTTCTTTGTTTAATAGTGATTTCTAAAGGATGTAGAACCCTATTCAAATACGTCTGGAGTATCTTGGTACTTTTGTATTTGAATGAAAAGATAGCTGTTCCTGATTCATTCTTTTGCTTTATTTTGACCTCAGAGGTTCTCTTGTTGGAGGAGGACAACTTTAATTCATTAAAATATGAATAAATTGCTTCAAAAAGATGATATTTTCTATAAATTTCTACAAAAGAATATCTGATTACTTTTGACTTTGCTTTCAAGGCGTAAGGCATTAACACATAGTCGAAATTAGATAGTGGATCTTTTAATTGATTGATTTTATTGACGTAGGATAGCTCAACTTCATCAATTTTAATCACGCCTTCCTCAAAAATGAAATATAGATCAAATCGTGGTTTTTTCTTTAGTATTAATTCAGATAAACTGTTAAAAAATGACTCACGGTTTTCAATACAATCTTCGATACAGAGTTTTTCTAATAGTTTGATAAAACAGAATTCTTTCAGAATGTTCCAAACTTTGTCACTTAAATCTCGTTTTTCACTTAATTTTTTTAGTATACCAAGAAATTCAACCTTATCTGTGGCAATATGAATTTTGTTCGAAGTGATTTTTATCCAACTCTTCCCTAAGGTTTTTTCATTAAGTTTGAAGGTCTTTATCTCATTAGTATGGATACTTTCAGTATTTTCACACCTATCTTTTACACAATTATTATAAAATATAAAGTCATTAGCTTTTTCAGTTTGACTATCTGAAACAAATTTCACATTCTCATTATTAATAAAAGATAAATATTCTTTATTTGCGGAAAAAGATTGTTTTATTTTATTTATTAGTGATTCAGCTTCTTCCTTCCTATTTTTAACTGCATTAAATATGTCTTCTTCATCAAAATGCTTTTTCATCAAAGTATTTATGATCATTTTAATGAGACCTAATGGTAATGTTCTCTTGAATTCGGTTAGATGATCCTTTACTTCTCCTAGACTTTTAAATTTATGAATATCAGTTATATTGTGTCTATGGAATTTAAAATCCTCTATATGTGAAAAATTTCCTTTTCGAGAACTTCTCTTCACTGTATTCGTGAAATGTTGACTTTGACTGGAATCATCTCTCATATGATAATCTCCCTTTCTTGTATCGAATGTAATTTTTATTGGAAAATTCTGTATTGAAATTTGGGATGAATATTTTTGTTCGTTTTGGGAACAGATAGTCTAACCATGCCTCAGTAGGAGTGAATAAACGCTCATTTAAAGTCACTAAAACATCAAAATGATATTCATTACACAGTTCAATAATCTCATAATGATACAAATCAGCAATATAATCCCATATGGAATAATGATAGGAGGAGGAGGTAAAGACAATCAGATCTTTCAGAATAATTTTTTAAATAACAGCTTTGAGCTTGTTTCGCAAGCGTATGATAATGGCACGAATAATTTGTGGGAGGAGAACTATTGGTCAGATTACAATGGTTCTAGTAAGTATTCAATTGCAGGAACCAGTGGATCGAATGATACAAGTCCCCTACTAGAACCAGTCGATTTAGAACTTCTTCTTCCATTAAAAGAACGTGTACTCACCACTAGCGAGGGAAGTAGGAGCATTCAATCATATACTCCAGTTTTCACGCCTTTTATTTTATTGCTAGTTTGTTTTTCAGTCCTTTTACTTAAAAGAAAGCGTAATAGATAACAATCGGGCGGAAAAGCAAGAACTACTCGATCCAATTGGTATAAAATTTAAAACAAAGCTACGATAATACACTGATCAAAAGGGTAAAAATATCTAGGATTTGGCTAGATCAGAGTGCTAGATCATCACATATTTTTTCTAATTTGATATAGTTCTCTTTTGGTTAGAAAAGGCTTTAATAAATCCTTTTTTAATAATCCATTTATGATTTATCTTTTTCTATAACTCCCTGTTGTTGAAATTAATTTTATGAATGATTTGTAAGAAGAAAACAGTGGGAATAATTGTGAGTCAAGACTCTCCTGAAGCTTCTGATTTAGGTTTAATTCATGTAATTTCTGGTGATGGAAAAGGTAAAACAACCTCATCGTTAGGTTTGGCATTACGTGCAGCTGGACATGGTTTTCGCACATTAATTATTCAATTAATGAAAAAGGGGTGGAATTATGGAGAATTAACAGCTCTCCAAAATATACCGCAAATTACGATAGAGCAATTTGGGACTCCTGAATTTGTTGACAAAAAAAGGCCTAAAGAAATTGATTATAAGGAAGCAGAAGCAGCTATAACTCGTATTAAGCAAGCTTTATTCAATGAAACCTGGGATATTCTTATTTTGGATGAAATAAACGTGGCTATTGATTTTAAATTGGTTTCTGAAGATGAGATAATCGATCTCCTGAAGCGAAAACCTAAGAAGTTAGAGATTATTCTCACAGGACGGGATGCAACTGACAATATTATCTCACTCGCAGATTATTATACTGAAGTCTGTGAGAAAAAACATCCTTATCAACAAAATATTTTAGCTCGTAAAGGTGTTGAATTTTGACATCCGATATTAAAAAACGTAAAGAGCTTTCAATAGAAGAGAAAAAAGCTAGTAAAACTGAAGTGAAAAGAAAACGAGAAGAATGGGATACTAAGTATGACAAAAGACTAGAAAAGCATCCCGAGCGATTAAAAGAATTTATGACAACCTCAAGTACTCCTATTAACCGAATCTATGATAGAACTGATCTTCCTGATGAGTGGACCTATGATCACGATTTAGGTTATCCTAGCGAATTTCCTTTCACCCGTGGGGTTCAACCTACGATGTATCGTGGTAGATTATGGACGATGCGTCAATTTGCAGGTTTTGGTGGAGCGGAAGAGACAAATCAAAGATTTAAATTTCTTCTAAAAAGTGGAATGACGGGATTGAGTACTGCTTTTCATCTCCCAACAATATACGGACGTGAATCCGATCATCCAATGTCACTTGGAGAGGTAGGTAAGCTTGGTGTTGCCATTGATACTTTGAAGGATATGGAGATACTATTCGATGGAATTCCCCTCGACAAAGTGACTACTTCAATGACTATCAATGCACCTGCAGGAATTCTTTTAGCGATGTATATTGCTGTTGCAGAAAAGCAGGGGATTAGTGCAGATCAAATTGGTGGAACGATTCAAAATGATATATTAAAGGAGTTTATCGCCCAAAAATCGTATATTTTTCCTCCTAAACCTTCAATGCGAATCATCACGGATATTATCCAATATTGTTCTGAATTTGTACCCCGATGGAACACTATATCGATTTCTGGTTATCACATTCGTGAAGCAGGTTCAACTGCTGTTCAAGAACTTGCTTTTACACTAGTTGATGGTCTAGAATATGTCAAATGGGCAATAAATGCAGGAATGGATATCGACGAATTTGCACCCCGGTTATCTTTCTTTTTTAATAGTCACAATGACTTTTTTGAGGAGATTGCCAAATATCGCGCAGCACGTCGTATCTGGGCACGACATATTAAGAAATATAATCCTAAAAATCCTCGTTCTTTGTGGTTACGCTTTCATACTCAAACTGCAGGCTGTTCTTTAACTGCACAACAACCGAATAACAATATTGTAAGGACAACCATTCAAGCTCTGGCAGCTGTACTAGGTGGTACACAATCATTACACACAAATTCGTTGGATGAAGCATTAGCTTTACCTAGCGAGGAAGCTGTAGAAATTGCTCTTCGTACACAACAGATCATTGCTCATGAAAGTGGGGTTACAAATACAATTGATCCGCTTGCAGGGAGTTATTTCATCGAATCTATGACAAATGAAATGGAAGAAAAAACAGAAGAGTATTTCGAGAAAATAAATCAGTTAGGTGGTGTAATCCCAGCTATTGAGAAAGGCTTCTTCCAACAAGAAATAGCCAACGCTGCTTATCTTTATCAAAAAGAGGTAGAAAAGAAGGAACGAATAATCGTTGGATTAAATGATTATAGCAAAGACGAGAAGATTGAAATACCTCTTCTCTATATAGGAGAAGATATTGCTGAACGCCAAATCGCCCGATTGCATCAAACGAAAAAGGATAGAAATAATGAAGCGGTTGAGGTTGCTTTAGAACAAATCCGAAGCGCAGCAATAGGAACAGATAACTTAATGCCACATTTTCTTGAAGCCGTTAAAGCATATGCCTCAATTGGTGAGATCTGTGATGTTTTAAGAGAAGTGTTTGGTGAGTGGAAAGGAGATCAATTATTCTGAAGGAATGATTACCTAGAGATGATGAAAATGACACGTAAAATTAGGGTACTAGTTTCAAAACCTGGATTAGATGGACATGATAGGGGTGTGAAGGTTGTGGCCCGTGCTTTAAGGGATGCTGGAATGGAAGTAATCTATACTGGATTACATAAAAGTCCTGAACAAATAGTTGAAGCAGCTCTTCAGGAGGATGTTGATGTCATCGGATTATCAAGTCTAAGTGGAGCGCATATGGCACTTTTTCCTCGAATCATGGATTTATTAGCACAGAATGAAATGAAAGATGATACTCTAGTGATTGCGGGAGGAATATTTCCTGATATTGATCTCTCGGAGTTAAACAAAATTGGGATAACAGGGTTATTTGGTCCCGGGACTGACACCGATGAGATTGTAGATTTTATCAAGGCCAATTTGAAAAGACCTTTATAATCTTATAATGTATTTTTTAATCTGGTATTACTGAAAAATGTGGGGGCTCCATTCCCCATTCTTCTATTCAAAAATTTTTATTAGTATTTTAGTACGCGTAACTATTAAGAGGTTAAGGTTACAGGCGTTAAAACATCATTTGGATCGTAGGCTGTTAAAATGACTACTTATTTATGCCAAAAATGTCATCAGGAAATTGATCCTGCCGAATTAGAAACCTTACCTGGTATTAGATGTATTATATGTGGACATAGAATCCTGCTGAAAAAGCGCCCACCTATAATCAAGAGATTGAAAACTGATTGAAAATTTCGATAGATTTATATTCTCTTAAGGACAAAAATTGATCAGCTTAAGATACAAGCCAAAAATTGATAATTTGAGGTTAATATGTTAAAATGGGCGAAACATGTAGAACATGCGGCTTGCCGATAGAGTTATGTGCATGCATGGATATGGCTCGTGACGAACAGACTTCTATTAAGGTGTTTATTGAAAGACGTAAGTGGGGACGTGAGGTAACAGTGATATATGGGTTATCCAAAGATATTGACTTGAAAAGTCTTACTAAACGCCTGAAAAAGAAGTTAGCCACGGGTGGAACGACTAAAGATGGTAGAATTGAGCTACAAGGAAATTTCCTTCGTATAGTGGCTCCAATTCTAGTCGATGAAGGTTTTCCTGAGAATTCTATTGAGTTAAGACACTGAATTGAGTTTTTTTTCAATTCGTTCTTTCAACTCTTTCTTTAGAAATGTTATATTCTGCAGACAACTTCTTATCTAATTTATCCTTTAATCCATATTTCGGAACTAGAGAAGATAAAAATTTGGTCCTAGTGCTTTTCTAAAAAGAGTTTTTCAATTGATACCTTGTCAAGGGATTAGTCTTGAGGAGTCTCAATTGTTTCTACAATTCGGGTCCCAGAAATTACTTGATCAATTGAATGAATAGACCCGTGTAAATCATTGACTGTTTCAGAAATTAAGTTATAGTCCATATTTGTTCCTTCAATAACGACCTTCAGATTCTCTGTTTTGGCGTCAATTTCTACTAAAGTGCAATTCACGGCTGTAACTCCTTCAACTCGTTCTAAAGCTATTGCAAATGAAATAATTGAAGGTTCATGAAGTTTTAGCACATCTCATACTAATCGTTTAACCCCACTTGCTTTTTGTGAGATTGATTTATCTGATTTGTCATTCATATCTCATAAAATCTCCGAAAGAAAAGGTTTTTCTTTTTTAACTTTGATATTCATGTAAAAGACGTCTCTTAAAGAAGATTTTTAAAACTTTAGCAGAGTATTTCTTTTGTGGATCATTGTATGTCAGATTTGAAGAATTTTTTAGGAAAGGATGAGAAGAGAAAAACTCCATCTCAATCAAAGAAAGAGAAGATTGCACCAAAGATAGTCGAAAGAAGAAAAAAAGCTTTTTCGCTAGAAGACCTTAGCAAAAAGCAAATTATTAATCTACTAGACCCTCTAATGGCTAGAATACCTGGATTCGTATCTAATATGGCATGGACTCGGCAAAAAATTTTATCTCAAAATCCCTCTATTACCCCTGATGAATTATCAATACTATTACAGATTCCCCTTCTTGAAGCTTACGTGATTTTAGCTCAGTTGAAGAAATAATTTTGTTAAATATATATTGGGCACACTATTCTTCTTCTGTTTTCATTTTTGCAATTGGTTCTTCTACTATTGCTTTTATTTCCTTTTTTTCTTCTTCTGGAGGTATACTTTCGGTTTCTACTGCTTTTTCGACAACTGTTGGTGTTTCTTCGATTGGTGATGTCTCAATTTTGATTTCTACTTCTGCTTTTTCTTCTTCTGGAGGTATGCTTTCGATTTCTACTGTTTTTTCAACAACTGTTGGTGTTTCTTCGATTGGCGATGTCTCAATTTTGATTTCTTCTTCTGGAGGTATACTTTCGGTTTCCACTGTTTTTTCGACAACTGTTGGTGTTTCTTCGATTGGTGATGTCTCAATTTTGATTTCTACTTCTGCTTTTTCTTCTTCTGGAGGTATGCTTTCGGTTTCTACTGTTTTTTCAACAACTGTTGGTGTTTCTTCGATTGGTGATGTCTCAATTTTGATTTCTACTTCTGCTTTTTCTTCTTCCGGAGGTATACTTTCGGTTTCTACTGTTTTTTCAACAACTGTTGGTGTTTCTTCGATTGGTGATGTCTCAATTTTGATTTCTTCTTCTGCTTTTTCTTCTTCTGGAGGTATGCTTTCGGTTTCTACTGTTTTTTCAACAACTGTTGGTGTTTCTTCGATTGGTGATGTCTCAATTTTGATTTCTTCTTCTGGAGGTATACTTTCGGTTTCCACTGTTTTTTCGACAACTGTTGGTGTTTCTTCGACTGGTTTATCAAATGATGGTTCTTGAAACATCAATCCAGCGATTTCTTGGTATGATTTTAGTTTATTAAGTACCTCTTGGCAGTTATTTATCAAAGGTTGATTGCCCAGTTCTTCAGCTTTTGCTTTTGCTTCTTCTAGCAATACTTGCGTTTCATTGAAGCGAATTGGTGCTGTTTCAAGCATATTGTCATATTCTACGACTGCTTGACAGAATTGTTGCATAGCTTGAAAATATAATATTTGGGGCTCAAAATTCTGACGTAATGCGTCACTAGGGATTTTTTCAAGAACCATTTGCAGAGTTTGGTTCGCTTGAGCAAATTGTAGTGACGCTTTCTCATTAGCGTCATTGATCATCAAACTTTTAGCATATGCTTCATAGTAAGAAGATATTTGGATTTGTTCTTGTAGTTCATATTCAATACCAGGCTGAAGATGCTTTAAAGAGCGAAACAGCTGGGCTGATTTCTGGAAACTAATTTTTGCTTCTTCAAATCTTTCTTTTTCGGCTGCAATTACTCCTTTATTGAAGAATGTTTCTGCTTGAGTTTCGAGATTGGTTAAGGTTAAATTAGTGATGTTTTCTCGTATTTCTTCTAATACAGGATCTAGATTAGGTTGTCCGAGAAATTTTGCCTTGTTTAGATTTTTAAGAGCCAGGTAAAGGTTTTCTCTTTTCCCCATATTTTTCCCTCGTAAATAATATAGGTCTCCAGTTGTTTGAAATATATTACCTAGGGAGTCAAAATAGTGTTCATAATCAGCATTGTTCTGTTCTAATTCTAATTCGCTATTATAGCGATTTATTGTTTCAACATAGAGTACTTCAGCTTCTACAAAATTTTTTTGAGCGTAAGATATTATTGCTTTAGAATTATGAATTCGTGCGTCGATTCGAAGAAGTAACCGATCAATTTGAAATTGCCAACGAGAGTAAAAGTCAGGAAATTCTGCTTGAGTTTCATTAATTGCAATTGATAATTTTTGATAATTTTTTAATGCTTTTTCAATTCTTTTTTTGATAAACATAAATTCTGCATTAAAGAAAAAGCGAAAATGTTGTAAAATTCGTAAATAGAATTCCTTATCGGAAATTTCAATTAGCTCTAACTCTTCGCTTAAACTGTCGCAATGGTTGATTGCGTCTATACTTTCATTATCAGAGAGAAAATATTTCGAAACAAAGAGTTTTTCTATTTTTGGGATGATATCACTAGACACAAGGTGACCCTCTTGAAAGGCATAGCTGTTTTATTTATTGATGCATTTTTTTATTGATAAACCATTCTAATAGTTAGATCAATAATCTTGATAAGTACTTAATGTGTTTTTATCAAATGAATCATAGAAGAAATATAAGAACAATATCTTAAATACGTTTTAATGCTCTGAAAGAGAGACTTAAGAAAAGGAGAAGTATTGTTCTTGGCAGATTGGACTTCAGAAGAGGGGATATCGGAAGAGGAGAAAACTTATTACTATAGAAAGGCTGGTAAGATCGGTTATGAAGTTTTAAATTCAGCAAAAGATCAGATTGAACCTGGTAAACCTATCATACAGATTTGTGAAACTGCTGAAAAGATGATCCTTGATAAAGGAGCGGAGGGTTTTGGATTTCCCACAAATGTATCAATTAACAATATCGCAGCTCACTATTCAAGTCCTCATGGAGATGAGAATGTAATCCCTGATACTGGCATTATTAAACTAGATATTGGTGTTCACGTCAATGGATATATAGCTGATACTGCTATCACAATTAATTTATCTCCTGAGCTAAAAGAATTGAAAATTGCGGCAGAAGAGGGATTTAAAGCTGGAATGGAGATTATTCAAGAAGGAACTTTGCCATCATTAGTTGGCAAAAACGTTGAAGAAACGATTACGAATTTTGGGTACCTTCCAATCAGGGAATTATCGGGACATAAACTTGGACGATTTGAATTGCATGGGGATAAACGATTACCTAACATTGGTATCCCATTTGATCCCGCAGAATCGGCTTTGCAAATTGGAGAGGCATACGCTTTCGAAACTTTTGCTTCTACGGGAAAAGGTAGTGTTCATGAAGTTACTGGAAGTAAGTATATCTATATGCTTTTACCAAGACGGGTCCCTCTAAGAAATCCTGTTTCAAGAAAGATCTATTCTACAATCTATAAAAAATATAAGTCATTACCTTTTGCAGAGCGTTGGTTGTCTTCATATGATAATTTTAATCGTTCACGGGTGAGATTTGCTTTACGCGAATTAATGCTTGCAGGGGGAGTTGTCGCCTACCCTTCTCTTGCAGATGAAAAAGGAAGTTATGTAGCTCAACATGAGAATACGTTTATTCTTACTAAAACTGATGGAGTTATCGTGACTACTCAACCCCCGTTTGAATTTGAGATACCTGAAAGTCTCCAAGAAAAGAAAACGGATGATGTTGAAGATACCTAAGATCATTTACAAAAAAAAACCATTAAATGAAGAATAAATGTATTTTACTCTTATTCCTTCTTTTTTATTTTGATTGATAGATTTTCCTTTTAGCTTGCTGTGAGACCAGTATTATTAAATAAAAAAACAATTGATGGTGTTCACCTTTTTGATTTTCAAAGAATCTAATCAAAAGAAATAATAATTTGTCATAAGGTACCTTATTTTAATCAATAAGATTTTGAATATATTGAAGGAGCTCCGTTTCAATGATTCAGGAGACTTAATAGAATTGACTGATGACCCCGATTTAAAGAAATTATTGATTTCCCTTAGGAAAAAAGGGATTATTAATGAAAGTACTTTTATTCGAAACCTAGATAAGATGACTTCATCTTCACTAGCGGGTCATTTTCAATTTGTACCACTAGTTGATATGATTGGGGTAATAGATAACGATTCAGAGTTGCTTGTACTCGAAAATTCATTAAAAAATAACAAAAATGAGATGAAAAGAGTTGCGAGGGATTGGGAAGAAGAAAATCTGTCAAGAGATGAGACAAAAGAAAAATTAACTCTATTAGTACAACAACAGAAGCACCTCATCCATGATTATGAGAGTCTCCAGAGCAGAATAATGATTAAAATCTCCCGATTAAGGAAATTGAAAAAATACAGTGATTTGAGTATAGATGACTTGATTTCATTTCTTATACACAACTCTGATGATGATCAAATTAAAGATTTAGTAAATAAATTTAGTGACATTCTAATAAAGTATACTGAGAAGAGAAAACCGGGAGAACAGGATATCCAACGTCAGATTGAGCTGGATACTGTAGAAGTCGACATTATTAATTCCTTAATGACACCTATTATCGAAAAAGCCCCCATTGTTTTTAATTTAGAAGAAGTAATAAAACCCGTAGAGGATGAAAATTTTCCTTCTTTATTATCTGAAAGCAAAAAAAAGAAAGAAACATCCTCAAATATAATACAACCAAGACCTAAACAGTCTTACGAGAAAAAAATCCCTCCATCATTATGGAACCTAGTAGGAAACATAGCTTATAATTCGAGTAAGAATCCTCTAGGGATAATTCGACCTCCGATCGTAGTAGATGGGAAAATTTATCTTCCAATTGTATGGGAAAAGTCCTTACAGATTTCATTATTAAAAAAGCAATATAGCGAAATATTTGAGCAAACAGAATTAAATTTAGAACTTAATACTACTCAACAGATTAAAACGGCAATAGGTGAAACATTAAAGGTACCTAGTGAGATGGCTTTACAACCTTCTATTTTTAATCATTGGATTACTGAAATTGGAGCTAAAACAATCCCTGCAAAGCCACAATTAAAAAAAGTGAAATTTGTGGATGAAAAAGCAATTACAAATCCCAATTCTGATTTTCAAATAATTAAAGATGGTGATTTAGAACAAATTCGTATACCTGCCTGGATACCTGCTCCTGGTAAAGGTATAGCTCAATCTGTTCAAGTCAATCAAGATATTCAAGGAATGGCTGGGTCAAATTTTGGAGCTCTATATGGAATTATGAGAAACACGCCTTTTGGAGAAATTTTTGTAATTGAGAGAAAAATTCCTCCTTCTTATATACTAGATTTATTTTTAGCAGGTTTAGGAATGCAAAATCTAGCGGGACTCAGATTTAGTATTGCTAAGACCTTAAAAATTGGTGAGGGGGAAGTTTTCTTACCTGAAAATCTTTGGAATATTAATAATCATGAACGATTACTGATATCTCCCCATGAAATTCTCTCATCCTATTTCACCGTCCTCCCTTCTGATGCTTTCCTAGTTACGAATGTTATTCAAGCTAAAATTGGAGTCTATTTCCATTCTATCCCTGAAACATTTCGCTATTTAATAGGTAAACCTCTAATTAAGAACGAAAATGAAACAGGCCTGATTTATGGCTTTTCAGTAGATAAAGGATCTTTTTCAATTCTTTGGTCAGAGAAAACATCTGTTGATATAATTAAAGGGATAGGAAGAAAATCATCAGCACAATATGTAAATCGTTTTCAACGTCGTATCTCAATGGCTTTAGGTATCCCTTTGGATGAAAGTTTATGGCCAAGTAATTTAGCTCGATATTTTCTTAATTTCATCTGGATTGAGGAAAATCAAAGCCTCAAAGATGAATTAGAAAAAGTTGAACAACAGTTTTCATTAAAAAAGGTATTATTCAACGATATTGGTGAAATTACGAAGGATGGTTTAAAATGCAAGACCCACCCTGGTTGAAGTCTGATAATGAAGATGTATTAATTGTTGCATCCATCAAAACTAAACATTTTGAGAATAAATTTGAAATTGATAACGGAAAATTCATTATCAAGATATCGGCACCCCCAGTGAAGGGGAAAGCAAATAAAATCCTTATTAAAATGCTTAGAAAATCTTTTCAAACTGAAATCATATTGGAAACAGGTCATAAAAGCTCAAAGAAAATATTTCGACTGAAAAAAATCTCCTCACATCAAGTCTTAGAGCTCATAAATAGAATGAAAGATGTTGATCTTTGATCTACTTTCATGAAATTCTCAATTGTTTTTATAATCTAAATTATCGGTATCAATGAGAAAACAAAGGTAATTATTGCAATAATTGTCCAAATTAACATCATTCTAGCCTTACGAAATTTACTGTAATCGATTAATCCATTTAGGAAAATTAGAGCGGCGCCAATGGAAAATAATTGGGGGGCAATCAAACTAGATATTAAACTAATAATTATTAACACTAATCCTAATATAAACATTTGAACTACCTTATGAAAGACTTGAGTATCAGTTGCATTGTTAGGAAGTTCAGTACTATGTTGTTTCCGAGGAATTGTTTGATTTTTACTAATCAAATAGAAGAAATTCGTGGATGTTTCGAAGATCCCCAAAAAATATCCGAAGAATCCAATACTAATTAGTTGAAATATGGATAATTATACAAATTCAATACTTATCATGATTAATTCGTCCTACAAATTGAAGTATATTCTATATTTATGTTAAAATAGATAATTTAGTTATAATCTCCTTAATATTTCAATTAAGCATGCAATAACTGTGAGGAAAATTCAAACTCTAACATGTATGTAAAAATAATGAGAGTAGTAAATTACTCCTATCTCTAAATATCAAATTCTTAGAAAAATACAAAAGAATAATAAAGAAAAGAGTAAAAAAAAACACTACGTACAGAATCAACTAACGATTTTTCGAGTTTTCATTTTCTAGTCACGCGGGGAGTGCAGAGAAACTTTTTTATAATATAAAGACGACAATATTTTCAGTTCCCAAATC
>SDBT01004533.1_pt1 | contig 23565 bp, 20 predicted proteins | sample 2277101 | NCBI WGS metagenome assembly SDBT01 (sample SAMN10404973, study PRJNA504765) | marine sediment metagenome | isolation source: marine sediment core GS10_PC15, 103 cmbsf | place: Arctic Ocean: Southern Knipovich Ridge | collected 2010 | reverse complement strand
GTAGTCATCTGCAGGACACAGAAATACATCTGGAACATCGATATGGCCGACAAGAAGGCCCGGCCGGAATAAAGCTTTAGCCCCTACCTTCCCATCGTTTCTCAATTGCTGTCGCAAGACAAACATTGCGAATCTACAGACCACGAAAAGCTCGGCATTCAAACCGACCCTCGGCAGCTCGTTTCCATTCCGGTACAACCCGCTCAAATCTTTGATGCTCAGTAGCGACGTCCGCCGCCTCCGCCGCCACCGCGACCGCCTCCGCCGCCACCGTAGCCGCCACCACCACCGCCGCCACCGTAGCCGCCACCACCACCGCCGCGACCGCCGTAGCCGCCACCACCGCCGCGACCGCCACCTCGGTTGCTTGTTCTCGGGCGCGCCTGGTCAACATTGACTTCTCGCCCTTTCAAGTCTTTACCGTTCATTCCTTCTATCGCCGCCTTGCCCTCTTCATCTGATGGCATTTCAACGAATCCGAAACCTCGGGGCTCGCCTGTAAACCTGTCCTTCAGGACGTTAACGGATTCAACCGTACCAAAGGCTTCGAACGCCGCACGCAACTCGTCCTCGGTCAAATCGTGTGATAAATTGCCCACATAAATATTCATTCCGTATCCCTTTCGCGTTTTCTAAATCCTGCCGAAATCTCGGCCGTTTCATTTGCACAATTCATTCTACCAATATTTCAACGTCCATGCCACACATGATTCCGCCTCAGCCAAACTTCACGTACCCATGTTGGCCATACACATAACACCTTTTCTTAAAAAAGATTTGTACGAGAACAGAATTGACGATAACAGCAGGTCCTCAAAATGATGCCACTTAGATCGAGTTTTTCCCCGTCAGTGCCTCATTAACGCGACCATTTCAATTCAGTACACTACGCACGATCCGCTATTATATAACTTTCTGCAGGTTAAACAACTTATTTTTGAGAAATATTTCAATATTTTCTAAAATCTTGCAACCGGGCATTTTTAGCGTAATCCGTATTTCCACTCACCTCATTGCTTGTCACATTCACCTGTTTTTGTTCAGAACCTTCTTAGTTCGCAGAATGTGGTGGTAGTGCTGGGCGAAACGATGGGCTTCGTCCCGCACATATTGCAGCAGCTTTCTCGCCGGTGAAGTCGAAGCCAGTTTCAGCGGCTTACCGCTTCCGTGAATGAAAATCTCCTCCTGTGCTTTGGCTATTGCTGCAAGTGCAGGCAGCGGGGCATCCATTTCCTCCAGGGCCCGCTCTACTGTATGCAGATGCCCGAGGCCGCCATCAATCAGGATAAGGTCCGGCCACAACTCCTCGCCAGCCAGGGCATGCTTGTATCGGCGGGTGACAATTTCGGCCATGCAGGCGTAGTCGTCGATATCTTTAACCGTTTTTATCTTGAAACGCCGGTACCCGCTTTTGAACGGTCGCCCGTCGATAAACTTTACCAACGCGCCTACCGTCTCGGCCCCTGCTATGTGAGCTATGTCGAACCCTTCTATAATCCTGATTGGCTCGGCCCTGTCGAATATCTTCTGCAGCCGTCCAAGCGCCTCGGTCGGGTCCGGCGCAAATATCTCCGGTTGAACATTCCCTGCAACCGTGCCCCGGTCGTCTAATCTTTCAATCAGGCGGATACGGTCGCGATACATCGCAGCCGCTTCGTAATCCATGCTCGCCGAGGCCTCGGTCATCCGTTTTTTCAACTGCCGCAGCACCGTTGACCGCTTCGATTGGAGAAATTTGATCATGTCTTTGATTATCTGCTTATACTCGCTCTTTTCGATTCGGGCCCCACACGGCGCCGCGCACTGCTTTATACTGTACAGCAGGCACGGCCGAAAAAACCGGCGCTTTTCGTCATCGTTGCGGATGTCGAGGTTGCACGTACGGAACTTGAATATCTTCTGCAAGACAACCAGAACAGCCCGCAAATCTTTAACTCCGGTAAACGGGCCGAACAGTCTGCTGCGGGTGCTCTTGGGATTGCGCGTGATATACACACCCGGAAAATCCGTTCGTGTGGTAATCTCAAGATACGGAAATGTTTTGTCATCGACCAGATGTGTATTGTAAGGCGGATGTATGTCCTTGACGAGGCGGGCCTCCTGCAGAACCGCGTCAACCTCACTTTTCGTCTCAAGGTAGTCAACAGTACGTACCTTGTTTATCATTTCGAGGATTTTCGGGCCGCGGGTCGTAAGCACGCCGCTGCCGGGCTGAAAGTAGCTGGCCGCGCGCGAGCGGAGATTCTTGGCCTTACCGATATAAAGGACCGTATCACCGCCGGCCTTCATAAAATACAGCCCAGGCCCCGTCGGAAAGGTCTTTATCTTTTCCCTGATTGCCTCGATTCTGTCTTTTGCACGTTGAGCGTTCATGCCTACATTGTACTTATTCGGGCTGCTTGAGAAAAGAGATTAACTGGTTGAGAATATTATTGCAGACAGGCCGGGTCAAGAGGGTCGCCGCACGCCAGCCACTCGGAAACCAAAAGAATGAAATCCTGCAGGTCGATAAAACAATCGCAGTTCAAATCGTAAGCCAGGGCGCATTGGTATGTCGTGAACACACCGTCGCTCGTATCGACGGTATTATGATTTTCTGTATCGCTGACGCGCACGAGACACTGGGTCGAATTTGCGTCGGTTACTTCCCACTCATACAGGCCGGTGTTCGGTACTGTGTCAATCACTGTCCAGTCACCACCGGCATCGGTGGAATACTCAATGAGAACATTCTCGATTACTCCGGTATTGTCCCAGGTAACATCCACACAGCCTGCAATCAGGCGCTCGCCGCCGTTGGGCGATAGAACTGAGATACCCGCAGAGGTAGTCCCGACCAGTTCGATATTATCCATCTTAAAGTAGCCGCCCGACTCAGTGCCCCGATTCAGATCCTCCACGCGAAATCTAACAATCGGCTCATCTTCAATTACCGGTAAAAGACTCAGGTCATAACTGAATTCATGCCAGGCACCGTCACGCGTAATCGGCTGATTAGTTACTATGAACACGTAGCCGCTGTTACCGACCTCATACTCAAAATCAAAACTCTCCGGGCCAAGGTCACACGGATCATTTTCAGAACTGTAATCCCACCTCAGTACCATATCCTGCCAGTTGGTCGTGTTGACCGTCAACGTCCATTCCGATTCCGTTGTTACATTGTCCCACGCACCGGCCCTGCCCGGTTCATGATACGTACCCTCCGCGTCCGTATAGGCCACGCCTCCCTTGCCGTTAACATCCTTTTGTCCCCCAAACAAGACTAAAAAAGGTGAGCCTATGATGTTTTCCGATGTTGCTTCTTCCGTATAGCCGGCCGCATCCGGCCCGAAATCCCATATTCCCATCAAATCCGCCCGAGCCGACTCACCCAGCCACAGACCGACGCTGCACAACAGCATGGCACACACAGATATTGATTGCCTTCTCAAATCCGGCTCCTCGCACACAAATCCCCATTTGCGATTTTCAGATTTTTTCTACAGATTAATCCAATTTTACAATAAAAAGACGGAAAATTCAAGCAAAATCCGCCAAAATCGCCAATTTGCCCCTTTTCGCCCCCATTTCCAGCCCACCTTAGGCCTTTATCAGACCTGGCCCCATCCCCCGGCCGGGATTTCTCTCATCATTTCCGCCAACGCCCCAATCTCAAAATATTTAGCCGTGGGTTTCACCCACGGTTTTCAACAAAGCCCCGAAGGGGCGATAGAAAGTAGTCCGCGAAGCGGCTCCACCAACGATTTACGCTTCACGAACTACGAATATGCTCCCTTTGTCATCCCGGGCTTGACCCGGGATCCAGTATTTAAATAACATCGCGAAGCGATTCCACGTCAACCCCAAAGGAACGAAACAATAAAGCCCAGGGCAAAGCAAACCGCAGCCCTGGGTACATTTTGTGAAAATCAGACGGGTGGCACCCTTTTACTTGTAAAAGGGTGAGACTGACATATAATCTGAGCATGGAAATTAATCCGCTACAAAGGAAAAGATGCAAAAGGTATAACATACCGGGCCATGCACATGAACTTACATTCAGTTGCTATCATAATCAGCCATTTCTAAAAAGTCCTGTTGCGTGCAAGTCTCTTGCCCAGACAATAGAATCCAACCGTACAAGGCACAGTTTCAAACTCTGGGCTTATGTTTTCATGCCTGATCATGTTCACCTGTTGATATATCCTACAGAGGACAATTACAGCATTTCAAAAATACTTCAGGCAATAAAGCTGAGTGTCTCAAAAAAGATGATCAATTATCTTAAGAACCAAAAAACCGAAGCACTGAAATATCTTCAGACAGGCAGAAAAGACAAAAAGTATACGTTCTGGCAGGATGGTGGTGGATATGACCGGAATATTTTTCAAAAGGATATCTGCAGGGATGTCATAAAATATATCCATGCCAATCCTGTAAAACGAGGACTTGTTGACAAGCCGTCTCAATGGTATTTTTCAAGTTATAATGATTGGGAAGGTTTGGCAACAGGGCCTGTAAGGCTTGACATGGAAAGTTTCAGAAAATTATGATTCAACACCCTTTTCTCCGAAAAGGGTGCCACACAAACAAGGAAAAGTGGAACGCCACCCTTATACTTAGTCCGGGGTGGCACCCTTTTACTTAGTCCGGGGTGGCACCCTTTTACTTGTAAAAGGGTGAGAATCAAAAAAGAGAGCTACACACCGAAGCTGGTTCCCACAGCTAAGGCTGCTTTTACAAGATAATGGTTCTTCGGCACGGTCTTTATCTTTCCTGCTACACGAGAAAGTGGCACGCTGCCAAGCTTGCCATCCTTATATACAACCAGGTGATTTTTCGTCCCCTTCATCAATAATTCTGTCGCCTTATGTCCGAAGCTCGTCGCAAGCGTCCTGTCAAACGGGGAGGGCGTTCCTCCCCTTTGCACATGTCCCAGGACCACCGCCCGGCAGTCCAGCCCCGCCGCTTCGCCGATCTGCTCAGCTAACACGTTTGCTATTCCGCCTAATCGAATCGGGTCCGGGCTGTCCTTTACCTTTTTGGCAACAATCATTTTGCCGCCCTTCGGCTTGGCGCCTTCGGCTGCAACCACGATACTGAATCTTTTGCCCCGCTCAGACCGGCCTAACACGACCTCGCAAATCTTGTCAAGTTCGTACGGCATCTCAGGCAGCAGTATCACATCCGCCCCGCTGGCAACACCCGCATGAAGCCCGATCCAGCCGGCGTATCTGCCCATGACCTCAATTATCATCACCCGGTGGTGCGAACTTGCCGTCGTGTGGATTTTGTCAATCGCCTCGGTAGCCGTTGTAACAGCCGTATTAAAACCGAACGTTATATCCGTGCCGTAAAGGTCATTGTCAATCGTCTTTGGTACTCCCATAACGGTAACACCCTTAGCCGCAAAAGCCGCAGCCGATGCCATCGTACCGTCACCGCCGATGCAAACTAATGCATCAACGCCGTGCCTGGCAAGTGTCTTGATGCAGCTGTTGGAAAGGTCCTTCATACGTGTTCTTTTACCGGCCTTGACTGGATACTTAAAGGGATTGGCCTTGTTGCACGAGCCCAAGATCGTCCCGCCCACCGTCAGAATATTACTGACATCGTTATAGCTGAGCACGTGCATCCGGTCTTCGATAAGTCCAAGATAGCCGTCTTCGATACCCCAGACCTCAAGCCCATATTTGTTTATCGCGGTTTTGGCAACCGCCCGGATAACCGCATTGAGGCCCGGGCAATCGCCACCACCCGTCAATATCGCTATGGACCTGATGCTTGCTTTTGTCATCTCTGCTTTCTCCTTCGTCTTCTCAGGCTCCCTTTTGTCTTTGGCGGCAGGGCCAAAACAGGCAAGAGGCTAAAAAACTTTGCTAACGCAAAAGTGCTAAGACTGATTCCCTGACGCGCCCGGCTATGGCAATACAATTTTCACATATTTGCTCATCCGGCTCAAAATCCGGCAGAATACCGGCAAGCGGGTACTTTGATGGCAGATATATGGAATCCAGCAGCTCACGCTCTTCCTCTACAAGGTTAATATCTAAACGCTTTTCAGCAAGCATCATTACTAATTCGTTCGTGCTGTGAGTTTTTTTTAACTTAATAGAAAACTCCACCAGTGCCGCTTTCAGCATCTTTTCAACCGCCTGCTGAGCATTTTGCAGACACGCATTAAAAAGCTCGTTGTCCAGAAGCACTTTAGCCGACTTGAGATTCTCATCGGCATATTCAAGCCACTTTTTCGTTTCATCTTTCATATATGACCTCCCCCTGTGCGATTTCGTCCATAAAGATACCACTTCCGGCTTCAACCTTTAAGGGTATGATGTCCAGAGGTATAACGCGGGCGATCGGGCGTGTTTTTTTTCGATATTTCATGGCCAGCGGCAAATATTTCTCACTGCTGTCCTGAAATACGGCAACATCAATATCGCGAGGCTCGGATGACCTTAAAAACGAGCCGAAAATAACAATCCTGCGTATTTCCTTTTCCCCCTCAAGGCAGCTAACCAACTGTTGCTTTAGCGAGTTTCTTTGATGTTGGGTGAGCATTATCATACGCCCTACTACGCCAAAAATAAAACGGCCTGTTTTTTTCGACCATCCATATTATCGTTTTTCAGACCCGCGTTGTCAAGGATGGCCTTTATACCGATAATCGTCAACTGCCCATGCACTTTTTTGCCGCGTCTATCACCCTTTGTGGCGTTATGCCGAATTTTTCAAAACAAACCGCCCCCGGCGCGGAAGCTCCAAAAGATGACACCCCTATAAACACACCCTTATCGCCAAGCCATTTATCCCAGCCTTGCCGCACGCCCGCCTCGATGCCGACCCTCGCCTTAACGTTAGCCGGCAGCACGCTGTCCTGATACTGTTTGTCCTGCCCTTCGAACAGCTCCCACGAAGGCATACTCACCACCTGCGCCTTGATACCATCAGCCGCTAACAGGCCGTGCGCCTCTATCGCCGGGCCCACCTCTGAACCGGTCGCCAAAAGCAGCACATCCGGATTCTGCTCTTCGAGAAGGCTGTAAGCTCCTTTTTCCAGATTCGACGCACTTGCAAATTTTTTCTGGTCCAAAACCCCCAAACCCTGCCGAGTCAGGATTAGCGCTACCGGCCCGGCGCGGTGCTCGAGGGCATACTTCCACGCATAAGCCGTTTCATTGGCATCAGCCGGGCGAATCACAACCAGATTCGGTATCGCCCGCAGCGAGGCAATCTGCTCGATAGGCTGGTGAGTCGGCCCATCTTCACCGAGGCCGATACTGTCATGCGTGAATACGAAAATCGTTCCATAGCCCGACAGCGCCGCCAACCGAATCGAAGGCCGCATGTAGTCCGCAAAGCACAAAAAAGTCCCCGCGTACGGTACGAGCAAATCGCTCACCGCAATCCCGTTCATTATCGCCGCCATCGCGTGCTCGCGCACACCGTAGCGAATATACCTGCCTGTTCTATTATCTTTTTGAAAATCTTCGGCCCCTTTGAATTGCGTATTGTTCGACGGCGTAAGATCCGCAGAGCCTCCCAGGACCAGCCCCATCTTCGGCATAATTGCATCGAGCGTCGCACCGGACGCCTTGCGAGTAGCCACCGAGCTGCCGGCCTCGAACTTCGCAAGCACTTCATCGATATTGACGCTGATTTTACCTGCCTGCGCATCCTTTATCTCCCCTGCCAACTCCGGATACGCCTTGCCGTATTCATCGAACATCCCGCTCCACTTCTCTTCCAACTCCCGGCCTTTATCAACAGCCCCGCGCGTATGCTCCAGGACCTCCTCGGGCACATGAAACTTTTTCTCAGGGTCCCACCCGAAGTTCTTTTTAATCAGCTCGATTTCATCGTCTCCAAGGGGTGAGCCGTGAGCAGCACTTTTGTCCTGAAAATTCGGGCTGCCGTAGGCAATGTGCGAACGGAACTGTATGAAGCTGGGCCGGTCCTTCTCAGCCTTGGCGTTTACAAGCGCCTTTTCAAACGCCTCCATATCATCACCATCACCGGCCACTACCTGCACGTACCAGTTGTACGCTTCGTATCTCTTGGCGCAGTTTTCGCTAAACGAAAGTGCCGTATCTCCGTCGATGGTGATGTGGTTATCGTCATAAATCACAATCAGGTTATCTAAGCCAAGGTGCCCCGCCAGACTGCTCGCCTCCGATGATAATCCCTCCTGCAGACAGCCGTCGCCCGCAATCGTGTAAATATCGTAATCAAAGACGCCAAAGTCATCGCGATTATACCGCGCAGCCAAATACTTTTGCGCAATAGCCATACCCACAGAATTGGCGATACCCTGACCAAGCGGTCCGGTTGTAACCTCCACACCCGCCGTCAGCCCGTATTCCGGGTGACCGGGCGTCTTGCTTTCCCACTGGCGAAAGTTCTTTATTTCATCGAGCGATAAATCATACCCCGTCAGATAAAGCAGCGAATACAGCAGCATGCTCCCGTGCCCAGCCGACAGTACAAACCGGTCACGACCCGCCCACGCCGGATTAGCCGGATTAAAACGCAGGTGACGCATCCACAGCGTATATGCCGCCGCCGCCATACCCATCGGCATACCCGGATGACCGGATTTGGCCTTCTGAATAGCGTCCAAAGATAAAAAGCGAATCGTTTGAACGCAGAGCTCGTCAATCTCTGATAATCCGCGTGTCTTCTTAAATGCAGCCATTCTTAAAATTCCCGTCAAACAACTATAACCTCTCGGCAATCGCTTGGCATGTGGCCGGCTTGTGCATTCACCTGCCGATCAGTTCATCCACCTTTGCAGACAACTGCTTTACGTGAGCGACCGACTTGTTAAATGCCTCTTTCTCGGCTTCATTCAGGTCGAGTTCAACAATCTTTTCAACACCGCCCGCCCCCAACACCACCGGCACCCCGACAAATGCGCCTCCGACTTCGTATTCATCCTGGCAATATGCACAGCAGCTCATCACCGTCTTTTTATCATTGATTATCGCCTCAGCCATCTTCACCGCCCCCGCCGCCGGAGCGTAATAAGCACTATAGCCCAGGAGATTAACTATCTCAATACCGCCCTTGCGTGTCCGCTCTATCAGTTCGTCTATCTTCTCAGCGGTCATCAATTCGGTCAGAGGTTTCCCCCCTACCGTCGTGAACCTCGGCAGCGGCACCATATCATCTCCGTGCCCGCCCATCAGGACGCCGTTGATATCGCCGATATTCACACCCAACTCAGCCGCGATAAAATATGCAAATCTCGCCGAATCGAGCGCGCCAGCCATACCCATAATCCTGCTGGTCGCGAATCCGGAAACCTTCGCCGCTAAATAAACCATTGCATCCAACGGATTGCAGACAACAATGAGAAACGCCTCCGGCGAATATTCCACAACCTCGCCGGTCACGCTCTTTACGATATCCGCGTTCTTCGCTAACAGGTCATCCCTGCTCATCCCCGGTTTTCTCGGCATCCCGCTGGTAATAATCACAATATCGCTGCCCGCCGTCTCGCCCCAGTCCGTCGAACCCGTAACAGCCGCCGCAAAGGGATACACCCCCCCCGCCTCAGCCATATCCAGCGCCTTACCCTCAGCCAATCCTTCAACGATATCTATAAGGACAACATCGCCAAGGTCCTTGCTCACCAACATATATCCGGTCGTCGCTCCGACATTACCCGCCCCCACTACCGTTATCTTCTTTCTCGCCACCGATTATCCTTTCCGGCCTTCCAACTCCGCCCAGAACTTATCTTCCAAAATCGTCTCCTGCTCGCCTGTACTCATGTCCTTTACCACAAGCTCACCGTTGTCATATTCCTGCCCAATAATAATACACCTTTTCGCATTAGCCAAAGAAGCCTCCTTTAGCTGCTTTTTCAAACTGCCGCCCTTATAGCTAAAATCTGTCTTGAATCCCATCGTTCTGAGTTTACCTATCAACCTTATAGTATCTTCTTTTAGTTTAGATTTAGGCGCTACTCCTCCGACGCCAATACGATTATCCTTCAAAAACACAACAAAGTAATCTAATTGCTTTTGTGGAACTTTATTATCAAGCAGACCTTTTTCTTCGAGCAATATTTCGAGAACACAATCACCCATCCCCATGCCGGTAGCCGGTATGGCAGGCCCGCCGAAATCGCGAAGCAAATTATCGAACCTGCCGCCCCCACAAATCGCCCGCAACTGGTTACCCCTGTTATAAATCTCGAACACCGCCCCCGTATAATACGCCAGACCCCTGACCACGCCTATATCGAACCGACAGAACTTGCCTACACCCATAGTGTCCAGCAATTCGAACAAGCGGAGCAATTCATCCACAGCCTCTTCGGCCTCAGGACCCATCTTGATCACTGAGCCAATCTCTTCGATTTTCTCGGTCCCCATTAAGTCAAGAATCTTGACGCGCTTGGCTTCGTCACTCACATTCTCCGTAATCATCTTTTCAAACGTCTCGGTTGGAAGTCTTGCTTGCTTATCAAGTATGCCATACAAGCCGTCAATCTTATCGTCATCGATTCCGATTATTTGCAGAAGCGCCGCCAACAACTTTCTGCTGGATATCTTCACCACAATATCATCCACTGTCAGTCCGACCTGTCGCAGATAATCCACCGCAGTAAAGATGACTTCAGCGTCAGCTAATACATCGTCAACGCCGATTATGTCGATGTTCCACTGAAAAAATTCGCGCAGTCTGCCCTTTTGTGGACGCTCCGCCCGGCACAACCTCGGCACAGAAAACCACTTTATCGGCCGGGGCAGAGAATTTATCTTTTGATTGACCATCCGGGCAAGTGTCGGCGTAATCTCCGGCCGGATGGCAAGGGCCCTGCCCCCGCGGTCGGTAAAATTAAAAAGCTGCTCGGCTATCTCATCGCCGCTTTTAATCTGGAACATCTTGAGATATTCGAATATCGGCCCGTCGTACTCTTCGAACCCGTTGCGCACCGATGCCGCCTTCCACCCGTCGATGATAAAATTCCGCACCGCCATCTCGGCTGGATAAAAATCTCTCGTACCTTTTACCGGCCGCATCTTCATAATTTAGCTAACAGTATTTAATAAACTGTATGTAGTATCTCGTAACAAAATGTCATTCTGAGCGCAGCGAAGAATCTTATTTCTTACGCTTTTTTTTGCGTTTCTTTTTACGTTCGAGTTTGTCTAATACCTTGTCCCCGAACTTTATCTTCATATATTCTTCCATCTGGTGGTCGTCTGTGAAATGCAGTTCATAATCATATTCATTGCTCGTATGATCACAAGTCTCGATCTCATAACCTCTGCAAATCTTCGGCCTCTTATCGTAGATTTCGCAGTGATGGCCTTTGTCTGAAAGATATTTGCACTTATTTTCCACATTCAGATACCAGTCCCCCTCTTCCACAAACACCGTGATATCCTCATGGCAAAGAAACCACCGGATATCGTCATAATCATCCCAATCCTCGGGGTCGTCGAGCGGCAATGCAAAATACCGACAACACAGCCCCGAACATTTCGCACACAGGCCTTTCCTCAGGACCTTCTTCTTCGCTTTCGCTGCCACAACTTATGCTCCTCAAATCCAATAAAAAATTCCTCAAATACCAACGGCCCGCCATTATAGGCACACTCACCGCCAGCGTCAAGCAAGCATAGAATAAATCTGATAGAACTGCACGGCCCAACCAAACCAGGTAATGTAACCTGATTGAAGCGTGGCGGCTTTTATAGCCGCCACGCTTTTTATATGAAGATTGTTTTATCGCCCCAAGCTGGCTTTGCCCTTACACGTGGCGATAGACTTCCCAGCCCATGTATGTACTCAGGGCCTCGGTTATTGCGTCGGCTCTTTGGCACAGGTTCACCGCGACATGATGCTCGAATCCCATCTGGCAGACATATTGCATAAGGTCCTGCAGATTCGGTATCTTCATCACACCGTACCCGCCGAACGTTTCGAGCTTATCGTTTGTGAACTCGCCCTCGCCCGTATAGACACTGATGATGCCGGAAGTATCGTCCGTCGTCGTCCTGCAGAACGTCGCCTTGTTAGGGGCTATGCGACCGACAACCGTCCCGTAAGTGTTCTCCATGCCGACCGCCCCGGCGATGATCTCCTGATAGTCCATCTTTGCGCTCTTAAAGAATGACTTCGGCAGGTTGCTGCAGTGAAACAGAACGCACTTGTCCGGATTATTTCCGAAATTGTTGTTCCAGTCCAAAAGAGCACTCGGTGTCCCGCTGGCTAATTGCATGATATACATTCCCAAAAGACCAGTAACGTCAACCTCACACGCACTGGGCATCAGTGTCTCGCTCATCATGCTCATAAGCGTACACGGCACAATACCGAAGAACTCCTCGATGCTCGTCCAGCACTGAATAGCCGTGCCGACAACATCAACCTCTTTAACCCACCTGTCCACCACGTAGCCGAACTTCGCCATCTTCAGCAGTTTGTCCTGCGGAATTGACCCGGTCTTAACGTACTTCTTAATGGCACCTAATTTGTTCTGTACGCCCTTGTTATTATCTGTGAGCCCCTCAACCCTGCCGAATATCTCAGACAGGTCGATCGGCTCAACTGTTATCCCTGAGTCTTCGAGAATCTTTTCACTGAATCGCATCGTATTAAACGCGCCCGGCCGGGCGCCAATCGCTCCAAACCGCACATTTTCAAGCCCGCCGACAATCCGACAGACAGCCGCGAAATTATCAAGCTCATTTTTGAATTGGGCTGATTTGACCTTCACCGTGTGCGATTCGGTCAACGTATAAGGAATGTCCGCCTGTCTCAAATTGTTGCACACGCTGATCTTGCCGCAGAATGAATCACGCCTGTTCTTTATCGTCATCGTCCCTGACGCATCGGGCTCAGCCTGAATCAGGATGGGCACATCCAGACCGCAGCGTTTGATCACCTCGGCAACGGCCTTTTCGTCGCCGAAATTCGGCAGCGTTACTATTATGCCGTCAATCTTGTCGCCTTTCGATGCAAAAAGAGCCGCGCACTTCTTCGCCTCGTCAAAAGTCTCAACAGCACCATACTTCGCGTCTTTCGTCGAAATAGACACCGCGCCGTATCCGCTTTTCTTCAGAACATCTAAAATGTCCTTTCTTCCCGCTTTCGCTAATGAATCCGGGAAGAAGCCCCGGTTCCCCACAATTACTCCGAACGTTTGTTTTTTCATCTTAGATTCTCCGTTATTTTGAGCAAGCTTGACTATAATTTCACTATGGCACCCAACAAGGCTATTATCGCTAAAATAACCGCCCACGCCAATAACCTGTTTATATCAATTTTATTGAAAACTTCCACAACTTTTTCAAGTTCTAAAAAAATAATTCAGACTGAACCCAAATCGCAGATTTTAGGCCCATCCAGCCCGATTCGATGACACCAACCAATCCACGCCTCCCGCTGCGCGCTACACGCTACACGCTGTACGCTATACGATCCACGAACCACGATTCCCGCTACACGCTATACGCTTCTCGCTATACGAGCGACGAAATATCCCCGCGTCGGCTGTTGGTTGACAAAAGACCGTAATTTCGGTATAATTGCCGTTGAAAAATTATTGCAGACAAAGAAAAGAAGCTCGGTTAGTTTAGAGGGAGAAGGAGCCCAATTACTTTAGTGTCAAGTGGTTACAGCTATATTTTGATATTTCTCCTTTCGTCGTTTATTATACAAGAGTGGTATAATTTTATTCTTGAGACAGTAATATTCCGATATACAAGCCTGAAACTGACAACTGAAATCTGAAAAATGGAACGAATAAATATACAACCAAAATTGCTTCATTGGGCTATCGAGCGTTGCGGTAGAACCGAAGTTGCACTGGAAAGCAAGTTTCCAAAGATTGCGGATTGGTTGAGTGGCGACGTATATCCAACACTGAAGCAGTTAGAAAAATTTGCTACCGCAACATACACGCCTTTGGGTTATTTTTTTCTAAAAGAACCACCTGAGGATAAGTTGCCAATACCTGATTTCAGAACAGTTAAAGCTCAACCTAAGCGCCCCAGCCCAAATTTATTAGATACAATTCAAACCATGCAATCCAGGCGGGAGTGGATGAGGGAGTTTTTGCTTGAAGAAGGACAGCCCCCCCTATCTTTCGTTAAGAGCGCTACCCTAAGAACAAATCCTGACAAAGCGGCAATGGCGATGCGTAACATTCTATCCCTCCCTAATGGCTGGGCTAATAAAGTTCAAACTTGGCACGAAGCTTTAAGATTCCTTCGAAAAGCTATAGAGGAAATAGGCGTTATGGTTGTCATTAATGGCGTTGTTGGCAATAATAATTATCGTGCTTTGGATACAGCAGAATTTCGGGGCTTTGCGTTGGTTGATGAATATGCGCCATTGATTTTTATTAATGGTCGTGATTCCTTGTCTGCTCAAATGTTTACTATTATACATGAGTTGAGTCATCTATGGATTGGGTATGAAGGTGTGTCCAATTTTGATAAATTCCAACCAGTTGAGATACAAGTAGAAAAATTCTGTAACCAGGTTTCAGCCGAGTTCCTGGTCCCATCTGAGGAATTCAAAAGCGTATTAAGAAAACACCAAAGCAAAACTGACTATGAACTTTTCCAGATTATAGCAAGAAGATTTAAAGTTAGCCCCATTGTGGCAGCACGTCGGGCTTTAGATATGAAATGTATTAGTAAGGAACGGTTTTTTGATTTCTACAATAATCATGTTAAAGATAGTGAAAGAGAAAGAGAGATTCGGAAATCCAAAAAATCAAGTGGACATTTCTGGAATACCCAGAGAGTCCGTATAGGAGAGCTTTTTGGTAGTGCTGTAGTCCAGGCAACTTTAGAGGGACGGTTGCTTTATCGTGATGCATATCGTCTTACAGGACTAAAAGGAAAAACATTTGACAATTATGTCACACAACTTGGTTTTTAAGTATGGCTGATGCAGTAAAATATATATTGGACGCAAATATTTTTATAGAAGCCAAAAACAGGTATTATGCGTTTAATTTGTGCCCTGGATTCTGGGATTCCTTACTGCATCATAATAGTATGGGCATCCTTGAAAGTATCGACCGCGTTAGAAAAGAACTTTTAGACGGTAAGGACAATTTAGCTACCTGGAGTAAAAAGTCACCTGACTTGTTTGCTTCTACAGTTAGCAAAGATGTTTTGAGGGCTTACAGAGACATTATTCAATGGGTACAAAGCCAAGAGCGTTTCACTAATGCTGCTAAAAGCGAGTTTGCCGATGATCCAGATGCATGGGTGATTGCATACGCCAAAGCCAATAATGCTATTGTTGTTACCCAGGAAGCTTCTGCACCAAAATCACGTAAAGACGTAAAAATACCAGATGTGTGCAAACATTTTGGTGTTGAGTGCAGCAACACTTTTGATATGCTGGAAGAGTTAGGAGTAGTTTTTAGGTGGGAGGCTCCTTAACTATCTACGCCCTGTAATTTATCAAGCCATACTTATTCATACTAAATCCAGATTCCTGCTGCAAGCAATTCTGTGGCCTAATTCCTCCCGTTTTTCGCTTTCCCACAAAAGGCCATTAACTTGTAAAAGAGCTATTTAAGCGGCCTCCACTGAGTTTACCCTGAGCGCAGCCTAAGGGCCTGTTAAAAATAGCCTCCCGACTTGTCGGGGTTCCTAATTCGATGTTCGATGTTGAATGTTGGACGTTCGAAGTTCTTTTTCTGGCCTTCGCGGCCTCCGCCAACAACAGCCCCGCGGCTTGTCCTTCGTCTTGTCCGCCATAGCCTCGTGCGAAGGCGAAAGCTTTAGCGATGACGGAAGTTTTAACAACGTCGGATCCTACACCAAATCCAGCTCACTCGGCTTCACCCCGGCTGGTCCGCCAGCCGCTGGACAATGTTAATAAGCTGTGACAATGCTCGCATTACGAGCAGCTTTTTGACTTTGACCGGATAGCGGTTTACCAAACCGCAACAGTGAAGCCAAAAACCGTGTTAATCCGTGAAATCTGTGTCTAAAAAAGAAAAAGCAGTTAAATTCCACCACTTTGTGCCTGTGTGCCTTTGAACCTTTGCCCCTCTTTCCCTCTGTGCCCTCCTTGGTCCGCCATCTTGTCCGTCGTCTTGTCGCGTCGAAGCTTTAGCGAAGACGGAAGCTATGACGAAGTAGGAAGCGGTTCCGAAATTTTGTTTTTTTTAATTCAAAACTAAACTTCCATTTTTGCGCGAAGTTTTTTTCAAGTACAAGGCTGTGTTTATCTCCCGCACGGAGTTGTTTTACATATATCTGTTTTTTTTAGCGCGGAATTTTGCGCGAGTACAAGGCTTTTTGTCTAATTATCTATTCCATTTTAGCGAGGAATTTTCCACAAGTGCAAGGCGTCTGCCTGCTGCCGCACGGAGTCGTTTTATATATCTCATTCTCTTTTATCTTTTTAGCGCGGAATTTTGGCTCAAATGCAAGGCTTTCGCCTTGCCCTATACCGGAGGCGTACCGTTGTACGTCGAGGATTAGGGTCAAGGCGAGTAACGAAGCAGTTGACCAAAATAACCGCTAAAACCTACTTTTGGCCATAGTAAGCGTTCTTTCCGTGCTTTCGTAAATAGTGCTTATCCAAAAGCACCTGTGATATCCCGTTTTGACCCGGATTTATCATCACCGTCCCAAGCGCCGTCCGCGCCACCTCTTCCAGAACAACAGCCGACTCAACGGCATCTGCCGCCGACCGGCCCCACGTAAATGGCCCGTGCCCCGCTACCAGTACAGCTGGCATTTGTATCGGGTCAAGTTCGCTGAACCTGCGCACGATGACTTTGCCGGTATTAAGTTCATAATCGTCCTTGATTTCCTCAGCCGTCATCGACTCGGTAACGGGAACCGCACCGTAAAAAAAGTCCGCATGCGTCGTCCCCATGCACCCCAGCTCGCGCCCCGCCTGTGCCCACATAGTCGCATAGGTAGAATGAGTGTGGCAAATTCCCCCGATACCCTTAAAATTCCTGTAGAGTTCGAGGTGGCTCGGCGTATCCGATGAAGGCCTAAGCTCCCCTTCAACGATATTGCCGCCCAAATCAAGCAGCACAATCTTCTCAGGCGTAAGCTCTTCGTACCCGACGCCGCTGGGCTTGATGCCGACTACACCCTCTTCTCGGTCGATTCCGCTGACATTGCCCCAGCTGTGGATCACTAACTTGTGCTCGCTAAGAGCGACGTTGGCCTCGCAAACCGCTTTTCTTAATTCCTCATGCACTTATAGTGCTCCCAGTTTAATTTCCCCGTCTGTCCTGAGCAAAGTCGAAGGGTTTGCTCGCGGATAAGAACCTTTATCCCGGCGCGCCGGGACAATCCCACCGCGCCGAATTTTATACCCTTAAGGGTATACACTGTCTTTAATATTCAGCAAATCCTTCATTACATTTGCCATACTGCCGGAGACGCCATCCAGGCCGAACCCATCATGGAGCTGACTGTAAAGCGAATAAAGCTGTTGATAAACCTTCTGGTTCCGAGGGTCCGGCTTGTACGTCTTGGCCTTTGTCCCGCACATAGCCGCCTGCGCATCGGCGAAATTGTCATGCCCCCCCGCCTTCGCACCTGCCACGACCGCGCCCGCCATAGCAGAACCCAAAGCACAAGTCTGAGCCGAGCGGGCTATTTTCATCTCTCTGCCCGTTACATCCGCATAAATCTGCATCAGCAGCGGATTCTTCTCCGCGATTCCGCCGCAGTTAATCACCTCGTTGATTTTAACGCCGTACTCTTCAAACCTGTTTATAATTGTCAAAGCGCCGAAAGCCGTCCCCTCAATCAGGGCCCGATAAATCTCAGCAGGCTTGGTATGCAATGTCTGGCCCAACAAAAGTCCCGTCAGTCTTTGGTCAACGAGGATTGTCCTGTTACCGTTGTTCCAGTCCAGCGCCAAGAGTCCCGATTGACCCGGCCTCAGCTTCGCCGCCTCGGCTGTAAGCGCCTCGTGCGAACCTTTTGCCGCCCCGCCCGGCTGAATATAATTGACAAACCAGTTAAAAATATCCCCCACAGCCGATTGACCAGCCTCAAGGCCTAAGTAACCCGGCAGAACAGACCCATCTACGATACCGCACAAACCAGGAATATCCGGAAAATCCGGCACCTTCTCACCAACCATAACATCACACGTGCTCGTGCCGATTATCTTGACCAGTTTACCCGGGCTAACTCCCGCGCCTATGGCGCCAAGGTGACAGTCGAACGCCGATACCGCCACCGGAATCCCCGCACAGAGGCCAAGCTTTTCGGCCCATTCGGCGCTCAGATTCCCCGCTGCCACATCAACAGTATCAGTCTTGGAGTATAGCCTTTCGCGCAGCTCGCCGAGCTTCGGGTCCAACTTGGCCAGGAAGTCCTTTGTCGGCAAGCCCCCCCACTCGCTGTTGAACATCGCCTTATGCCCTGCAGCGCACCGGCCCCGCTTCATAACGTCCGGCCGGGCCGTGTCCGTCAAAAACGCCGTGATATAGTCACAGCACTCAACCCAGCTATACGCGGCGTCAAAGACCTTCGGGTCCGTCCGAAGGCAATGCAATATCTTACTGAACAGCCACTCCGATGAATACGTCCCGCCGCACTTGGCAAGATACTCCGGGTGCTCTTTGGCGGCTAATTCTGTTATCTCGGCCGCCTCGGCGTGACCGGTGTGGTCCTTCCACAACCACGCGTGTGCATTGGGATTGTCCCTGAATTCATCCAACACACCCAGCGCTGTCCCATCTATGTCAACCGGCAGCGGAGTTGAGCCAGTTGTATCCACACCGATACCGATTATGTCAGCCGGGTCGAAGGACTTGTTCGATTTCTGCGCCTCGGCAATCGCGGCCTTTATGCTGACCTCGGTCCCTTTTATATAATCGCCGGGATTTTGCCGCGCAAGATTATGGTCCCCAGCGTCGAGGATAATGCCTTCCGGGCCGGGTTCATACTCGTAGATAGCCGTGCCCAATTCATCGCCGCTGGCCGAATCAACCAGCAGGCACCTCACCGAATTCGTCCCAAAATCCAATCCAATCGTATAAGCCATCGTTTCAAATCCCATTCAATATAACTATCATCTTTAACGCTGACACCTGTTCGCTCAAAGCTTAACCTCTAAAGTACAGATATGCTGCAAGGATCACGACCAACACTACAGCAGAGGCTGCCACATCGCGCCAGTCCCAACTGCCCCGGGTTATACGGCGATGCTCATCGTCGACCGTGCCGTATGTCAATCCGCTAATCCGCTCGTAGCTCGGCACAGACGTCAACCAGCTGACTACGACCATCACGATCACGCAAACAAAGAAGATGAAAACGCTGTAATACTGGAAGTAAATGTTGTGCACGATCCAAAGGAACGACCCCTCGGCGTACGCAAACCCTTCGACTAACTTGACAGGCGTATCCACCGCCAACCGAAAGATGCCCAACAAAAAGCCGATAATCAGCGCGGACAAACACCCCTTGGAGTTGAGCCGTTTGCTGAATATGCCCAGAAAGAACACCACGAAGATCGGCGGCGCCAGATACCCCTGCACGCTCTGCAGATAGTGGTACAGGCCCTTGGCCCCCTGGATCACAGGAACCCAGAGCAGACCAATTACCACCATGACAGCCGTAGCAATTCGACCCGTCCAAACCAGTTTGTGCTGCGACATATTGGGCTTGAACTTCGAATAGAGGTCCATCGTAAACAGCGTCGAAGACGCATTGAACACACCCGACAGCGAACTCATCAGCGCCGCCAAAAGCCCCGCCACAACAATACCACGCACACCCGTCGGCAGCACGTGCTTAACCATCAGCGGAAAAGCCGCCTGGCTTTTTTCAATATCAAGCGCCCCGGCTGTATACATGGCATCCTGAAGTTCGACCATCTTGCCGCTCTTGGCCAGTGCAAAACAGATCATTCCGGGAATAATAAATATGAACACCGGCAGCAGCTTCAAAAACGCCGCGAATATACTGCCACGCCTGGCCTCCTGCTCATTCGGAGCGCCAAGAGCACGCTGAACGATATACTGGTCCGTGCACCAGTACCACAGACCGATGATAGGCGCACAGAAAAGCATCCCAAGCCATGGATAGTTGCCGTTGAAATACCATGCCATCTTTTGCTCGCCCAGCACCGGTTTCCATGTGCCCTCCACGCCGGCGGGGATGAGCGGCTTCCACAAATTGAACATGTCCGACCCGCAAACCTCGCGCAACTCGCCCCAGCCACCCAAAGCCTTCAGACCGAATATGGTCACCAGGATCGAGCCGAAAATAAGTACAATAGTCTGAAGCGCTTCGGTATAGGCCACCGCCCTCAATCCGCCTAAAACGGTATAAATTCCCGTAAGGATAATAACGAGGAACGAACCCGTCCAGAAACTATCTAATACCACAAATCCCAGATTCAGATGCAACTCCGGCAAAAGAGTCCGAAACACAACTCCGCCTGCGAAGATTCCCACCGCTATCTTGGTCAGCACGTAACCCACAAGAGAAATAATCGACAGCACCCACCGGCTGGCCGGCGAGAATCGCTTCTCTAAGAATTCCGGCATCGTGAACACCTTGCTCCGCGCATAGAACGGAACAAACACCCACGCTAAGATCAGCAGGCACCACGCATGAAGCTCATAATGAGCCATCGCCACCCCGTCGGTTGCCCCCGAGCCGGCAAGACCGACTAAGTGCTCCGAACCGATATTCGACGCAAATATAGATGTGCCGACAATCCACCATGAAAGGTTCCTGCCTGCAAGAAAGTAGTCGTCAGCAGTGTCCTTGTTCTTAAGGATGACCCACCACGCAACACCTAAAAGAAGTGCAAAATAGCCACCAACCATGATCCAGTCTAAAGTCTCGAAACCCATTTACCTATCCTTTCTCTCTAAACTCCAGAATCGTTAACATAAACTCATCAACTCAACCGCTTTTACCTTTCGCCCATCCTCAATAATTCTACAGGAACCACTTTGAACTGTCAAAAACTTTCCTTTGTGGGATTTTTATTGAAAATTACCTTGCCACAGAGGATATTTTACCGCCGAGCACACAGGGAACGCAGAGGGCACAGAGGGACAGAGGGGCAAAGGCACACAGGCACAAAGTGGTGGAATCTGTCGAAAAAGCATCCCGACTTGTCGGGGTTCCACATTCGACGTTGAGCGTTGAATGTTCGATGTTCGAAGTTCTTTCGGGATTCCAAAAAAGCCCCAAAGGGGCGACAGAACTAAAAACACAAAACCCTGTCCTGAGCAGGGTCGAAGGATTCATCCAACTTCTTTTTATCCGATGATCAGCAGGGCTATGTAGGGAACGATATTGAAGACAATGACAACTATCTTAAATAATCCGATGAAGGAAACTATTACCACGTTAAATGCCTCTCTTGAAATCGAAAAATACTTGTGGTTCATTCGGTAAGAAAAATCAGCAAAGAAGATGCAGGCAATGGAAGTTAAAGTAAGAAATCCAAGGTTCAAAATCGTGCACCACATAAAGAATCTTGTTAATGTCTGAATGTCCATGATATGTCTCCTTTCTATTTTTTCACTTCAGTAGATTTCCATCCACGATTAATACGCTCTTTCATTAAATCCATGACTGGATCATATTTATCTACTTCCAATCTCATCAAATGCAAGATGCCATCGTTTTTTAGGACGAATGGAAACTGATCAAGGTCTACATTATTGGATAGTAAATAGTGCCAAACACAACCCCCGAAAGTAACATGAAAACCTGGAACATTAAACAAATCTACTGCGACAGGCTGGATAAGGAGTGGATTGCACACTTGGTATTTTCTGGGAAACACAAGGATGTATCCGAAGACACTGTATTGATTAGGATCACCTGGATTGTCATCCAAAATTAATTGCCGAAGACATTCTTCGTGATTACTTAAGTTTACATTAGCAAATTCCTCACGGGAAGCAATTCCTGCTCGCCAGAGAATGGACATGTGAAACAGTTTTAAACGCCGATAGTCTAATCCGCTAATTTTGAATATTTCTGTTGGTACATGGTTAGGAATTAGTTGATTCTGGAACCATATGTCCGCAAAATATTTCTCATACTTATTAAGATGTTGCTCACATTGTTTGCAAAGCAGGGATTCACGAAGACCCTTTTGGAGTAGAGGTAGTTTCTTTTGGAGATTTGTGACTTCATAAAATCGGTGTTTTTTATCATAAAGACTACCATATGCTGACTCAGGAACAATATGTGAGTTGCATAGTTTCTTATCAAGATTACATAGCTTGCATTTCATAGTAAGAATTCAATATGGTAAACAAAGCTTATACAGTCTGTATAACACGTTTCCGTTGCTCCTTCAATACTACTCCGCCTATGGCGGACTCGCCCTGACATATAGTTAGACACCAAAGAGGCGCTGCTCAAGTTCATTTTTTGATGGCACATGATTGGCATCAATAATTTTTGTAATCACTCTCTTTGCGAGCACATATGTTTCGAGCAGATCTTCATGTTTTGTATCCTTGCTTCCGTGTGCTGCCCCAGAGCGTGCGTCGTAAAGCTTAGCTACCTTTTTTTGCAACTTGAGTCTGGGAAGTCCTGGATCCTCAAGAAAAGCCGATACATTTGAGGATACCCGAAATCTAAGCTCGGCCCTTGCCGGAGAGAAAACGGTTTCAATCGCGCCGAAGAGAGATAGCAACGCAAGCGAAGGAGATCGCGCAAAGAGACATTCGTCCACAACCTGGAATAGCGTATTGAACTCAGGGCTCGTACGCATAAGCATCCCTGTGGGGTACCATACATCTCGAACCCATTCAAGATGTTTAAGCGTCAGTTCTACAACTTCTTGGGGCGCCATTAGCAAAGACCGGTGCTCTATTTCAACAGGGATGATTTCAATTTCCTCCATCGTTGGTCCATCTTGAAATGGTGCGTTAGCAATGGCAGGGACACGAATATGTGGAGTAGCGATGAATCGTAGGAGAGCTGTAAACCACCAGACAGTGTTGATGCCATCGAACCAATCTTCCGGTCTAAAACTGCCTGGAATGTACAATTGGGTGACGACATCGAAACCAAAACCTCCCTTTGCAGCACGCATGGGTCCAGTATGATGTTGACCGGCTTTTGCAGGAGGAGCAAATAGCATTAAAAACGGTGCCATTAGGTGAGCATACGTTCGAGAAGCCAAGATTCCTCTACCGAATTCAAACTCGTCAACTGGGAATTTAGGGCCCGTTAGTCCTCCATAGATGTCACCTTCTATCAGGTTCATACTGTCGTGTCACCTTGTATCTAACAATAATTATACAGTCTGTTTAAAACGCCATAGCTTGTTCCCGCATGCCTCTGGCGGGCGACAACATCTTTCTTTCTGTATTGAGATGCTTGTCTTTTGGTACAAATGTAACCTAAACTGTACGTTACTTCAAGTGGATTTTTTGGTAGAAAACCACCGCATATTTCTGGATGCCTTGCATCCAGATAACACCAAACGCGCTTGCACTATCTTGCTATTCGTAAAAAAAATAAAAAAATTTATCTCCATTCCGCACAAGCACTTAGCGATTTCTGTCAATAGAAAAATCGACGATTTTCGCACCAAACGCGCAAGTTTGTGCAAAGGGTGGGG
>SDBT01004532.1_pt1 | contig 23573 bp, 23 predicted proteins | sample 2277101 | NCBI WGS metagenome assembly SDBT01 (sample SAMN10404973, study PRJNA504765) | marine sediment metagenome | isolation source: marine sediment core GS10_PC15, 103 cmbsf | place: Arctic Ocean: Southern Knipovich Ridge | collected 2010 | reverse complement strand
ACCTTATCACCGTCCGCGATTATTGGGCAGAGGCACCCGAGAGGGATTATCCTGATCCATGCTGAGATTGTTTGTTTTGATATGGGTGTCGAAGAGTTTTCGAACCAGGTCAACCAGACGATTGCCGAATTATTCCCTGGCCGGGAGCTGTCTGAGGGCTGGGGGGATCCGGCCGGCATGAAAAGGGACGAAATTTATGAAACAGTGGTCTTTGATCACCTGAAATCGAAGGATATCCCCATGCGGGGTGCCCAGACCAATGATATCGGGGTCAGGGTGGAGGCTACCCGGTTACCCATGACCAGGCTGATCGACGGGAAGCCCGGGTTGCTTATTCATAAGCGCTGCAAGGTACTCAGGGCCGGATTAGCGGGAAAATGGGTTTATCGGCGCCTCCAGGTCGCAGGAGCCGAAAGATACGCGGATAAACCGGATAAAGGCAAATATAGCCATGTTTGTGATGCTTTGGGGTACTTTAACATGGGAACCGGCGAATTTAAGGCTATTCAAGGTCGAAATAATCGAAAAAACCGGAAACCGATCCAGGCAAAGACCGGCTGGGATGTTTTTAGATAGGAGATAATCATGGGAAGATGCGCTCATTGTAACAAAGATGTGGGCCTTGAAAACCTAATTGATATGAATTATTGCTCCGATGAATGCGGAGTAAAATCGTTGGAATTGCACGTTCAGCATGGTTTGAGAAAAAAAATAACCCACGACAATGGAGTTATCGAATACACCAGAATGTTATTTCGTGGAGAATGATTATGGACAACAAAAATATGCCCCTGGAAGGTTTGATAATTATGAAAAGGCTGAATACCAAGGAAAGCGAAAGGGGGGTATCCCTGGAAGACACTGAATATGTTTTTGCATCGAAAACTTACCCTGAGATCGTAAAAAAGCTCGCCAGCTTCCCTAAAAATCGTCTTTCATGGCTCATTGTCTCAAAATTCACTCAAAATGAAGACGGGAACCTTGAATACTCGGACGGGGTCAGTGGTTTGGATTTTCTGAAAAACGCACAAGCCCACCTTGCCCGGCAGATTACTCTTAATTAATGCCCGTAAGCCAGCAGGCGAAAACAGAATTCCGCACCTACTACGTTGTTTTTCAAAGCAGTAAATACCATAGGCCGTGGAATTGTTTCACATGGAACCAGTGGCAGCATACCTGGGTGTTTTTCGCCAAATACCAGGGCCCTCCCGGACTACTCACCACTCAGCATACCCTCAAGGTCGAACCCCTTTCGACTTTCCTCGATATCGATTATTGGCCCGAACACCCCGAAAAAATAGCAAAAGAGTTCATAAAAGAGGATTATATCAAAGATATTGTTGAAATTTTGTTGCCTTTGCCCAAAAATGTATCTTATAATATACGCGGCTTGATTAACTGTGTTACTTTGGTTAAATCAGTCATGGGACTGTCTAAATGGTTTGTAATGACACCCCAGCAATTGCATAGATACCTTTTACGAATTGGTGGCAGGAGTCTTAAAAATGGGAGATGTCCTTAGTTCGGTATTTGATGTCGCTACACTTGGTCTTTTTTCAGGGGGTGCCGCTGGTGTTCAGGAAGAAGTTCTACCTCCAAGCGATGAGGAAACCCAGGCTCAAAAAGACCAAAGAGAATTACTGGAAGCCAGGGAAAGAGAGGCCGCCCGCCAAAGTGGTGCCCGACAAAAAGTAATCACCGCAAGGACCGCAGGAGCGCAGACCTTATTCAAACGCGAGGGGGGAATTCCAAAGGCCACTAAGTTGGGCGGCGGACGGAGAGCATAGATGCCAGCCGCCAAGATTGAAGATGTCGTAGCCCGGGCCTCAACCGCTAACGATCAGAAGCAAAATTGGGTATCCCAGTACCGGGATGCTTATGAGTACGGCCTTCCCATGCGGAACCTCTATGAGACGTTCCAACCCGGCGCGGATAAAATGACCCGGGTGTTCGATTCCACCGCAATAAATTCCACACAAAAATTTGCCTCCAGACTTCAATCGAACCTGACACCACCCTTTCAGGAATGGCTGGACTTTCTCCCGGGCACCGATGTTCCCGACGAACAAAAGGAAGAGGCCACCGCAAAACTGCAAAAAGTCCAGAAAAAGTTTTTCTCCGTAATACAGAATTCGAATTTTGATACTGCCTCCGTAGAAGGGTATCTGGATCTCGCTGTCGGCACCATGGCCATCCTGGTTCTGGAGGGTGACGACGAGAATCCCGTAATATTTAATGCTGTCCCCAATGCCCAGATTTCCCTGGATGAAGGTCCACTCGGAGCGGTGGACGGTGTTTTTCGTCAGCATAATGTGGCACCCAGGAATGTTGAGGCAACATGGCCGGATGTTACAGACGAAGGCAAAGCCGCCATCAAGAAAATGATTAAGGACGGTGGCGGGAATATGCAGAACAACGCCCTCGCTAATATTCTGGAAGCAACATATTTCGACCACAAGGAAAAAGTTTTCTGGTACCAGGTCATCCTGAAAGGCACTCAGGACAATCAGAATATTTCTCCCCCCACTGATTCACAGAATCTGGATCAAGGTAGCGGCAACGTCCTCCTGGTCGAACGGAGACTAGAAGAAAGCCCCTGGATCATTACCCGATGGGTGAAGGTTGCCGGGGAAGTTTTCGGGCGTGGTCCGCTACTCTTTGCTTTACCGGATATCAAGACGCTCAATAAAACCGTCGAGTTCATGCTGCAAAACGCCTCAATGTCCATTAGCGGGATGTGGGAAACAGTAAATGATTCGATAGCGAACCTGGATATGGTGAACCTCGCCGCCGGTACGTTTTTCCCCGTAGATAAAATGGGGGATATTAAACGCCTGGATACCCCGGGGAATCTTGATGTGGGCGAAGCCATTTCGGAAAAACTGAAAGAATCTATCAAGACCGCTCTCTTCGACCGGGCACTTCCCGATCCCACAGGCTCCGTCCGTTCCCCTACAGAAATTATTGAAAGAGTCAAAGAGTTGGCCCAGGATATCGGAGCGCCTTTCTCAAGAATTATGTCGGAATTTCTACGGCCACTCGCACAAAGAACATTAAACATAATGGCACGACGCGGCTTGATAGATTTTCCGATTAAATTAGATGGACGCGCTACCAAGGTTCAGGCCACCTCTCCCTTAGCTAAAGAGCAAGCCTTGAACGATCTGGAAAGCGTGGTCAACTGGATAACGATTAATCAGGGTCTTGGTAATGAAATTCTGTTCGGGGGTGTCAAGGTTGAGGACATGCCGGAATGGTCCGGCGGAAAACTCGGTGTCCCGCAAGAACTCATTAGGGATAAGGGTGAGCGTACAAAACTTTTTGAGACGGTAGCACAGCTGATTGCCCAGGAGCAGTTGGCTCAACAGCAACCAGCACAGTGAGGTAGCGAATGGCAACGAATCAAAACATCCAGGAAGTAGTACAAAGAAGTTTAGAAGTGGCGCTGAGGGAAGCGAAGGAAAGAATAATAAAAAAGTATGAAGTCCAGATGATGGACGACTTTCGGGAAGAAATGGCAAAGATAGTATTAAGGACTGAAAATTTTTACAGGGTTGAAGTTCGGCGAGAAGATGTAATTATTACTCTTGTAAATAAGGTAGGTAGCGAATGAACAAAGCACTTGATCATGCAGCGGAGAATCATACTTCTGTGAAGGTGAAGTCCAACCCTCCCACACAGGGAAGGTTGACTTATACCCGGATAGAGGGGGTCCTGAATATAAACATCACCAATTCCTCGGTGAGCTATACCAAGGAAGAAATGAAAACCTTTGGGGAAATGATTCAGGTTCTCCAGGAAGAAGGACAGTTAAACGAAAGCGGGTCAATCCCGATTGCAAATCTTTATAAAATGTAAGGAGCTTTATGGTAGCGCCAACAGTTCCAGAAGCAATTAAAAAGAAGGAGCGGGAAATTGATCTTTGGTATGGCAAGGCGTTCAACACCCCCTCGGGGAAAAAGTGTCTGGCTCATTTGATATCGACCACCATCGATGAATCCGTACTGCAAGTATCAGAGGGGTTTTCCGGAATAATGATTGGGTATTCCCGAGAAGGGCAGAACGCTTTGGTAAGAAAAATTCAAAAGAGGATAGCCAATGCAAACGCAAAGTGAATCAGATCAGTTAAACCGGAAACTTTCCGATAACTTCTGGGCCCGGGAATTTATCTGTCCTTGTTGCAGCAAGGAAGGAGTCACAGATGATCTGGTGTTTCATTTGCAGCTGGCTCATAACATGCTGCCGAGTAACAGCGTTATGATAATCACCTCTGGTTATCGGTGCGTGGATTATACGATAGAGAAAAACCGGAGCATGACATCTTCCCACCTGAAAGGGTTGGCGGCAGATATCAAATGCGACAATTCAACGTATCGACATTATTTAATCAAGGCCCTTATGAAGGTTGGGTTTAATCGAATCGGTATTGGTCAAGATTTTATCCATTGTGATCTGGATAAAGACAAGGCCCAAACCGTAATGTGGACTTATTACCCGGAGAAAAAACATGTCTGAACAGGTAGCGGATGCAGCAGCAAAGGACGCGGAAACAGCAGGGACGCAAGACGGTCTTAATACTCACGAGGAAACGAACAGACAATCATGGGTGAACGAAGATGAGAAAGGTTCTTCAACTTCTGGCGATAACGGTTCCACTGGATCAGGCGACGGTCTTATGGCTGATTCAGAAAGTGAAACTAAACCTAATTTTTCACAGGATGCGTCTCAGAATGCGGATCCGTCTCAGACGGCTTCTGATGTAAAGCGGCCTGACCATATTCCGAAACAGTTCTGGGATGAAACGGCTGGGAAGCTCAACGAAAAAGCCCTGGCCACTTCCTACAATGACCTGAGAAAACAGTTCAACAAAATGACCCAGGATACCGGAAAAGCTCCTGAGGATTTCGAGGCTTACCTGGAAGATTTCAAACCGCCGGCGAGATCCCGGGCGACGGGTGACCAGAAGGAAGGCGACCCGCTGAACCGGTTCGGTGATATGGACCCTGCTGATCCGGTGTTCAAGGCATTGGCGAAAGCTGCCAAGTTTGCGAATCTCGATCAGGGAAAGTTTACGGATTTCACCCAGGTCCTGATGGAAGAAATCCACGGCATTCTTCCTGAACCGTTTAACGCGGAAAAGGAAATGGGATTGCTGGGTGAAGGTGGCGAGGCAATCGTAAAGACCAACAAAGCATGGATCGACCGGCTTGCTGGCCGGGGTGTGCTGAACGAAAACCAGTACAACCTCATGCTGAAATTTGGTTCAACGGCCGAGGGAGTATTGCTCACCAACGCCTTGAGAATAGAAAACGGTGAGAAACCGATTCCGGTCAATGCGAGTGTGGCCACCGGCAGGAAAACTCCAGCCGAATGTGCGGCCATGATGGCTGATAAAAGGTATTTAGAAGAAGGCCCGGCCGGGGATGCTTACCGGGACGAGGTAGAAAAAGAATTTGCTCTAACCCACGGAACGGATCCGTCGGGGTAGATTAATCTGGGAGGTTAAGATAATGCCACTAAGGAAAGGTAGTTCAAGGAAAGTTATCAGTTCAAATATCAGGAAGGAAGTAAAGGCGGGAAGGCCGCAAAAGCAAGCTGTGGCCATTGCTCTCAGTACAGCTAGGAAGTCCCGCAAAGCCACAACCAAAAGAACCAGGAGGAGGTAATGCCTAAGCACACGAAGAAAAAAAGAGCAGTATCCAGCGCCCTGGCTGCCAGGCGCAGAACACAGGCAGCGGTGCGTAAACCAGTAAGGAGGAAGTAAAATGGCAGCACACACAGTTATACCCAAACAAACAGCAGCAGTTACTACGCCTGTAGTGGTCAACCTGGAAAGCCCACAGGCTCTACCCGCTACAATTGTGGCTGTGGGATTAGCGACCACAGAAACGGCAACCATTAGTTTTAGCGAGGATGATGGCACAACTAAAACAGAGGCCAAGCAGGAGGGGGTTTCGGTTGTCTTGTCGGCAACGAATAATATTATAAAGATTGATTCACCTGTAACCATAACTGTGGTGAAAGATGCCACCGCAGGGGCAGCCGGGGTGTTTGTATTCAGTCCAGTTAAACAAATATCATGACATTCGCTAAGGTTTTTAATAAACCATTTGGAAAGACATTTGATGATGTTTTTGCAGGGCATTTTGCGCCCACTGATATAGCGACTCTTGTGCTTTGGTTAGATGCCTCTTTTGGTGTAATAACGGGGGCGCCAGGCGTGGAGCGGTGGGAAGATCAAAGCGGGTTTAATAATCTAGCTTTTCAACCGACTTCCGATGAGCGACCTGGTTTTAACGGATCAGGTCTGAATGGATTTCCTACGCTTACTTTTAATGGGAGTGATGAAACCCTAATAATTAATAGCACCGATAGTATTAACTTAAATAGTGATTTTACATTCTATACGGTAATCAATACACCCGACACAGCTAATATAAGAAACTTTTGTGCTAAAAATGGGGACAATTCTTATAGATTCAGACTTATGGGGAATGAAGCACTGGAAACAGTCTGTAATGATGGAGGCGGTCTTGAGGCTGACGCTTCTTCTGGCACTATTGCAGTCAATACTGACATAATCGCAGAGATTCATTATCAAGTGGGTGGCACTATTAACTTTACCTCAAACGGTGTCAGTCTGGGCAGCGCGACAAATACATTAACATCAATAGCTCAAAGTGTAGCCAATTTATTTATTGGGTCAACTCTAGGGAATGCGGAGTATTACCAGGGCGACATGGCACAATTACTTCTTTTTAATGAATTACTGAGTACATCTGACAGAAATCGTGTAGGGGAGTATCTAGCTACGCGGTATGGATTAACCTGGACCCTGGTTGTCTAATGGCTTTTCAATCCCTAAACTTTACCCCTATTGGTGGGAACTCACGTTCTGGAATTGAGACAGAGCGTAATGCTCCTATGGGATGGGCCTATGCCAGTCAGACCGATACGGTGGCAGATGTAACAGTCCCCAATTCATATTTTGATTCTATCAATAAGATTGTGGCAAAGGATCAATTCATATACGCGGCTCTGGCTGATGATAATGTGATTTTTACAATTAGTTCCGTTGATAGAAAGCTCCAGCAAGTGACTCTAGCGACCGAGTTTCTCCAGCCTGTAGCTCCGGGGCCGGATAACGTGACCAATGTTTTCAGCGAGGCTGATTTTGGAACAGAATCGGGGGGTATTATAGAACTAGATGGCCTGGAACATTTTATACTTTTCAGATTAACGGTAGTTGCCAATACCCTGCAAACAACCGTCGCGCCTTCTTTTAACGAAATCAGTTCAACGTTTTTCCCCGAAACGCGAATAGAGTGTAATGCGAAACCTGCGATAACATTACTCAAGGGTTTAAATGTTTTCTTCTACGCATTAACGGACCTTGCAATATTTGATACTTCCAATGGGTTTGCGGTAAAGGGAGTCAATACCTTGTTTGATTTCAACCGGACATTTACCACCAGAAGTTTTGTCTTGATGCAGAACGCCACATTTAGGGATTTTGCCTCACTGGGAACCATAAAAAATATTGACGGGTTTAGCTGGATTGATGGGTCTTGTTTTAACTGTGGGCCTTTGCTGATACAAAATATTGAAACAATCACCATTACAGGGACAGACCTTACAACGGATGCTGATCTAGGCGAAACATTTATTACTATTGAAAGCGACGATGTAAATACGTTTATGGAATTCTCCGGGGGCGTCCATGCCATAAGAAATGGTGAGTCTGTCATTATGGTTGATCCCTATATTGGGGAAGGGTCTATTGTCCAGATTTTAAATACGCGGATAAACAACGAAGGAACGGGGACGTTTTTTAAACAAGGAATCACAGGAACTATTACCGCATGGGCCGATAATAGCTCAACGGGCAGTATTACCGGCGTAGTTGATAATTTAAACGGTACGGCAACTGTTACCACAAGCGTAGCGCATGATCTAGAGACTTTCCAGAAAGTTGTGCTTTCAGCTATGACCATCAGCGCTTATGATGGTAGTTTTAAAATTCAGTCTACCCCCACCACTACAACCTTTATTATTATTCTGGATGCAAGCGCAGGAACGGCCACAGGCACCTGGACTACCGACTCAGTAACAGCCACCACCACAAATACTTTATCAAATGGTCAAACTCTGCTGATTGCAGGAACGGTGGCCTACAATAGTGGCGCTAAAATTTACGGGGCAAGCGGAATTGAGTTTAGTATTGATCGGGTATTTGTTACTCCTGAAACAGTAGGAACCTGGAATACAGGCTCATTAACAGGAACAGATAAACGGGTGAGAGTCTTTAATGTCCAGGGTGAACCGGACAGTAATACTTTCTTTTCTCTGTCCATTATAGACGGTACGGCTGTTTCCGATGCGCTTGCAATGTCGGCGTGGAATAATATAAATATGACCCCGAGTCAAACAGACTTGAATGGAACTGAACTTTTCACTTTAATTAATTCTGCGACGGGGGAATTTAGATATGATGGTGCCAGGGATGTGACTATAAATTTTTCAGGGTTTGTAACCGGACTAAAGGTTTCTGGGGGGTTGCAGACTTACCAGTTTTTGCCCGAGGTAAACGGGACTTTACTGTTAGCGGTTCTTCCAAAGGCCACTATGACTCCCACAAGCACAGCCTCGGATACGGCAACTCTGGGGGGTGCTATCGTATTATCTCCAGGTGACACTATTAAACTCCAATTCAGGAATTTAGATAGCGCAATAGATTTAACAATTCAGCAAATGTCATTCACAGGCTCATAGGAGGATTTAAAAATGGCTTTTATATTAAGTCAATTCAGCACAGTGGGGGCCAACTCTGCAAAGGGCCAGGTACCCTCACAGTTTTCTTATAAGAATATAGACGATACTAAGGATGAAATGCTGGCATCTGGTTATTTTAATGAAGTGGCGCTTTCATTAAATACCAATGATGTGATCACAATTGTTTCAACTGAGGGGCTCGGGTTTCTGCACGTTACCTCATCCGATCCTGTTGCCAGGGTTGTTATGGTTGATGATGATATTTCGGTAACGTCTACCAGCGGGTTCTATCAGGTTGTATTGGCTGTTAATGCTAATACCGTTTTGACAGCCAGCAATAATGGAAACCTTGTTTCTGTTGATACGTCTGGAGGAAGCCGCAATATTACGCTCCCTGATACCTCAACTTTGGCTGATGATTTCAGAGTAGGCATTGTTAAAAACACAACAGACTCTAATGTAATAAGTGTTAAGCGTTCCGGAGCCGATACTATAAATGGCGGTACAAACGATATTCCTTTGACTACTCAGGACAGAATTGTTGATTTTGTGGGGGACATATCCACAGCTAAATATATCGGGAACGTCCCCAGTATTTCAAGGTCCAGAAACTTTGTAGAGATCCACCAGATATCTGATTTCCCCGTTCAGAGTAATGCCGCTATCACATTGCAGAATGGCGTCAATTATCTAGTTTATATTGATGATCCTGTTTCCACTGACCTTACCTTTTTATTGGAGGGTAATTATGATCAAGGGGGGTCATTGCGTTACATGGGCAACCAGGGGGTTTTAAAGTGGACCCGTACTACGGGAGCTTTTAATAATTCTTTATTACTGGGGGGTTCTTTAGTTGCGGGGTCAAACTTTCTGGTAGAGGGGTTTGAGTTCATAGATGATGGTGGGGTCATGCCTCATGCGGTTCATATGACTGGAACTAGCACCGGGTCAAAAATGGGGAATTTAAAGGTAAAGAATTGCACCTTTAAAGAATTTAAAGCGCCCTTTAATTTGGATAAGATAACCGAAAGCAATTTTAATAATGTTACTGCTGACCCATCCGGCACCACACAAACAGCCTCAGCTTTTTTGTCTACCGATTGCGAAAGTATACAGGTTTCTAATTGTGACTTCGGAACCGATGATTCGCAGCTGGCCCTAGAAGTGGCTTGCGGGGAACTGGTCAACGCCAGGTTTTTAAATACTGATTTCAGGGTTACGCAGGATACTGGGGCCATATTGTTGGATAATGCTGATGGTTTGCCAGCAGGGCCTCTTATTTTCTCACATTGTAACGCCTTTAATGGGGCAAATATAACCACAGGATTTAAGAATGCAGATAGGGGTATTATATCTTCTATTCTGGATTCTGGTGGCTTTGCTCAGATTACTACAAGTTTTGACCATGCTGTTACCACCAGTCCCGATGATCAAATAGCTTTAATAGGGACAAAAAACTATGAGGGACTTCATCCAGTCACAGCTGTAACTGCTAGTACAATAACGTTAGGGACTTCTTTTATAGCGGCAAATTATTCCGGTCAGTTTACTCAAGGGTCCTTGGATTCATTTTCAAGTGAATTTATATTTGTGGATAATTGTCATGGAATTATAGCCCCTCTGTCGGGTCTAGCTATAGAGGTGGTGGATAGTTCAACAATACAGACTATTTCAGCCGCAAACACCTTTCAGGAATTTGACTTTCCTGTTGCTGATATCCAACAATCTCAAGCTGGTTTTTCAAAAGACTTTAGAATGTTTGAATTTGGGGACTTAAAAGTTCAATACACTGGTAAAGAATCTGCAAATGTGCGGGTTGTGTTTACCATAACAACGACTAACGGGGCTAGTGTTGAACTTTTTAAATTCAGGTTTGACAGGAGACTGGCGAATGGAACAAAAATAAATGAAAGTCAACGTTGGGAGTTTACAAGACTGACCCCCGCGAATGAATTTCAAAGTTATACTTTCGCTACAGACATTTTCATGAACCCTGACGATATATTGGTACCTGAATTTTTAGAAGTAACCAACACTAATAGCGTGATAATAAAAACTTCAATATTTACATTAAGAAAATAAAGGTTGCAATAAATTTAAAATGTAGTACATTATCATACATTAGGACTGAGGCTGATGATTAACCTCACAATCCCTGCTTAGTTTTATCTTTTTTCATCGACCCTCATGCGTCGGTGGCAATCCCTTCGGGGACCTACCTAATACCATTTGGCAATCGGTTAAGTTTAATTTTCTTTTAATCTTAATTTGAGGTGCCAAAATGGCCCGATCTCTAACAAATAATAAAGTCGAGGAATTTGACGCGCTTGTCAAGCAGGCATACCAGGGGACCGGCAAGCTCAGAAGTTCTATTCGTGTAAAAACAGGCGTCGTGGGCGCTTCTGTTCAGTTCCCCAAATTCGGTAAGGGTCTAGCCACTCCAAGGCTGCCCCAGACCGACGTTATCCCGATGAACGTCCAGCAAAGCAATGTAGTTGCTACGTTGGAGGACTGGAATGCTCCGGAATATACGGATATTTTCGATCAGCAGAAGGTCAATTATTCCGAGCGGGCCGAACTGGCTACGACGATTGCCATGGCAATTGGCAGACGCCAGGACCAGCTTATTATTGACTCATGGACGGCTATCAGTTTTGCGGCTGCCCAGCAAGTGCCAAAGACCGTAGGAACTAATGCGGCTATGGATATGACCAAGTTGCGTCGGACAGCGAAATTAATGAACGATGTCGCTGTTCCAGCCGGAGACAGACATATCGCCTGGAGCCCGACAGCATCTGAGCAACTCTTGGGAAGTACCCCAGCCACCAGTTCAGATTTCAATAGCGTCAAGGCCCTGGTAAACGGGGATATTTCCTCTTTTATGGGTTTTCAGTTCCACATGATTGAAACCCGGGAAGAAGGCGGTTTGCCGCTTTCTACCAATGACCGAACCCTGTACGCTTATCATGGCGGGATGCGCGGTTCTACAGGTCTGGCTGTGGGCATTGATTTTCGTACCACGGTGGACTGGATTGCCGAAAAAACGTCCTGGTTGTCAAACGGTCTCTTCTCCGCTGGTGCGGTTGCAATTGACACCGAGGGCGTGATTCAAATAATTATTGACGAATCTGTGGTAATCAACAGTTAATTCAACCGACCTCGACGCGAGGCATAAATAGAGGTTTATCATGGCTTTTATAAGATTAAATTTCAGCCCTGTAGGGTCCCAGTCAAGGCGTGGGGCGTCCCCTCAGATATTTACTTACCAAACAGCGGATGCCATAGCCACGGTTGTGGCATCGGGTTATTTCCCGAATACTGGTGGGGCTAATGGGATGCTGGGTAATTTTAGCCCCAATGATGTAATTATAACGACTTATCTCACAGGCGGTACCCCATTGTCGCAGATCAATTTTATAGACAATGATGGCAGCGACGGGAATGCTATCACTGTGCGATCTGACAACATTGGACCATCTTCATAACGGTTATCCCCCTCTTAGGAGGGGGAAACTTTAACGAAAGGAACCCGATGCCTTTTAAACGTGAAAATTTTGCTCCGGCTTTCATCAGCGGAACCAAGACAGTTCGTTTATTTGTTTACGCTAATGAGAATGACCTTCTGGATGAAATCATGGCGCCTGGTTATTTCAACAGCCAGCGGATTATGCTTCATAAAAATTCTATGGTTGATGTCATTGCCAAGGACCATATAGCCCGCATCGTTGTTGGCGAGCCGGATGGTTTGAATGTGATTATACGGGCTGAGCATTTCAGGGCTACCGATCCTTATGCTGAAATGGTAAAGGGACGCCAACCCAAAAAGAAGAAAGACGAAACACTCAAGAAAACGGGGTAAATCGTGTCCTCACCTGTTGAGATAAGTTCAAGCGCGTTGGACCGGCTTGGCGATGAACCCATAAGTTCTTTCCTTGAGGGTAGCGGCCCGCTTTGTTCCAGGCTTTTCCCTGATGTTAAGTTCAGGGTTCTGACCTCGGCTCCATGGCGTTCTACGCTTAAAAAATCACAGCTTTTAAATCGGACTTTAACCGAGCCTCCCACCCAATATAAATATGAGTACCAGCTTCCCTCAGATATGCTGACGGATCTACCCAGGACTGTCTGGAATTCGACTTTCAGCTCAGGACGCGGAACGCCTTATACCAACTTTGATATTTTCGGGGACAAGCTTCTGACCAGTTCAGAGCAGATCCTGATTGATTACCAGTTCGACCTGGACCCCGATTTGTTTCCGCCCCATCTAAACCAGCTTGCCATTTACGCTATGTGTGCTGAATTGGCTTTCCCTGTCACAGATCAGCAAACTGTGGCTGATAAATGGGAAAGGGTGGCATGGGGCCTTCCTGAGGCAAAAGGTAAGGGAGGGTATTTCAAGGAAGCCCAGCGTATAGATTCTCAGGGTCATCCGTCCCAGGCTATCAAGAATTATCCCCTCACAGCGGTACGTCATGGAGGCGGATAATGGCCAAAGTGCGTCCGGTCAAAACCAATTTCACCAATGGTGAGGTAGATCCTCTCATTACCATGCGCTCCGACCTGGAGCTGTTCGTCAATGGTGCGTCAAAAATAAGGAATGCGCTGCCTTTCCCTCAGGGTGGGTTCAGGCGCAGGGATGGTCTGGAGACAGTGGATCGTATTCCCAGCGTCATCAGCACAATTGCCCTTACAAATTTCACTATAGCCAATGCCGGGAATAACTATACTGAGGATGATGTCCTGACCATTTCTGGGGGAACATTTACAACGGCCGCTACCATTACTGTAGATGGTCTGGGGGGAGATAATGGGGTAGGGGATTTTCGTGTTTCTAATCTTGGAAGATATACGGTGGCTCCTAGTTCACCGGCTACAGTAACAGGGGGCACTGGAACAGGCGCAACCTTTAATTTTGATGTCGAATTCAGGGAACTCCCTCCAATTTCCTTAACAGCTCCAACCGTAACAAGTGCGGGATCAGGTTATGCGGTGGGTGAGGTTCTAACTGCAACAGGCGGGACATTAAGCGAAGCTGGTGGCGGAACTTCAGTGGGATTGGTTGTGCGAGTTGCCACGATAACGGGGGGCGCGAGTACAGGGCCGGTAGGCACAATAGAGGTTATTTCTATTGGGGATTATGAAATTGTTCCTTTTGATGAACCGGCCGATACAACGTCCAGCGGGAGTGGTACGGGAGCTACGCTTTCATGGGATAGGGAAAACCAGGATACCGTTAAGCTGATAGATTTCTCTTTTTCTCTGGATCAGAATTATATTATCGTTTTTACGGTGGGTCGCCTCTATGTGTTCCGCAAGGAAGATACAGGCTTAGGCCCCAACAAGATTGTTGAGGTTCTACATAATAGTCCTTATACAAACCAACAATTAAAAGAAATTACATGGACACAATCGCTTGATGTGATGATTATTTTTCACAAGGATTTGCCCATGAGGAAACTGGTTCGGGCTGATGAAACGGACTGGACCTTTGGGGAATTTTTTCCTAATAACCCCCCTACTTTTGCATTCGGTAATATTCAAACACAGGATTTAACGGTAACAGGTTTGGCGGGTGCTGTGGTTGGGACGGCCGTAACCATGACAACAAATCCGGCATCATTTACAAGTGCTGCCGAGGATGTTGGAAAATTCATCAGGATTATTAATGCGACTGATTCAACCGGGTTAAATTTTTCTTCTTATTATAAAATAACCGCGTTTACCAGCACCACAGTGGTAACCGGTATGATTATAGTGCTTCCTATCATTACATCTACAACAGCATCATTAAAGGTAGGGGGATCTAACTGGTTACTTGAGGAAGTTGAGTTTTCTAATGAGCATGGTTATCCAAGGTGTGGCCAGTTCTATCAAGGGCGCCTGGTAACGGCTGCCACCAAAGATAGACCTCAGACTATGTTTACTTCCAGGGCAGGGGATATTGATGATTTCAATAGCGGGACCACAGCTGATGACCTGGGGATAGTTGCAACCATTGACAGTGGTACACAGGCAACCATTCAAAACATTCATGCTGGGCGCCATTTACAATTTTTTGCTGACAATTCTGAATATTATATCCCCATATCAGAAGTGGATCCTATCACCCCTTTAAATGTAGCTTTAAGACAGACCAGTTCCGTCGGTTCGATGAATGAAATTCCTGTGTTTAATGTGGACGGCACAGTCTATTTTGTTCAACGTGGTGGTCGATCCTTTAGAGAATTTTCTTTTGTGGATGGAGTGAAAGCTTATGAGTCAAATATAGTCTCTTTATTCTCAAGCCATTTGATTAGAAACCCGAGCGATTCTGCTTTTAAAAAGTCTTTAAGCACCGAGGACGGTAATTATATCTGGGTGGTCAACGATGAAGATTTTTCGTTAGCAGCGTTTAGTATCCTGAAATCCGAACTGATTAACGCATGGTCTTTACAGACTACAGAAGGGGAATTTAGAGGGGTCGCTGTATCGGATCAGGATAGCTATTTTCATGTAAGGCGCTGGCCTGGTGGAGTTATCAAGTATTCCGGATTATTCACAAATTTAGAAGAAGCCGCAGGGGCAAATTCTAATCCTCAGGGATGCGCCTATTCCAGTGATGGTCTGAAAATGTTCATGGTAAGTAATCAGACAGACACCGTCTACGAGTTTGCGCTTAACTTTAAAAACAGCCTTGAAAGAGTGGTCTATACCGGGAACAGTTTTGATGTTTCCCCTTTTATTGCCAACCCTAAAGAAATTGTCATAAGTCCTGATGGTTTGAAAATGTTCATCATGGATTTAACGAATGACGACATCCATGAGTTTGACATGGGGGAACCTGACAGCCTGGCAGATGGGAATGTGACGGACTCAGGCTTTACCCTGGATTATTCAGCGGTAGCACCTACGGGAACGGGATTCGATATTATAGGCAAAAATGTAATTATTGTGGGGGCCGGTGCTGATAAGGTTTTTCTTTTTAATAGCACCAGTGATTACACTTTTGAGGGTGGCACCAGTTATAGCGGTAAAAGTTTTGATCTGTCAGCTCAAGCTACCAACCCGCAAGATGTTAAATGGAGTGGTGACGGTAAAAGGTTCTTTGTGGTGGATGGTGCAACCGAAACCTTATACCAGTACAGCATGACAAGCGTTTTTGATCCCGAGACAGCTTCTTATACAGGGGATTTTCTTTTTACTGGGGATGAGGATGGCAACCCGTTTGGAATGTCATTTAGTTCAGATAGAAAAACGCTGATAATTTCCGGAACCGAGAATGACAATATTTACCAATATGATTTATCTAATCCCGACCAGTTCGGGAAACAGTCAGACTGGATAGAGTTTTTTCAGAGAGATTTAAAATTTGATGCTGCGGTCTGTAAATTTAGCGGAATCACTACCCCTGTTACTGGAGTCACAAGCCAGCTTCAACTTATTAATGAAAAGGTGGGGGTTATAGTTGACGATGTTATTTACGAGGATCAAGTGGTGGATGAAAACGGGGATCTAACATTTCCGGTTACAGCGAAATATAATTACCAAGTTGGTTTACCTTTCCCAAATGTCATTGTTAAGGATAAGAATAACGAGGATGTGGATACGGGGTTCAATGTTTTTGTTCAAACTTTACCGGCCGATGTCTTGCTGGATTCTGGTACTACCATGGGGAAAAAGAAACGGGTGAGCGCGGCTACCGTCCGCTTTGTGGACACTCAGGGATTTTACTTGCAGGGGAAATTTGTCACGTTCAGGAATTTGCCAAGTGTTCTGGACCGGCCTATTCCCTTGCAGACTGGGGAAAAGGAATTGCGTGGATTACCGGGATGGAACAATTTCGGACAAATAACAATAGGACAAAGAGAGCCCCTGGCTATGACAATATTGGGTTTAGGTTATGACCTTTCAACGGGAACGTAATGACTGAAAGCGTATCGAATATATTCCAAAGGACCACGACCCGCAGGGAGGGAGATTTCAAATCTACCGTCACAGGGCCGAACGTCCCCAGTTCAGAGCAGACCGCAACCCTGATATCAGGAGGGTCAACGGGAAGCTTGTTCCTTGCGGGTGCGTCCAAAATAAACCGGGGTATAGCCGGGTTGGAACGCGCCAAAAGTTTAAAAGCCAGCGGGGAACTCTTTGAGTTTGACGCCGCGCAGGAGGTTCTCGTAGGAAAGGAGCAAGGCGTTATTGCTTTGGATGCCTTAAACCGGATGCAAGCCGCCAATATTGTGGCCGCGTTTTCCAGTGGAATTACAGCGTCAGGGTCAGCGGTCCAGGCGCAGCAGGATGTAGCCCGTCAGGCCAGTTTTTCCGTACAGATGAGCAAGGCCCAGGCGCGGTTGAGGGCTGGCGGATTGAAACGTAAGGCTCGACAGGTGGATGACCAGGCGCGGCGAACGAAGTCAGCGGCTAAAACAGATATTATTGTAGGGGGCATTACAGCGGCCGCCTCCCTCTTTTTAGGTTAATCATGGCTGAACGACAACGAGAATTAAATTTCAGAGGTGGTCAGGTAGGGGCCGGTCGTGCGTCTGCAATCGGCGGATCCGTTTCAGGGGGGTCTGGGCGTGGACCGGCTGCTGCTTTACTGGATGGTTTGGTAGCTTCTGACAAGCAACAAAGAGCGGCAGAGAGACAGCGTATCAAGGAACAGAGGGCTGAGGTAGAGGCCAGACAGAAAGAAGCTCTCAAGGCTTTCACCACTTCAACGCAGATAAATATTGAGGACAATATAAACCGGATTGCCAACGAAACGCCGAACAACCCCGCCGCAATTAAAAAGAAGGGCGAGGGTCTGATCAGTGGGATTATGGATACCCTCCCGCAGATTGCGCGTCCGGTGTTCAATGCCAAAGCTACCAAGTCTCTCAACCAGAAAATTGCGGTAGCCAACCAGAAGGCTATCAATGGGGTCCAGCTTGATGCTGAGATACAGGCTGCTACCTTGCAAGCCCAATTGATCGGTAAGTTGAGGGACGTTTCGAGAAACAGGTTCAGCGAGAACGATGATTTGAGGATAGCAAGTGAAGAAGAATTGTTATCCGTTCAGTCTGAAATGCTGGCACCGTTCATGGAAACGGCCGAGGACTTCGAAGGAAACGAGTTTGATCTTTTCACTGATAAGGAAATAGACAGGCAGGTCGATAACATTGATGTCCTTTCCCTGGAGTCTGGGATAGAGGGATGGTTTGATTCTCAGGAGAGCATGGCCGTAGCATTCCAGACCATTGTGGATGGGGATTTCAAGATACCCAACGCCCGGGGGGATGATAAGTTCGTCGCTGTGAATGCCTTGGACACCCTTCCTGATAATGGCCGGGCGATGCTTGCCAGATTGAACACCAAAATGACAGCCAGGAATCGCGTTAACGATGAGGAGGACAGGTTCGACGATGAGACCAGGGAGAATGAGCAGGCGCTTACTTTGTTTGATGATTATTTGAGCATTGAGGATCCGACAAAGGTTCCTATCACTCCCGGAGAAATTGAGGAACAAGTTTTGGCTGGTGAACTGGATCCTGAAAAGGCTATTCCTTTATTGAAGGCGGCCACCGGACCTGAGGTCGTTAAGGATGACCCGCTATTATTCAATTTACTCACCACTATGTTATTGGCTGACCAGGACATCGAAACCTTTGTCAATGATTCCAGTGATCGATTGAAACCTCGGACTTTGTTCAACCTACGTACAAAGAACAAGTTGAACCAGGCTCGACTGGCTGGTGCCGTTCAAAGCGAAAGGGAATCCCTGATCAAGCAGGAAGAAAGGTCTATGGTCAAGATTATAGATACCATTGGACCCTTTGGGATTCCTGACCCGAATGTTAATGAGCGTATTGCAGAAGCCACCACAGAATATAACCGGCGTGTTGATGCGGGCGAGGACCCGGTAGATGTGCGTCGTGAACTGGTGCGTCGGTCGAGAGTCACGGCCCTCAATAATGATGAGTTTACGGGGCCTTTGATCAAGCCCCGTCTTATGCCGATGAGCCGGGATAAAATTACTACGGACACACTCAAGCAGGGAGCGGAGCGGTTGGTGACAAATTTCAAGGCCGGGAAAATGAGCCGGAAAGAATTCGCGTTGCAGAAGAAACTGTTTATCCAGTGGAGTTCTCAATTAGATAAGAAGGAAAAAGCAGAAGAAGCGGCGGCCCTTGAGGAAGCCAGAAAGAAAACTGATGCCAAGTAGCCCGATAGTAGAAACCGCAGACAGCCAGGTCCTTGAGTATGAGGCGTATCGAGACGATGTAGAGGATTTCGAAATCGATCAGGAGTTTGACGAGCTGTTCGGAGGCGGGGGGGATGATGTTCCTGATGTTCCGGACGAAGCCGTCATCCAGGAAACTCCTCCCAAGGATCCTGTAAGTTTTAATCCCGCAGAAACGGGGATCCCCAGAGCGTTTGATGCTGTCCTGAGTTTCGTTAAGGATGTCGGGAAGGGAGCCCTTGAAACTCCACGACAGGCATTAACAGGAGCGGCCGAGGGGATTAACGAAATGCTGCAACTGGCAGAGGACATTGGTGGGGAGTTGATCGATGTCGGACTACCTTCCGGCTTTCTCCAGATCGTTGATGAAAAAGGCGAGCTTGATGTCAAGTTGCTGAGTCCCGAGGAAACCACAGCGGCCAGGGAAGCGGGAGATATTGAGTTGTTCCAGTTACCGGAGGGCGCAGACCCTGAGTCAGTGACCGGCACCCTGGCAAGGGAAGCCAGTAAGTTCCTGTTTGGGTTCCTCCCGGCGGTTCGTGGGGTGAAGGCTATTAAAGGCACTGAGGCTGCTACCACCACATTCGGTGAGGCGGCTGTGGCCTCTGCCATAGCAGCTGCTGTGGTGCAGGATCCACATGAGGACAGGTTGAGCGCGTACCTCAATACGGTACCTGTACTTTCTGCGATTATTCCTGATTATTTGGCAGACACTAATCCTGTCAATGAAAGCGCATGGGAGGATCGGATTAGAAATTCCATTGAAGATTTTTTAATAGGTGGAGCTGCCGAGGGACTTTTCAAGGTATTCAAATTCTATAAAGCCCAAAGGAAAACCACCAGGCTGGCTGAGGCTGAGGCTGACCCGATGGACAGGGCTACGCTGAGGGAACAGGCGCGGGAGTCAGCGGAGCAACAGGTTGAGGAAGTACCGGCTGAGGCTCTGAGCGCATTGGGGGACCCTGCCAGCAAGGAAACTTTTATTACGATGGACGTAGCGAGACGAAGACTCAAGCAGGCCAAGGGTCGAGTGAGTGAGGCTGCGCCTGGGACTGTTTCGACGTCTAAAAGACCGGCAAAAGAAAGATTTATCCAGACAAAGGATTTTGCTAATTTTGATGTAGATTCTGAAATTAAACAGTTTCTAAAAGGAAGCATTAAAGGAAAGCCCGGCATCACTAAAGAGGTTGTGAAGGAAATTCACGATCCAGAATTTGCCAATTTTTATGTATTTAGAAATGAAAAAGGTTTCCCTGTGGGGACATTGGCGCTATTTAAAAGTGATATCCAATCAAATATAGATATTGCGGTTAAACAAAAATCAAGAAGAAAGGGCATTGCTACAAAACTTTTAAAAAGAGCAGAAGCTGATGGATTTGACGTTGGTAAAATTCTTGAAGAGGGAGAGCTAACTAAGGAGGGAACTGTTTTAGCTAGGAGTTTAAAATTTGGAGAACCTTTAGGGGAAGGGAAAATCTTCATCAACATGGCCAGGATTGATACGGCCGACGATGTAAAGAAACTCATTCAGGATGTTGCCAACGCAGATGTAAAAGCCATTGACAAAAAGAGGGGCGGCAAGAAAAAAACTCTCGGTAAAATGTTGGAAGAATCGGACGAGGAATTTCTTGACCTTAAGGATCTTATTGGCAGGGACCCTGGCCCGATGACTGCGGCCGAGGCTTTAGCTGCCCGTAAAATATTAGTCAGTTCAGGTGACCAATTGGCAGCCCTGGCGAGACTCGCAAATTCTCCGTCCGCTACCTCGGCGGATTTGTATGCGTTTCGTCGGGGCATGTCCGTACATTACGCGATTCAAGCTGAGGTCATTGCCGCTCGGACTGAAACTGCCCGGGCGCTCAGGTCATGGGCTATCCCTATTGGTACGGACAAGCAGCGAGGTCAGGCTATAGATGAATTGATAGCGACGGGTGGCGGATCGAAAAGCACCAAGGAAATGGCGCAGGCCATTGCTGATGTGGCCGACAATCCGACCGGATTAAATAAGATGGTCAATGAATTTTCATTCAGCACAGTTAAAAAAGCCGCGTTTCAGGTATGGATGGACGGTATCCTTTCGGGACCCCCTACCCAAGTGGTTAATATCCTGGGCAATTCCATAACCGCGTCCTATATGATCCCGGAGTCCATTGCTAACGCCGCTGTATCCAAGGCTTTTTATGAGGGGGAGGTCAGTTACCTGGAGGCAACGGCCAAGTCTTATGGAATGGTCAAGGGCTTGAGGGATGGATTCAGAATGCTTGCCCATGGCCAGAAGGCTGGCGAGTTTAAGGAATTGGAGGCGCAGTTCGAACAGTTCGTCAAGTTTGAGGGTGTCGGTGAGAATAATATTTCAGCCGAGGCATTTGGCCTCACCAATAGCGGAGCCTTTGGACAGGGCGTCGATTACCTTGGCAAGTTTTTCAATATCTCTGCCCAGGGGATTAATGTCCGTGGCATCCCGGTCTACCCGGGTCTGAATACCATGGACAAACTTTTTAAATCCATGGGCTACCGTATGGAACTGAACGCTCTGGCCGTACGCCAGGGAATCAGTGAAGGGTTGGAGGGCAACGCTTTGGCTGCAAGGGCAATGGATATCACCAATAACCCACCGCCTGGCATGGTGGCAGATTCTATAGATGCCGGACATTACCAGACCTTTACAAACGAATTCGGCGAAACAGGGAAAGCAGGTATGCAATTCCTGAGACGTATTCCCGGAGGTCGGCTGGTTGTGACCTTTGTTCGGACGCCTGCCAATATTATGAAGTTCACATTTAAACGTACTCCTTTGGCTCTGTTAGCCCGAAGCGTGAGAGCCGATATAGCGGCAGGAGGGGCGAGAGGTGCCCAAGCATGGGGACGGATAGGATTAGGGTCTATGATCATGCTGGGGATGGCTGACATGACGCTGGACGGTACTATTACCGGACCTGGACCCGAGGATTCCCGTCTCAGAAGTAACCTGATGCTGACAGGCTGGCGTCCGTTCTCGGTAAGGCTAGGAGGAGACTATTTTCCTTATAATCGGTTGGATCCTATCGGTAATCTGGTGGCCTATGGTGCCAGTGTTGGGGAAATCATCAACAATATGGACGATCCTGATGCTGAGTTCGCAGTAGCCACCGGAGTAATGGGCTTTTCCCAGAACCTGGCCAGCAAATCTTATCTGAGTGGTATCTTTGATTTTATGGCCGCGGTCGACCCTTCGAACCCTGTTAAGGGACCTTCGCAATGGGTTCAGAGGTTTTCCAGTAGCCTTATCCCAAAATCTTCGTTGCTACGCAGCATTACCCGGGCTATTGATCCGAAAATACGCATTACTCAGACAGCGGAGGGGGACCTTGAGAATGGCATCCCCGCTGTGGACGGTGGCACTCAATTATTTTTGCAGGAAACTTTGAACCAGGCCCGGGCCAATATCCCGTTTTTCTCAAAAGATTTACCGGCGAGAGTGGACCTGTGGGGTAAAGACATTTCAAGAGCCAGTCATTTAGGCACCGCGTTTGATTTATTGTCTCCCATTTATGCCAGTGAGGGGAAATTCGATGAGGTCGAACAGATTCTGGTCAATAATAAAATTCCCATTGGTCATATTTCGAAGGATATCCAGGGGGTTAAGCTCACCGGCCAGGAACAGCATGACTACGCGGTTCTGGCGGGGGAACCTCTAAAGGAATTCCTTGATAAACTGGTCCGGCAGCCGGGCTTTAAGAGGCTCACCGATGGGCCGGAAGGCGGGAAGTCGAACGTCATCCAGGACCATGTTAGAAATTTTAGAAAGGCTGCAAGGAATCAGATGATAAGGGACAGCAAGAGCCTGCAAAATAGAATCTTAATGAAGGGCGCTAAAAAACGGATGAATTTATTAATCGGTTCGACCCCTGTTGAGGATCCCACGCCCGGGCCAGCGCAGCTCCCGGTAGTTGAGGGCGGAGAATCCACACAATCCATTGAAGCCATACTTGGCGGGAGATAAATCATGTCAGTACCAGTAACCGATCCCATTGACCAGTACGTCGTAGTCGGCGGTGAAACAACTTTCACTTATAGCTGGCTGATAAACAGCGAATCTGAAATTGTCGTCCAAAAACAGGACAATTCCGTAAGCCCCGGGGTGATAACAACATTAACATTAACTACGGATTACACTGTGCAGAATGCTGGTACCAAGGGCGGTGGAACGATTACTCCGGTAGGCGCTCAGTCTCCGGTAGTAATCGGGGATGTTTGGACACTTTTCCGGGACAGCACCATTAACCGGCCACAGGACTTTGCTGTGTCGGGGGGGTTCCAGGCGGTGACAGTCAACCAGCAGCTGGACAACTTGACGCGGATAGCCCAGGACCAGGAGAGGGATATTGATGAGGCCGTTAAAAAGGATCCCGGTGTAGGGGATAGCCTGAATCCGCTTATTCCCCAGATGGTGAGTGGCCGGGCGCTGAAATTGGCTGAATCATCACCGAATAATTTTGTATTCGTAATGTCTGAAACGGATCCGGATGATGGGTCAGTTAAAACGGTGGCCGGTCTTTTTGCCACGGTTCTAACAACCCCATCAAATATTGTGGTTCAGGAATCTCAGGACGGGTTTGAGGTTAGG
>SDBT01004531.1_pt1 | contig 23574 bp, 18 predicted proteins | sample 2277101 | NCBI WGS metagenome assembly SDBT01 (sample SAMN10404973, study PRJNA504765) | marine sediment metagenome | isolation source: marine sediment core GS10_PC15, 103 cmbsf | place: Arctic Ocean: Southern Knipovich Ridge | collected 2010 | reverse complement strand
GGAGGAAGCTTCGTGATCCCCTCGAACGCCGTTGCCGGCGCGTGAGCATGCCCATAGCTGAGAAACTCGACGATGCCGCTGAGGTTGGGCCGCCGCGGGACCGTCGGGTCTGCGAAGAGGGCCTTGGCCTCAGAGGCGAACATGAATTTCTCACCATCCCGGTAGTAGTAGAGGGGCTTTTCTCCAATCCGGTCCCGCGCCAGGAACAGCCGGCGCCGCCGGGCATCCCAGACGGCGAAGGCGAACATCCCGTTGAAGCGTTGCAGGCATTCCTCTCCCCACTCCTCGAAGGCGCGTAGAATGACCTCGGTGTCACTCTTTGTTCGAAATTCGTGGCCTCCGGAGATGAGCTCGCTGCGGAGATCGCGGTAGTTGTAGAGTTCGCCGTTGTAGACAATCCGGAGCGTGTCATCTCCATTCGCGATCGGCTGACGTCCCCCGTCGATGTCGATGATGCTCAGTCGCCGACTGCCGATGAAGACCCCCGGGGCCGACCAAACCCCGCGCTCGTCGGGCCCTCGATGGCGGAGCGAATCGACCATGGAGTCGGCGATCTGCTGATCTGGTGGCCTCGCCTGGTCGAACCATACGCAACCTGCGATCCCACACATCGGTCAGGATCCGCCGACCGCGAGGCGTCTCGAGCGGTCAGGTAGTGCGTTGCCGATGAGATTGGCTCGGGCATGGCAACGCAGATGCGTCATCACGGCCGGCAGAATGTCCGGCAGCGTGGAAATGTCATGGAGTGATCCGTCCGGACTGCAGGCGATGCAGAGAAACGAGCTGGCCGTGCGCCGCGAAACAGGGGACGAGCGCCGGCCGTGCTCCAGCGCCACGCCGAGCTCCGGATCGATGCCCGTGCCCTCGCCAGTTACGAGGACCATCTCCGGAGCCAGCGAGAGCCAAGGACCCTCGTACAATTCCGAAGCTGGCAGGAGCTGATGGTCGCCCGCCTGCGATTCAGCCTCCAGGGCGGAGTGGAGATCAGCAGCCAGTCGCTCGAGGGCCTGGCCCATTGACCGCCCCACCGGGGACACGGAGCCCTTTGGTTCCCGGCCCGCGAGATTCAGATAGAGGCGGCCCTCGGGCAGCGCATAGGCCGTGCTGTGATGGTCGAGATTGCTCAGATTCCATGGCGGACCCTTTGGTAGCTTCAGCCAGCCGGCCTCGGCCAAGATCGTGTTCGGGCGGATGACTCGTGCTGCCGGCTCGGCGCCATAAGCCGACAAGATAAGGAATGATAAATCCGGGTACAAAGTCTGTAGCTCGGCGAGCGCCTGGCCGAGCACCTCGATCCGGTGATCATCAGTACGACTCGATCGATCCCTCGACCCTGATGGCAGCCGGGGTAGCGGCTGCCGCTCGAATGAGTCAGTGCGAGCGACCACCATGTCCCAGTCGCCGTCGCTACATTCCTCCAGCAACCTGGATGCCCATCCCTCGAGGCCTTGGTCCGGTTTTGTGTCATTCCCATCCGCAAACGGCACGCCGAGCGTTTTCACCTCACAGCCAGATCGGCGCGCAACGTCGATGAGGTTCGCTCGTTTGAGGTTTCGGGGGGTCGGACGGTAGAGCTGATACGAGCGGGGAATGCGGTCCAACGACCCGAAGACACCGTGATATCCAGGTGTTACCCCAGTCAGAACCGACGCCCAGGCAGCAAGCGCGGAAGGAGGCTCCTGGCCAGCGACAGACTCTTCCGAGGCCACCTCGCCGAACCCGAGCACACCACTCTCTACGGCCTGAGCCCAGTCATCGCGACCGAGGCCATCAACGCCGACAATGCACACTCTTCGGCGATCGGATCGACGAGAAGAACGAACCATACGCGGCTCAGGTCAACTTCTGCAGGCGGATTGTCGAGGGAAGCGTCCCCTTGGCGATGTAGATTGCTGCTTTGGCCTTCCGGCGAACGTCAGTCCAGGAGCGCACAGAGCCGATCGACCTGAGGATGTATCGCGGCCTGAAGTAGAACTTGCTCGTCGCATAGTCAGCCAGGGCGAAGAGCTTCTCAGCGGAGAAATTCTCCGTCCACACCAGCGGTTGGAAGCCCCGCTCGATGGCACCCAGCGGGTCCTCCGCAAACTCACGCCAGTAGTCATTAGGGAGTATGCCGGACTCGATGCCCTGCTCGTACAGTGCCGTAGCCGGTTGCGGAGTCATGCGGGAGAACTGGGCCAGCGTCGGATTGAGCTCACATGCGAGATCAATCGTGACCTTGACGTCATCGAGTGTCTCTCCGGGATTGCCGATGATGAAATACGCCATCGTGTTGATACCGACTTCGCGGCAGAGGGCAAACGCGCGCTTTGCCTGCTCAACCGTGATCTCCTTGCGAATGTTGGCAAGCACTCTGTCGGTGCCGGCTTCGACACCGATGTGGAGACGCTGGCAGCCCGATTCCTTGAACTTCTCCAGCATCTCCCGGTCGAGGTTGTTCACGCGGGCGCGGGCACCCCAGGGCATCCTGATGTCGCGGTCGATCAGCGCTTGCGCAATTGACATTGCCTTCTCACGCTTCACATAGAAGGTGTCGTCTACGAAGAACATCTCGTTGATGCCCAGATCCTTGCACTGAGAGATCTCCTCAGCGACGCTCTCGCCCGATCGCCACCGTGCCTGCTGTCCCCGCTCGCCACAGAACGTACACATGTAGGGGCAGCCCTTCGCCGTGATGAGGGTGCCGACCGGCGTGTTGGCGGTCATGATCGAGTAGTACGCCTTGTAGGGAAGCAAGCGGCGATCAGGGTACGGCAGTAAATCCACGGTGTAGCTGGAGGACAGCGCCGGGTTCATACGGAGCTCGCCAGCACGGTCGTAGAAGACCAGACCAGGAACTGTATCGAGCTCCTGTCCGTTCGAAAGCTGCTCTACCAGGTGAAAGAACGGTGCTTCCCCCTCTCCCATGACGGCATAGTCGACATCGGGCAGGGCCGCAGTCTCGCCCGGGTAGATGTTGACGTGTGGCCCTCCCAGGCAGACCAGGATCGATGGATCCACCTTCTTGACGGTCCTTGCGGTCAGCAACACGTCGACCATCGTGAAGCTCATGGCGGTCATGCCAACGATGTCCGGACCCCACTCCGATACGAGGGATTCAATCGACTCATACCCGAGGCGCTCTACTTGCGTGTCGACGACTCGAACCTCGTGATCTGAATACTCATTCAGGAACGAGGCAACGTAGAGCAGTCCCAGCGGCGGCTGGAAGCCGGAATTCTCGGTTATCTCTTTCCCCACCAGCGTATTCACTTCATTGAAGGCCGGGGGGTTAATAAGAAGGACTCTCATGGCTCGTGCCTCAGACAATACCCTGGCAATCCCGATCCAGCTAGAGGGCATCCGGACGAAAGCACCAGGCTGACACGAATTGTTTCAGTCGACATCCTGGGTGCTTTCTTCCGAGCAGACCAGACGGGCCCAATACTCGTACATCGCGCGTGTGTGGTTTTCGATGTCGAAGCGGCTGACGTACGCGAGACCATCCTGGATCGCGCTCGCCCGGTGGCCTGCAGACCAGCTGAGCCACCTGCGGAATGCACTGACCGCCGTCGCAACCCCCGCTCCATCGGGCTGGAACATCAGGTCCCGGTAGACGGGTGCCAACGCCTCACGGTTTTCGGGCAGGTCGGATACGATAACCGGAATGCCGCATGCTTGAGCCTCGATCAGCGAGCCGGACAGCCCTTCCCGGCTGGACGGCAAGACGAACGCGTCCATCGCGTTGTAGTACCGAGTGATTCCCTCGACCACGCCAGGAGCCAGAACAGGCACGTCCCTCTCCGCACACTGCTGGAGCACCTCCTGACGGAGGTAGCCCTCGCCGCACAGAAGGAGATGCACCGGCAAGCCTTCGCGGCGAAGTACGGCGGCGATTTCCACGAGAAGAGTATGGTTCTTCTCCAGCTTGAAGGCTCCTGTATGACCGAGAACGATGGCTTCCCGCTCGAAGCCCAGCTCCTCCCGAATCGCCGCTCGCTCATCCTGGGCAAGTGGCCGGTACCTCTCGAGGTCGAAGCCCCTCAGGATGACATCTGTCGGTCTGCCCCTCAGGTCGAAGACGGACTCGACAGCCTTTTCGGCCACAACATGGCCGACAGCGAAGAATGCGGTCGCCGCCTTGTCGACGGCCACGCGTAGGCGTTCCAGATAGCGGATCCTGAGCCAAGCGCCACCAGGATAGCCGGCATAACGGAGACCCGTATTGGGCAGGGTGCTGTGGAACCCGGCGATGCGAACCGGGATTCCCGCTAGCCTACCGCCCTCCAACACGCCGGCGCCCATGTAGTCCATGTGGCTGAAGATCACGTCGTAGTCGCGGCCCCCAATCGCTTTCGCGACGTCCCTGGCGAAGCTCCAGGGGCTTACACGCTTGCGAGCCACGAGAATCTCGGAGCTCGCTGGGACAAGGTCAGCGTAGCGACCCTTTATGCCGCCCGCACAAAGGACATCGACACGGATTTGGGATGGATCATGATGGTCCAGGAACTCGAGTACGGAGTTGTCGGTCCCGCCGCCATCGAAGGAGTTGATGACACGCAGGACTTTGAGATCGGCCTGGACAGGCATGGCTGGGTCGTTTCGGTGGCAAGCCATCGGAATGATGGGTGATTCTTGCACAGAGAGCCTGTGGTGTTGAGGGGTAGGTGAAGGAGGGATCAAAAGACTCCATGAGCTGCGAATGATCGGATGAACGAAGCCTGTGTGGCTCATGAAGAAGCCGAGTGGGTCGAGTAGTATGACCTCGATGCCCCATTACCATGGCTGGCCTGGAAGGATCTGAGGTTGGTGGGCAAGTCTTCTTTCCCGCCCCGGCCAGGTCATCCGCAAGTTCGAATCTAGCGATATGTCCCGTCCAAACAAGATTTTGCTCGCAGTGGCCATTCTCTTGGCAGTTGCGTCGAGCTTACGGATTCCTCTTTGGATGATGGGCTACACGGGCATCTGGCTGAACAACGCTGCGTTGGCCCTCCTGCTCGCCGCCATCGCAACTGCCGGGTGGCGAGCCATGATGATTGGGAGGTTCCGTTTCGGAGGTGTCTCCCTGATGCTCGCCTTCTTGGCCTGGGCAGCGGTCAGGTTTTTCGCCGAAGGCTCTCTCGGCTCGAACTACGTGCAGCCAGTCTTTTATCCCTTGGGAGTTGTCGTTTTCTATCTCCTCTGCATTCAGGTGTTCTCCGCTGATGAAGCGGAGTGGGGACGGAGCCTTTTGCGAATGGGAATCATCGCCGGATCTGCCCTGGCATCAGTGCTTTGGGTGCAGAGAGGAGCCCGGTTGCTCGTCGGCGCTGCCCCGATCGTGCGGATGGAGGCGTTCTTCATCGACATCAACTCAGCTTCCTACATCGCAGCATTCGGCGTCGTGTACGTTCTCATTGAAATGAGACGAAACCCGAGCGTCGCGAGGATCCTCCTCGGGGTTCCTGTGGTCGCGGTCATGCTGTGTGTCCCTCTGCTGAATTCGACCCGTGGTGCTGCCATCATCATCGTGATCCAGGTGGCTTGGTTTGCCTTCGTGATGTTCGCTTATAGAAGTGGAACTGTAGCTGCCCGGGCGTTGACCGCCATCTGCCTGATCGGGGCATCTCTGCTCGTATACAGCCTCCTCGGTGGGGAGAATGTCGTCGACCTGCTCAGCACGCGACTCACGGGCGACACCCACTATGGATACTCGCTCGATGACGCCCGGTCCCAGGATTTGCTTCTTGCGCTGCAGCTGTGGACCCAGAGGCCTGTCCTCGGGCTGGGGGAAGCGGCTCTGATCAACTTCCGATTCATTGCGGGGAACCACAACTACCTTTTGACGCTGCTCTCCTCGACGGGGATTCTGGGCCTGACGCTTTTTGCCGCTGGGGGAGTCCAGATGTGCGGTGGCCTCCGGCGAGTCAGGAGCTACGAGGGCGCCGCGATCGGCGTGTTCGCCCTCAGCATGCTGCTTCTCGCTCCGATCGAGTGGTACTTCGGCCTGATCTTCGCCGACCTCCGCATGCAGGTCATGCTCGCCGGTGAGAGCCTTGACCCGGTGGAGGCTGGGGACCCATCTCGAGAGCGACCTCCCGCGTTTGGCGCGACGCAGAGATCCGAGGTGTAAGGTTGGCGGCACGGTACTTCCTGCGGCTCGACGATGCGTCCCCGTTCTGGCGACGCTCCGAGTGGGAGTGGTGGGTCGAGCAGTGTGACCAACTGAGGGCTCCGGGCCTCATTTGTGTCATTCCCGATAACAAGAACGAGCGCCTCATGCAGGCTGGCCGTGATCCTGATTTTTGGGAGGCGGCCCGAGTGTTGCAGCGAAACGGTTGGGGGATTGCGTTGCACGGCCTCACTCATGAATCGGCTACATCCTCCCGGGGCATTTACGGCACGGTGAGACGGAGTGAGTTCGCCGGCCTGCCTGTTCCGATTCAGCTCGAGAAGATCGAGCGAGGATATCGAATCCTGGGCGACCATGGCCTCGAGGCCGATGCATTCGTTGCCCCTTGGCACAGTTTGGACCGGGGAACCGTCAAGGCTCTTTCCGCGTTTGGAAAGATCCCATATCTCGTCGAGGGCTACGCCTGGGCGCCCTATCAGCGCTGGAGTTTAAGGTGGATTCCATGCCAACTTTGGAAGCCCCAGCGCCGCCCAAGTGGTCTGTTCGGTGTTTGTGTGCACCCTGACACTGCTACAAAGAAGGACCGGAATCGCTTGCGTCAGAGCGCTGCGGCAGCATGGCCGTTCGTCGGCTGGCGTTCTGCCGTCACATCGATAGATGAATGGAGAGACTACGGTCTTTCGATCGTTGCGGAGGAGAAGCTCGAGCGATCGTTGATGAGGCTTCGTGCCACCGCCGGCGCGTTCAAGCTCGCCCTTTTCGGAAGCGACTGAGGCAGCAGACGCACCACTGCTTCACCTTTGACCCATGCTACGATTCACTATTCCTCCACGTCGTTGGGAGCCGATCTGAAGGTCCATGACATCCGAGGCGACTGACACACGCTCTGCGCAGCAACGGCTCACGGACTTTCGCCCTGAGACACTGGCCGATCGCCACGAGCGGCAGTTCACTCTGCTCCAAGCGACTGGTCATCTGGGTGCTTCGCCACCCAGGGTTTTGGACCTCGGCTGTGGCAGCGGAGTGACAGCGATTTGGGCCGGGCGCAAGGGCTGGCATACGAAGGCTGTCGACGCAGAGGAGCTGCACACAGCGATCCTCCGAGACTATCTGAGAGAGCACGAGCCCGATCTCCCCGTCGAGGTCGTGACGTCCGACGTCTCCCGGTTCCGCGATTTCCAAGAGAACAGCTTCGACGTCGTCTATCTGCTCAGCCTGTTCGAACACGTAGATGACGTGCAGACCTGCCTGGACACAGCCCATTCCGCAGTTCGGCCCGGCGGTCTCGTTTACATCTCGACGACCAACGTCTTCTGCCCGATCCAGCAGGAGTACCACGGCGTGGGACCATTCCCCTGGTATCCCCGCTGGCTCAAGGAGCGGATACGGATCTACGCGCTGACCAAGAAGCCGGCGATCGTCAAGAACAGCAAACGCCCTGCGGTCAACTGGTTCAGGCGACGCGCTCTTGCCGCGACTCTCGGCAAGACGGGCTTCCGTCAGACGTGGGACCTTTACACCCTCGTGCGCAAACCGCGAGATCTCACGCGGCGCACCAGGTTGGCCTTCCCGATCGTGAGAGCAGCCAGGTTTTTTCCATTCGGCCGCGACCTGGCGAACTTCATCGTGCCGGACTTGACGATCGTGGCGCTGAAATGACGGGGCGATCGGCCGGATCGGGTGGAAACAGCGGCAAAGGACGCACCCTGTCGGAGCATGCGGTGCAGAGTTTCGACGTTCCGTTTCCTCATCCTGAACAGTACTTGAATTTCTTGCGAGAGCACCTCGAGACTCCGCCACGAAGAATCCTGGATCTCGGGGGCGGGAACGGGACGTTCCTCGACTCGTTACTCGACTGCTTTGACGAGGCGCACGGCGTCTTGCTCGAGCGGTCTTCATCAATGGCTGCGCTCAACAGACCGCACGACCGCAAGTCGGTACTCTTGGCAGATGCGATGGCGGTGCCCATGTGTCCCGATGCGGGCTCCTTCGACCTGATCACAATCAACGTCTTTTTGCACCACATCGTGGGAATCACGGCTCGAGAGACTGATGCACTGCTCTGTGGGTTTCTGCGCGAGCTGCCCACCCTGATGACCTCCCGGGGAGTGATTGCGGTTTACGAGTATGTTTATGAAGGCTGGCTTGTTGAGCCCGGAAGACTGATTTTCGGGCTTACGTCGATCAAGCAACCGTTTATTTCCTGGCTCCTGAATCGTTCAGGGGCAAACACCGCAGGCGTGGGTGTGTACTTCCGCTCGCCTTCGGCCTGGCGCGAGGTCTTCGACGGATGCGATCTTCGTGTCGCTCGAGACGCTTCCCTCGGCTCCGACAGGATCCGCATCCCGCGGAGGATCTTCCTCAACGTGAATCGGGTGGGACCCCATATCTTCCTTCTCAGAGCGAACTAGGATGAGTGCGGCAATTCAGACGAACCCAGGAAGGCGACGGCTCGGGGTAACGAGCAGCCCAAGGCCTGATGGCGAATCGACTCAAGAGGAAACGATTTTGAAGACGGATGGAGCCTCCGAAGCGGCGGGAGGGATTCGCGTGAGAATGACGTGAAGATACTCGCTGTCCTCCCCAGCCTGGCTCACGGTGGCGCCGAAGGCACTCTCCTTGCGCTTCTGCATGAATGGTCGGCGACCGAGGATGTGAGCTTAGTCGTCTTCGAGAAGGGTAGACACAACCGACAGTCACCTGCCTACCCGGTTGTCGACCTGGGAGTTCCGTCGTCACGGAGTCGCCTGATCCGCGCGGTTAATGTGCTTCGCCGCGGGTGGAAGCTCTCGCGCATCCGTCGAAATTCTCGCCCGGACGTCATCGTTGCCTTTCAGGGCGCGATCTTTTCCGTGCTCGCCGCCCAGACCTTGGGAGGTCCCGGCCGGGTGATTACCAGTATCAGAACCAACCCTTATCGCTACGGCACAGGCCTGCTGTGGCTGTTGAGGCGAGCGCTAGGGTTGGCGGACGGCGGCGTCGTGGCATCCACGGAGATCGCGGCAGCTTTGGAGTCGCCCCGAGGGCCTGGCAATCAAGGATCGATCAGTGTGATCCCCAATCCTGTCCGTCATTTGCAGGCGGAGCCGCCCGCGGGCGGCCGTGTGCCCGAGGGGAGGTACCTGCTGCACGTCGGACGCATGTACGACGTTAAGAACCAGCAGATGATGATCGAGGCCTTCCGGCGGCTCAGGAGCACCGAGTCCGCGCATCGCGATGTGAGACTCGTGTTGATCGGAGAAGGGCCCGACTTGGAAGCCAACCGCCGATTGGTGCTGGATTGCGGCCTCGAGGAGCATGTCGACTTTCCAGGCTTCGTCTCCGATCCTGGTCCGTGGCTGCGCCAGTGTGAGGCCTTCGTGTTGACCTCCAGATTCGAGGGCTGGCCCAACGCGCTCGCAGAAGCGGTCACCATGGGCTGCCGGATCATCTCCGTCGACTGTGATTATGGGCCCCGAGAGATCCTGGCCGGCTATCCCAAGGCCACTCTTGTGCCGCTCGGCGACATCGACGGCCTTGTCGACAGTCTGGACGCTGCCCTCCAGAAGCGGGCGGAGAATCACTCTGAGCAGCAAATACCGTGCTGTTGGCAGCCAAGCATCGTTGCGGCGGAATGGCTCGATCTGTTCCGTGGGTTGTGTGCCCGCTGAGATCGCGGCGGACGGAAGGCCCAGGCTTGTGGACCCTGCGACGGTAGGGCTGGCGCTCGGAGCTAGTACCCCTTGAGAATTTTTCTCAGGCGCCAGCGAAGCCATCGCCGTCTCGAATTGTCTGCGTTCGAGAATTCGACATCCGGAGCGAACTGCATGGGACTCGCAACCAACCGTGTGTCGAAGGTGCCGTCCGACAAGGTCTTGCCCGCAGGCGTGATCGGCGGGTGTTTTCCTTCCTCCATCCTGAGGATTCCGAGACCTGCCCCAAACGGGAGATTCGTGAACGAGATCGGCCATCCTTCTACGGCAGCCCTGATCGCCTCCAGCATCTCGTGCGCAAGCCAGGACTGTTGTGTGTCGTGGAGGCAAATGATCCCAAACGTTCGCATTCTGGGTAGCAGCAGCTCGAGATCGAGCTTCACCTGGAAATAGTCGTGCGCACCGTCATGAACCGCGAGGTCTACCGGCGCCTGGATCGTCTCGAGAAACTCCTCGCTCGGACCGATGAAGAGGTTCCAGTGCTCATCCTGTTGACCCACTAGGTGCCCATAGCGCTCCTTGTCAGCGTCGCAACTATGGACAGATCCGTTGGTCTTCTCCGCTGCCGCTCGCAGCGCGCTGGTCGTCGAGCCGACGCCGATGTCCAGAATCACTTTGGCATTCATCCCAACCGCGAGGGAATAAATCGTCAGCAAATGCCTGCTGAACGAGCCGTCCGCCAGCGCATGCTCCCAGAGCTCCTTGTCCGTGTAGGGATCTAGCCCTGCCATATCACCCCCGGCAGTATTCGGTTGAGGCATCGCAGGCTCTTCCGGCACCTTGGCACGTGTCCATCTGCTCTTCAGGCACTCATGCCTCCCCCCGGGCTGGCTCCATCGACGTACGCTTTCACAAATCCACCACAATCGCGAGGTCCAACGTCAAACGCTTCTTCGATACACCGGCGGAATTGCCGCTTGTCCAGGTAGAGCCGGCTGCCTTCTTGGCTGACCTCCACCACGTAGGCGGTGCGTCGGATCGCCTCGTCATCAATAAGTCTCGGCCTTCGCCATGGGGCATCGATGTAGATGACCGCGCAATCAGCACATATGAGCTCGAAGAACGCGGTGGTGATGATGTCCACGACAAAGACCGCATAGCGAGGAATACAGGTCTGCACTGACTCGGTTTCGATGCTCAAGCCGCATCGTCCGGCAATCTCCCTGCCGATTTGCGCGCCTTTGGGATGAGTTTTGTATACGAGGTGATCTTGCATGCCACTCAAAAGGAACTCTTGCCATCGCGCGTATGTCGCATCGTTGGGCTTGAAATAGGGCAACTGACGAAACTCACCTCCAAACGAATTCGACAGATACAGTGCCAGCTGCTGGCTGGGCCTCGATTGCTCCTCGATTGGAGGTCGCGGAGCAAAAAGCCCTCTCGTCCCCATCGATGAGACATTCAGAGAGTCCTTCCTCCCGAGAAACGTCCCTCGATGGTCCGTGGCGTACTTGGCGGCGCCCTTGGGGCCAAAGGTGACATAGTCATCCGCATCTCCGAGCTCACATTCTCTGTTCAACGTGTCTCGGTACAGCTGTCGATCACCGCCGTGGTCGAATCGGATGGTCTGAACCCCCTCCCGTCGCGCCACACTGGCGAGCACTCGTGTTCCGAATGAAGAACCCGTCCCCAGCAGAACCTCCGGCGCCTTTCGGACGAATCGCGCCAACTGCCTGCTTTCCAAGACGGGGATCGTTCGCTCGGTGTAGAGCTGGAAAACGCGGCCGAAATAGTCTTTCAGGTAGTCCTTCAGGTCAAGGGGAATCGTCTCCAGTCGGCTGAGGGCAGACGAGAATGCGACGATGAGCGCTTCCACAGCACGGTCCGCTTTGATCCTGCCTGCCCCACCGCTTCCCCGCCGCCGGTCGCCCGTCCACCAGTAGGGTGTCGGGAGGACGTTCATGGCGTCCTCTCCGCCAGGCCACAGGTTCATGAGGGGGTTGGGGCTGCAGCAAATGAGAGTGGGCACCCGCCGCAGAGCGCATCGCATTTCCTGCAACGAGAGGGCCAGCCTGGGTCTATTCCATCGCGAGTGCTCGGCTATCCATCTGGAATCCCTCTCCCAGTTGTAGGGTGGAAAGGGAAGCGACTTCGAGCTCACTCTCCTGGCGATTTCAGCAGGGTTTGCGCCAGCCCTGCTGCTCGTTCTGAGATGGCTCGCGCACATGTCCTCCAGAGTCGGGAACAGGACCCAACAGATTTCCTTCGAGATCTCGATCGCGATCGCGCTCGCGAGATCGATATGATCCTGATCGAAGGCCGAGGGCTCCGTAACCGCCAGCAGGGTGGCCTCAACTGCAGTGTCGATCGCAGATGATTCAACTTCGAGGTCGACGGATGGGATCTCGATCATCTGCCAGCTAGGCTCCCTGGTCGAGCGATGTGTAGGCGGCTGACATGTCTTTTTGTGGCGCCTATGGCTAATGTAATCGCTATGCTGCCCCGAACCCATGAAGACCCTAGTTCATGGATCCGGAGACGAGTATGACAGGCTTCTGAGCTCAGGTGGACACCCGGTGCGGAATCCCGCAGCGCTGGAAAGACGAGTCGAGGATGGTTCATGATCCCCCCCCCATCACAGGATGCTAATCGTCCCATGAGCGAGGACAAGAAGCGCAACCCTGGCGGTGTCTGGTGGGAGCTTGCTGCCGGCCACTGGGCCGCTTCGGTGATCGACGGAGTCCGTGGAATTGTCCTGGGGAACTTCCTCGACTCCCGCGGGCTCGGCCAGGTTGGCGTATTCAATCTCGTCGCCTCATTGGCCAAGTACGGCAATCTGGGACTCAGGACTGTCGGGACTCGAGAGTACGTCCACTCTTCAGAGATCGGGGACCAGAGTAAGGCCGACCACAATCGCAACGTATGCTTTTCGGTTGAGATCGGATTCAGTGCCGCCCTCGCCATCGCCACGATTGCCGCGGTATGGCTGCTGGACTTCTCTGCCTCGATTGCGATCTTCGTCACGCTGGGAGCCGCCGCGCTCGTTCTACGTAAGGTGATCAGTGTCGCCATGGCGGAGGCGGTTCTGCAGCACTCTTATCGGGCTGCGGGTCGCGCCCAGATCGTCGACTCTGTTCTGGCGTTTGTCTTCTCCATTTCATTGGTGTACGTGCTCGGATCGATCGGCCTGCCCATCGCGGCGATCATCGCTGGATTAGGTGTCCTGTATCTTCTGGTCCGTTTTGCCCCAATGGGTTTTCGGCCAACGCTCGACTGGAAGGGAGCTCTTCCACTCCTCCTTAAGGGTTTGTCACTGAGCTTGAGCACCGTGATGATCGGTGTAAATGCGGTACTGCTCAGGGTACTGATGATTCAGTTCTACGGGCTGGAGGTCTTCGGAGAATTCTCACTGATGTACGGGCTCGTGAATCGAGGAGTCGCTCTTCTGCTGGCCCCCGTGAACGCCGACAGTCGGCGATTCTTCGAAGACTTCGCTCACGCCAGGGAGCGCATGCACCGTCTTTGGGCACGAGTAGCAATCATGAGCGGCGTCGGTTTGGTGGCCACTGTCGTCGCCTGGTCGACGATTCCCGTATTCCTCGCGATCTTCATCCCTCGTCATTCCGATGCCGCCGCGCTAGGCCAACTCGTGAGCCTCGTAGTGCTACCCGTCTGCGCCGGCAGCTACGCTGGGATCGGCCTAACGGCTCGGTCGATCGACACACCGAGCCGACTTTGGATCGGGCGTCTGCTCCAGGCAGGGATCTTCCTCGTCCTCGTCGCACTCGGGAGGGCGCTTACGACGCTGGACGCAAATCGCTTTTTGCTGATCTTCGTGGTGAGCGAGTACGTCTACCACGGCCATACGATCTTCTGGCTATGGCTGGGATTGCGCCGCCTGAGAAGAAGAACGTGAGCCCTTCGCTCAAAGGACCTCTTCCAGGCGATCCAGGGCGATCCAAAACCCCCGCCCCTCGTCTTCGTGCCCTTGCCAGATCTCAGGAATAAAGGGAGCGGCTGCCGCTCCCTCCCGGAGTATCCTGCCCAGTGCCGCGAAGTCGATCTCGCCCTCACCCACCTGAAGGCCTTCCCCGTCCACACCAGCTCCATCCGCGATATGCAAATGAGCTGCGTATGGCGCCAGCTCGGCGATAAAGTCCGAGTATGACCAACCATAGTGGTTGCAGGCGAGCTTTGCGTGCGAAACATCAAGGCAGAGTCGGTAGCCGAAATCACGACAGAATTGCACAGTGCTCGCGGCGTCCACGAATACATTCAGGTATAGCTGTCCCCCGAAATACCAGGGAAACGGCGGAAGGGTCTGCGGGATAATCTCGACTCCCTCGGTATCCAGCGAGCCCAGGTTCTGGGCAATCCGCTCATACATTGCCGGCCGATCGCTCGCCGGCACGAAGCCGGAACGGGAGAACCCTCCGACGCTGGCTACCAGCAGCGGCTTCCAGGCACCGCGGAAGTACCCGGCAAGACGTCGGGTCATTTCGATCACAGCCTGAAACTCTCTCAGGGATCGCTCGAGGTGGACGGGGTCGTCTGAGGCCAAATCGAGCAGATGATCACCTGTAAAGAAATCAGGGCTGTGAACTACAAGATTCATATCACACGGATTGTCGAAATACTGATCCAGTGGAACCTCTAAATCTTTGAAGCTCAAATGAAATTCGAGGAAGTTGGGGTCGACTCGTTCGAGCATGCTCTTATAGTCATGAAATCGAACGGGCACACCCCAGGGTCTGGTGAATGAGTATGCTCTGGGGAGGACGCTCACTTCCTCGAGATCACTCGGATAGAAGAACTCGCCCTCTTCCATATCTCGCTGCGCGGTGATCCCCAACAAATCATCCAGCCGGTTAGGTTGAAGCCCTTGTCCCGGCCCCTTCACAGAGATCATTTGCGCATCCAGAACCTGCCCCTTCCGGATTGTGCAGGCAGCAACGAGGCTTTTGGCCAAGGTAGCCCGATTGATTCGCTCCCCCTGGCTAATGGTCCGCACCGTCGCTGAACCAAGGGCATGCTCAACTTGACGAATCCCGTCAACGAGTTGGCCGAACTCATCCGGCAGTAGACTCACCTTGTGATCGTTACCCTCCATGTTCCTATCGAGGGTTATGTGTTTCTCGACCACCCTCGCCCCCCTCGCCACGGCAGCGACACCCACGTATATATCCCGCTCGTGCCCCGAGTAACCCACCACACAGTCGCCTATCTCTCGCAGTCGGTCCAAGTACTTGAGATTGACGTCCTTGAAAGGCGCAGGGTACGTGGAATTGCAGTGCAGCAGCACGTATTGCGCCCCGCGCTCACGAAGCAGACGCACACTCTGTCGAATCTCACCCTCCGTCGACATGCCCGTCGAGCAGATCAGAGGTTTTCCCGTCGCACACGCTGCTTCAATCAATTGGAGGTTCGTCATGTCGGGCGACGCTATTTTGTACGCATCTACACCGTATCGTTCGAGTGCAGCCAAGCTTTCCAGGTCCCAAGGCGTGCAGAGTGGTACTAACCCTTTCTCTCGGCAGTAGTCGAACGCCTCGAACATCTCTGCTTCGCTGAGCTGACTACGGGACAGAATATCAAGCGTATATTGAGATCCTATATTTTCTCGTACATCATCCGCATCACCGAGGTTTCTATATAACGCCTCCAGATTCCTCATTTGGAATTTCGCACAATCTACGTTCGCTTCTGCGACCCCGTCAATCAACTGTTTTGCTATAGACAGACTTCCATTGTGGTTAATCCCAATTTCAGCAATAATAAATACTGATCCCTCACTTTCCGTAATACTGCGGCCAGCAATCGTAATTCCCTCGTGGGGCGAGCGTCGCCGTGCAACCCCTACTAATCGATTGTGGTCGTCCACGACCGGAACGTAGTCGACCTGCTCCAATGCCTGCAGGATGTGATCAGGGGGATCCGCCTTGTTTACACATATATAGTCACGATTCAGCAGCGTGGAGATCGGTTTAGTCAGATCAACTTCTCTTTGCTCCGAGACCCAACGCACAAAATCACCGTTGGTGAAAAGACCTTCCAGATGGCCGCCCTCAGTTACAGCGAGAACAATCTGTCCTCGAGTTGCAATGATCTTTTTCAGGCTTGCCGCGATTGATTCGCCCGCCAGGACAACGTAGGCATTGAGGTTTCGGTCAATGATCATCTTTTACCCCTGACTCCATCCTGGCCTCGTCGCTGCTTCAGAATCGCCTCACAGAGCAAGACATCGTGGTGAGCGTCGATTTCGATACAGCGTTCGACAGGTACCTCGTATATCGAAACTCTCCCGAAGAACCGGTGCCGGCGCTCGAGAAATCCCGCAGTGTTCATCGCGTAAACGGAGCCGGCCTCGAGGTATCGGTCAGGAAGATCCTGACGTCTGGGTCGATGCTCGAGGGGGTGATTCAGTGGCTCGGCTCCTTGGCTGCCGAGCTGCCAGAGGAATCCGTGGAATCGGGCAGCGGTAAACGCTGTGTCGGCTGCTCCGGTGAGAACCATCTCCAAGGTTCCGTCGATGTCGCTTGCCTCAATCAACGGAGAGGTGCACTGGATGAACGTGAAGCACTCAGGAAGACCGCCACGACGTTCTCCTATCACCTCGAGTGCATGCAGCAGGGCAGATTCCGACGAAGCCTTGTCTGTGGCGAGCTCCGCCGGTCGCTGAATCACCGAGGCCCCTGACTCTTGCGCGATCGAGGCAATCTCCGGGTCGTCAGTCGTTACGAACACGGTCTCGATGAGAGTCGCCATTTTCGCAGCATCCAGCGCATAGGCCAGCAATGGACGCCCGAGCAGGGATACCAGGTTCTTCCTCGGGATTCCCTTGGAGCCTCCTCGGGCCGGAATGATCGCGATGGCCTTTCCCATACCAGGCTTGCTCCTGCGGTTGCTCTTGACGAGACTCACCCTACTGCCCTCGCGCCCCGTGTGCTGCCCAAGGCGTACTGCGAGATTCCTTGAGCGCCTGAATTACTCCACGTTCGGAACTCTGCCACGGCACAAATGATGCGTCCACTGCAGGCAAGAAAGCAGGCTCTGCGAATCACCGCAACGTGCTGAGACTGAGCCGTGCCAACTACGGTAGGCTCGATGAAACGGCGAGATACGCTGAGCTAGCTTCTTCTCACTCCGACGACACGGCTCACTCGCGATAGGCGACTGCCCCACAACATTCTCGGCGTCCCCACACCAGCTACCATCTGGTACACCTTCTCCACCGAATATGTCTGGTAACCCGACTTGAACTTCGTTCCCTTCCTTTCGCACCGTCGCCGGTAAGACTCCAGCTGAAACTCGAGCAGCCACATATGCCAACCCTGCACCTGCGGCAGGCATTCCTCGATGAATCGGCGTAATTCGATCATCGGAGCCCAGGTGGTCAGGAGGATTCCCGCAGGCATCTCGGCCTCCTTCAATACCTCGAAAACGTCACCTCGCAGAACCTCGTAGCGGCCCTGACACCAGCTGGCGGCCTGAAGGCGTCGATCGGCGATATCAGACTCGTCCTCGCTCAACTCGATTCCAACATAGGACCTGCGCGAATCGAGCCCGAGTAACTCCAGTCCGATTTGGGCGTTCTTGCAGCCAACGTCCAGGACAGGATCGAGGTCGGGATTTCGCAAAATCTGGCGCATGATGGCCCTGTGGGTGAAGGTGCGGTACCGGCCATAGGCAAAAGACCTGAGAGTTGCCAGGTCTGCCGGCTCTCCTGCAAACAACTCCTCGTCGTTCCGGTCGATTTGCTCCTGGATCCGACGCAGGCCTCGCGCGGCGTACATGATCAGTCACCACCATTCCCTTGTATTGCCTCGCCATCGAGCAAGATGGTCGTTGCAGGGCTGGACTGAATGAGTGCTTCGACGCGATCGCCGGACCCGCTGCCCATCGCCTCGAGAAGGCTGGCATAGGTCGCGTCGATCCGGTCGGAGCCGGCCATTTCCAGCACGCGATCTCGAGCGGCCAACCGACTCTGAGGAGTGGCATTTGCCATCTTCTCAATCGCCGTTGCCCAGACCTCAGGATTCAATCGCTCGGCCACGCCACCTCCTGTACTTGCCACAATGTGGCGCATCCCTCCCTCGCCGGCGTTTACGACCACTGGTGTGCCGCACGCGATGGCTTCCAGAATCACAGTGCCGAGAGCCTCTCGAACGGATGGCTGTGCATACACATCGGCGACACGAAACCATTCAGAGGTGTCGATGAATCCAGGTCTCACCAGAGCCCGGGATCCATAGCGTTCAGCAAGGTTCTTCACCAACTTTAGGTGGCGGGCCTGCTCCGCCGCTTCCTTGCCTGCAGCTGCTACAGGTCCGGCGATGACGATTCGCCAACGCTGGGGCAGATGCGTCATCACTTCCAGCAGAAACTCATGGTTCTTTTGCGAACGAAATTCGCCGACATACAGGAGCACCTGATCGTCAGCGCGAAATCCATGGCGAGCTTTTGCCCGAGCACGTTCCTCATTATCGGCGAACGTGAATAGGGAGACATCCACTGGGTTCATACGAAGCCACGTTTGGCCGGCAAGGCCCCATTCTTTGCACCTCTCATAGAGGGGCGGTGAGATCGCGACGCAGACCGTTCTTCTGAGCTTCTCGTGGCGGACCTGGGGGAAGAACCGCAGTTGCTGGACCGGAGGGCTCTTCACATTAACGAGCTCGACCAGAGCCGGCACATCATGGCGGGCTGCATAGAGCATGGCGGCCGCGGTCGACGCCGTATTGCCGATGATGTGAAGCACCTGGAAGTCCTCGTGGCGCAAGCGCCTCAAAGTCTGAAGCGCCTCACTGCTTCGGGCCAGGTGTTCGACCAGGCCACCAGCCTTTCCGGGGAGTCCCCGGAGGACTGGGGTCCGTCGAACTCGGCTCGATATTCGTTCGATCTCGATCCCGTCCAGTGAGTATCGAGCCGAAGAGGTCTCCGTAACGCCGTTGGTGATCACGCGGTATTGAATTCCGTGATTGGCGATCAGCCGTCTCGCCGTTTGGTGGGCTCGCCATCCCGAGCCGGAATACTCCGGTGGGTACTTGCTGCTCACAAGCAACACCGAAACTGGGCCCGATTCTGGAGTGCTCACGAGATCGCGGCTCCATTTCTCTGCCGGCGAGGTTCCGGTGATCTGATTTCATCGAGAAGCCCGACAAGCCTCGATGAAACGGCGGAGACATCGAAGTCAGCGGCCCGCCGCGCCGCAGCCTCGCGCATCCCGACAAAGCGATCGGGATTCTGCACGAATTGATCCAGTGTGGCGGCGATCGCATCTGGATCTCCGGGTTCGACGAGAGCACCGCAATCACCGCGCTGGAGAATCTCCTCAGGGCCAAAATCGCACCGCGTGGCGACCACGAAGCACCCACATGCCATCGCTTCGACCAGTACGTTCCCGAATCCTTCCCACCTGGAAGACAGGACGAACACGTCACATTGATGCATGAGCCGCAATAAGTCAGGCCGATACCCGATGAACTCAACGCTGCCCTCGAGGCCCAACTGCCGCCGCAGATCTGTCAATTCACTGAGAAGCGGCCCCTCGCCGGCAACTCGCACGGAGAGCCTCTCACTAAATCGACAGGCCGCCACGCCCCTGAGCAGTGTTGCGAAGTCCTTCTGCCCAACGAGGCGACCGGCTGCGAGGAGCCTCACGCGCTCAGGGCTCCAATCTGGATCATCCTGGCCAGCGTGAGCGGCGACGCGCTGCAGATCCACGGGATTGGGAAGGATGGTCACACTGCCCCTCGACAGACCGAAGCCTTCTTCCAGCCAGCCTCCCAGGCCCGCACTCGAAGCGATCACCATGTCGGAGCGTCGGTAGCAGGATGACAGGAGCTTTTCGACGGCCCACCGCTTGATTGACGGCATGTGGGCGAGCCAATTTCGCTCAATGTGGTTCTGCTCCCAGCTCACGTGCGGCATGCGCAGACGATATAGCCGAGTGGCAAGATCCACGACGAGATTGGGGAGCGGGAGGACACTGACGACGATTGCCGGCTTCGTGCGCCGAAGCAGCCTCGCGACAGCTCGCGTCAAGCTGGCCGTTCCGAAACCAGAAGCTTCCAGCGACAGGAAGTACGGGTCGAGCTCCTCACGGAATACCGCATCCCTCTCGTCCAGGACGGTGACCCTGAAGCAATAGTCCTCTCGTTCGAGAGCCGGAAGCAGAGCCGAAGCCGCGCTCTGAACACCACCAGCGCGCAGCGAGCTCAAGACGAAGAGCACATTCGGGCCAGAGTTTGAGCTTGCCGTAGCCAGCCTCATTTCTTCCGTGGGCCTAGATTCACGCGATCCCACTCACTTGATTGCCTGCAACACGTGATTGACGAAATCCCTGCGTGCATCTTTGGACGCCGCCCAATGGAGGTATCGACTCTGCCCTGCCCTGGCGATCTCGAGGGCATCGGGGGAATTCAGACCCCACTCGATCTGGTCGTTGAGGTCCTGAAAATCCCAGCTGAACGGTACGTAGGTCTTTCCTGCCTCGTACAACTCGGGGAATGTCTCCATGTGGGAGAGGTCGGGCTTGAGCAGTACCATCCCCGCCCTCAGCATCTCGAAGTCTCGGAGCGCAAACTCCCCGAGACCGAACGGAGAGATGCCCACGCGAGTCGAGGCCAACTCGCGCTGATACGCGAGATTGCCGAGCTTACCCACTGTCAGGCGTGCCGCTAGGTGCCCTACCAGGAGCCGCCGATACTCCGCCACCCCCTGTACATCGTGTCCGAAGCCGATTCGGCAAGAGATGCCCCGGCGATCCGCGGACACCTCCGGCACTCTTATCCCCCGCTCGTAGTAGACCGGTCGCTTGATCCTCGCCTCGAGCCACTGCGCCAGCGGCCAACCCGGCCCATAGTAGGCCAGGCCAGGGTTCCAGCCCACGCGAAGCTTCTCGAGATGCGTACGGTTCGAAACCAGGAAGAACGGGTCCGCTGCTTCTTCGGCGATCATTCCTAGCTTCATATACCAATCGAGGTGGTAGCGGTTCGCCCCGAGTGGCTTCAAGTACTGGCTTCGATCGACCAGCAGGAAACTCTTCAGGTACCGGTCTACGACCTCGAGCGCCGGCGGAATGACGGTCGTCGAACTATCGGTGCAATCGTGCCAGACCAAGAGACCATGTCGATCCTTGAGAACCTGTAGCTCAGCAACTACCGCCTCCTTATCAGTGCGCCAGCGCCTCGCGTAGTACTTGCTGTCTACCAGCGCAAGGTCTGCCCCCGACATGTCAGAGGATGAAGATCGGAAGCGAACAGTCCACCCAGCGTCATTGAGCTCACGCCTGGCCCGATAGATCGGCGTGAGGAATCCTCGGCCATTGGGTGTTCCGAAGCCACCCGTTAGAACCTCGATGCTGCGGCTCGATCCCATTAGGCTGTGTGGTGCGCGTCAGCGCCCTCTAGGGTATTGGCGATTCCCCCGGTCATGAACGCTTCGTTCCAGGCGGCCAGGGTCATCAGAAGCCAGACCTGGGACACCATGCTGGGGTCATTGTTCGCTATGAACTCGTTCTTCACCGAAGCAACCTTCGTGCGGTCGAAGCAGGAAGGCATTGAATCAGGGTTTAGTCGCTCGTCCAGGAAGGCTCTGAGGTCGCGGCGAAGCCAGTCTCCCAGCGGCAACGTGAACCCACGCTTGGGTCGATCGATAATGTCTTGTGGCAACAGGTCGCTCATGGCGCGTACAAGCACGAACTTAGGCGTGCGTGATGTCGTTTTCCGATGGGCAGGTAGGTTCATGGCAAATTCGACCAGATCGTTTTCCATGAAGGGGCTACGATAGAGTAGAGGCCTCGAGAACTTGTACTCGTCTCGCAGATATTCACTCGGGACTTGATGCCCCATGGTCAGCCGAAAGACCGAATCCCGCGGGTCCTGAGCATCCCTGCCCACAAGGTCACTCAGGAAGAGACGGAGAGCCCTCTCTGAATCTCCGGCGTCGGGGAGCAAGCATTGGGCTTCAGGCGCGCCGAATAGCGCTCGGAGAATGAGATACTGGCCTTCCAGAGGTTCGTGATCCAGGCGATCCACCATGTCCAGGGCATGGATTGGGTGCTTCCCTAGCAGCGACAGATTTCGCGGCAGCGACGACCGCAGCCATGCAGCGGTGCGACGGCGGAATCCGGCAGGAAGCAGGCGGTATCGGCGCAAGCGGTCAAATGCTGCAAACAGCGAGAAGCCGCCGAATAACGAATCGGCTATCTCGCCAGTAATGACCGTCGTGAAGCCAAGGGCATGGATTGCGTCAGAGAGGAAATGCTCCGCGTAGGAAAGGGCTGACGGCACCTCCAGGCACGCCACAATGCGATCGAAGTGCTCCTCTAGCATTTGAGGCCCTACGAACACCTCATGGTGATCGCTCTCTAGCAGTCCTGCCGCGTGTCGGGCGAATGCCAGGTCCTCGCTTGGAGACCCATCAAATCCAAGACAGATAGTCTGGATCTTCTGCCCGGTCAGAGTGCGCACAAGGCCGGCAACTGCGGTCGAATCGATACCGCCGGAGAGTGTCACAACGGCATCGCCTCCTGCCGGGAGACGTTCCATCACTGCCTTCTCGACCAACGAGCGAATCTGCCGAGCCACCTTCGATGCCTTGAGATCGATCGGCTGTCCGGGATATGGCAGATTCCAGTAGACATGGCGCGTTTCGATACCATCCTCGATGATCACCATCTGCGCCGGTCGAACGGCAGATATCCCCTCCCATCCCGTCCACGGTGCCGGCATCAAGCCCAGGCGCAGAAGGACGTAGATGGCTTCTACATCGACGGCGGCAGGGTGCCCGAGCGCCGCGACGGCACTGGGCGCTGAGGCAAAGCGGGTGCACGCAGGTGAGCTCGAATAGAAGAGAGGCTTTGATCCCAGACGGTCCCGGGCCAGGAGAACACGTCCTCGGCGATCCGAGCCGGTCGACCAGTGCACTAAAGCAAAATCACCTCTCAGGCCAACCAGTGTCTCTTGTGGGTTTCGTCTGAGCCCGTCGAGAAGATCTGCTGCATCTTGTGAAAGATCGACATTGTCGAGCACCCCATCGACAAGAAGCGCATCGCCAGTGCTCTGATCGCATACCAATCCCGGATGGTTTTCAGCGGCAAAGACACTGACAACAGCCGCAAAAGGGGTGCTATAGTGTAGCTTCAGATCGTCGGCCCCTCGCCGCGCCAGGCGTTTCGCAGCCCGCCTGAGTTCATCCTCTGCTGGCATGGCGCTGTTCCAGCAGCATGCTCCGACAAGTCCGGACATTGGCCTCTCCTGGAACCTGCCTGCTCCTTGCGTTGCCTCAGGACAACGGAGTATTAAGGCAGGGGAACGTTTCTGAAGTGTAAACTAATAGCGACATGTTGATGCTATGAATTCTGACATGGGCCGGGATAGGTGGGTCGTTACCGAGGGGCTCCACCTGCGTGATTATTGGGAGTTGCTCGTCCGCCGCCGGGGCGTGGTGGTTGCGGTTTTCCTTGCAGCTGTGCTCTTTTCGTTCATCTCGAGCATCCGCGAGCAGCCATCGTACCGCGCCAGTACCGTGCTGCAGATCGAGCCGGACGTGCCGCAGTTTCTCAACTTCGAGGACATGTTCCAAGCCGACGCCACGACGGACGTCTTCTACCAGACCCACTACCGGTTGATCGAGAGCCGGACTCTGGCCCAGCGCCTCATCGAGCGCGAGGCGCTCTTGGAACAAGGTGATCTCGCAGATACGTCAGAGAGCGGGGTCGCGTCGCGCGTGCTGGGCTTCGTCGTGTCTGTGCCGAGCCGTGCGATTAATCTGGTGCGCGGGCTGATTGGAACTCGTCCGGTAACCCCCAATGCGGGGGATTCAGTGCCTGGCGAGGCCGATCCTCGG
>SDBT01004530.1_pt1 | contig 23579 bp, 19 predicted proteins | sample 2277101 | NCBI WGS metagenome assembly SDBT01 (sample SAMN10404973, study PRJNA504765) | marine sediment metagenome | isolation source: marine sediment core GS10_PC15, 103 cmbsf | place: Arctic Ocean: Southern Knipovich Ridge | collected 2010 | reverse complement strand
ATTGGCCGACGTGGGCGAACCTCGGCGGGCGTGTCGGCGTCTGGCGGCAAGATGATCTCCTTGCGTTCACCGCTGCACCGGAACTCCATCGGGACATGGATGGCAGACCTTTTGAATCCCTGACCGGCCCAAGACCACAATCTTTATAAACCACTGCGCATTCTCATTCACCACTACACAATCCTCACAATTAGGACGAATCGCCTTTTTTCACGGAACTGGCAATGGTTCACCCGAGGATCTTCGGCGATCGAAACCGCGCGACAGAACCACCCCCACGGGAAGGTCATCACGAAATTGATTCCCAAAGAATCCTCGACGAGAAACAGGGATTGGCCAACGGCCAGCCCACGATTCACATAGCTGATTCTCTGCACGTCTATCAAACCGTATTCCTCGACGAGCACTTCGGCCCGGGCTTGCGAGGCACACCGGAGTTCCTGGTAGTCACACCTGGCTGAAAGGGAGCGATAAAAACATCACAAGCCCTTGGACGGTCCAGGGGTTTTTTAATGCGCACTTGGAATTGATGGCACGCCCTGCACATGAGGACGTGCCATCAGAGCAACGTCTGGAGGTAAACAAAATGGCGTGGAGACCAACGCAGTATCTGTTGAACGGCGAATTGGACAATTCCATACCCGGCAAGGTCACGGGATGGATGAAGTTCGCTGGAATGAAGAACAAGGTGACCTTTGATTTGAAAGGAGATTTCCATCGAGACATCAGAGGAACAAGGATCCGCTTGACCAGTGACGGCCAAGGGGAAGACACAGAAGCCGCCAGCTACATGGAAGGCTTTGCCCAACACCAGGCAGGCAATGTCGGGGACATGACGGCAGGCCTGCCGCCGCATGACTACGTGGATTATCCATACATCGAATGGTACGGCGACGACAACGGTCGGGTCGTACTCGAACTGGCCACGAAGCAGGTCAAGGTAATCGGCAACCTCCTGCCCTGGACGGAACAACAACCTGTCTCACGTGAGCAGCAAGTGAAGAACATGGGCAAGTTCCTTGGAGACATAGCCCGCGCAGTGAATCTACCGCCTGAGAAGGCAATTTGCCCAGGCGTAACACACGCACAACAGCAAACAGATTTGACAGGAAAGGAGTGATACATATGAAGCTACTGACAGAAGGAATCCGAAAGAAGCTGCCGGCCCTGTACGCACAGGACGGCAAAGGGGGAGATGCCCTCGTAAGCGTGAAGTTCTTCACGCCCGACAGTTCATGGACGTGGTACGCCACGGAGTTTGACGGCGAAGATATGTTCTTCGGCCTCGTCGACGGCCATGAGCGAGAGCTGGGATATTTCAGCCTGGCTGAACTGCAGAAAGTACGAGGCCCGATGGGTCTGCCGATTGAGCGCGACCTCCACTGGAAGCCCAAGACGCTGAAAGAAATCGCACCCGAGATGTTTGAAACAGATGAAGCGAAGGCGGTGAAGCCATGAACACAGAAGACGAGATCGTTCTCTGTGAATGCGGCAACTGCGATTGGCGAGATGACGTGAGCGAATGCAACGAGATCCACGGTCTGCTCGATCGCGTTAAAACCGGCGATGAATTCCCAGCCGGTGAATGCCCCAAGTGTGGGGCCTTGACGTACCTTGTCAGGCAAACCCCGGATGAGAACAAAGACAGCGTTCCGCGCGTGATCATTTCCGTAAGCGGAGGTGCTGCAGACTTGATCTTCAAACCAACCGGCGTAGCCGTGACGCTGTTCGACTACGACGTTGACGGTGTGGAGAACGTCTCCAAGGACCCCGATGGTGAAAGATGCATCGTGGGTCACTGGGACACGCGGCGAAAAGTCATCTCCAACGAACACTGGCCGATCATCGCCCAAGCGTGACATGACGCTACGTGCCGCTGCACCAGACGATGGCAATGTCCCTCCTGCAATCAAACCATCGACTGCTCCTACGAGCAGATCGTCGAAATCGGCACTCCTCACTGCTCTCATTGTGAGACCGAGATGACAATGGCCTGACGGCAAGCAAGTCCTTGTTGGAATCACAGGCTTTGTTATAATGACGCCCAATGGATTAAGACGTTCTCAAGGGCACGATCATGTGAGTAATGTCAAATGATAAGCCCAGATGGGTAAATGGAAAGGAGACAAGAGTGAAAGCAGAACATTGTTCTAGAGGAAGAATACTAAGTATATCCATGCTCTTGTGTATCATCGTGCTAGCGAGCTTTGCCGCAGTAGGCGTTGGGTGCAAGCACAAAGAGACGCCCAGCATGAGAAAAGAACGGCAAGCAAAGGAGAGACTTTCCCTCCTAAAGACGGCTGTCCAAGGAGCGAAGGCAAAGGATTTTCAATGGATTCTTGGCGACTTATCAAACCAGCCCGATCACACAGCTAAAACACTGGCTAGACGGCTTTGGGGAGAGTCCAAAGATGGATTTTGCGAGAAGGCACTCGCCTTAGTGCGCATTTTGGATAGCTTAGGTGGGGATTCAGGGCGAGCATCCGGCATGGCGGCTTGGCTGTTAGCTGATGTTATTGGAGAAGTGACGGATAGGTTTAGTAATGGGTCTGACGATGAGAGGTGTACGGCACTTGTGGCCCTGACTTTTATGGCAACCACTAAGAGGCACAGCTACAACATTGGCCCCAACGCTCGTCGAGGCGCCCGCAATTTCTTGAAAAGTGTCACGACAAGCACCAATTACCAACCGAAGATTAGGTATGCTGCCCTCTATGCCTACTCAAAAGCGGACGCTGGCTTGCCAATCTGGCAAGGACTTACGTTGACGGCAATACGCAGGTTACCTGTATATGACCTCGATAACAAGAAACTGGAATCCTTGGACACGTTGTGCCGTAATGCGGCAAGAGACATGGGGGCACCGAACGACACTGACCCCTTAGGAGCAGCCTTTGATCTTATGTTCGGGGATACGGTCCCTGAAGACCGTAAAAGAAATGTCCGAAACCGCTTTGACGAAATGGTCGGATGGTAGTGTGCCCGCCACTCGCTTGATGGTCGTTGACTGCTACGAACGTTTTTGGTGCACGAGACAGAGCGCTGACGGCACCAATACTGCCGAACAGTTAACCGGAGTCTAATGGCGTCAAGGGCGAGACGGTCGAGATGGTTCTCAAGCCCAGCGGCATGGCCGTGACGTTGTTTGACTACGACGTTGACTGTGTGGAGAACGTCTCCAAAGACCCTAACAGCGAGAGATGCATCGTCGGCCATTGGGATACTCGTCGCAAGGTGATCTCCCACGAGCACTGGCCGATCATCAGCCAAGCGCGACACGATGCTTCATGCCGCTGCATCAGGCGGTGGCAATGTCCCTCCTGCAATAAGACCAGCGACTGCTCCTACGAGCAGATCGTCGAAATCGGCACTCCTCACTGCCCACACTGTGAGATCGAGATGATCATGGCCTGATGGCCACATCACACATCGAAAGCTTTCCACGTCGGTCGCGCCCCCACATCAGCATTCACTCCCTCTCCATAACAACCCCCTGAAAAACGAAAGGACCAGTCAAATGCAACCAAACGGAACCTCTGCGCGCGGACCGCCTCGACTCGCGATGAGAAGCAGCAGCATAGAGGCAATCGAATCGAGATGTATTGGCAGTATCGAACACCAAACCCCTTATCAGAAAGGAAACGAAAATGAAAATCTTGTTTATCAACAATGACGGCGGCGGTTTCGCAGACTATGTGGAAGCGGCTGAAGGTACGACAGTTGAAGAGTTCTTCAACAATCAGCTGCCCAACGGCAAGTCCGAAGACTACCTGATTCGCGTGAATCGACAGCCTGTCGCGAAGGACTATATCCTTCAAGACGGCGACCGCATCACAATGACGCCAACGAAGATTGAGGGAGCGGCGCGCGTCCTATTCATCAACAACGATGGCGGCGGCTTCGCCGACTACATTCAGATTGCAGACGGGATGTCCGTGGAGCAGTTCTTCGCCGAAAGGCTTCCCGCCTGCAAGCCGCAGGACTATCTAATTCGGGTCAACCGACAGCCGGTTGCTCAGAACTACGTCCTGCAGGAAGGCGATCGCGTTACCTGCACCCCCGTGAAGATCGAAGGCGCGGCGTAGTCGCGCTTTCAACGAGGCACGCGCAAGGGGTATCCACCATGCAACAACCGGTGGATGCCCTTTGCCATTTATTGGAAAGGATCAACTATGAGCCTATCTCAGCGACAACTTATTCGGATCGCGAGTGAGATTCGCGATCAACTGCTGACACTGAAACAAAGCAAGCAGCGACAAGTCCAGAGCAGACAGACCGGCCTCATCGAGCAGATGAACCGGCTGGTAACCATTCGTCGAAAGCTGAACCTGTGCGAAATCCGCAATTGGCAAGCTGCATGCGGAAAGGTGATGCAACAGACCGAAGCAGCCCTTCGGGACATTCCCTATCACATCCAACAGGTTGAGCAAACCGTCCAGGCCTGCAATATCAAGACGCCATCCGCCGCCGATATCTATCGTGAACTCATCCAGGCGGATGAAGAATTCGATGGATTAACGTATCACACCGAAGGCGATCTGCTGGCCGTTACGACCGAGCCGATCGAACTGAACGATATCCATCTCGGCGAGTTCGAGATTCAGCTTCACGTGCCGAGCCTTGTGGAGATGCAATACAACAACATCTACCGCATATATGCGATGGATCCGCACCCAGCCGCGAGCAACGATTGCGTAACTCACCCACACGTCAGCGATGAACGCCTGTGCCCCGGCGACGCTGGTGCGGCCATCAACATGGCGCTGGCTGCGGGGAGAATCTGCGATTTCTTCCTGCTCGTCCGGTCGGTGCTGACCAACTACAACCCCGACTCACCATACGTTTCCCTCGACAACTGGCACGGTACCCCGTGCTACGACTGCGGGTACGTCATGGACGATGAGAACGAGTACTTCTGTTCGTCCTGCGAGAACACCTTCTGCGGTGAGTGCTCGGACTACTGCCGGCATTGCCATGAAGGGGCCTGCCGCGGCTGCCTGACTGAGTGCCCCGTCTGCCAAGACCTCACCTGCCAAGAATGCATGAGCGTTTGTCCCGAGTGTGGCGAACCGCTGTGCAAGAACTGCCTTGATGACATGGCCTGCCCATGCATCCAAGAGAATGAGGAGATCGAAAATGAAGAAAGAGAAGATGCAACAACAGCCGTCGCAGCAAGCGACTCAAACACAAAACGTGACGGCGGCTTTGACGTCGTCCGTGAAGCCGCAAGAGCCACCCAAGCAACAGTCGACATTGACGCGGCGTGAACAGAGTTCGTCGCCGGTGCTGCGGTTCACTCCGACAGCCTGGGCGAAGCTGCTGCACTTCCGAGATCGCGGACAGACGGAGATCGGCGGATTCGGCATTTCCGCCGCCGATGATCTGCTATTGATGGAAGACTTTGTCACCATCAAGCAGGATGTGACCGTTGCCAGCGTGTCGTTCGATGATGAAGCCGTCGCCGACTTTTTCGACACGCAAGTTGATGCAGGCCGAAAGCCGGAGCAATTCGCCCGAGTCTGGCTGCATAGCCATCCGGGCGATTCGCCAAAGCCGAGCAGCATCGACGAAGAGACCTTCCGCCGCGTCTTCGGCCGCTGTCAGTGGGCCGTGATGTTCATTGTTGCCCGAGGTGGCAAGAGCTACGCCCGGATGCGTTTCAGCGTTGGCCCGGGCGGCCAGGTCGTGATCCCGGTAGAAGTGGACTACTCCCAGCCATTCGGCCCCAGCAATCAAGATGCCTGGGAATCCGAGTACAAGGCCAATATCAAGGCCAGCAAATGGCACGACACTTTCGGAAGCCAAGCGGATCTCGGCCTTGCCGAAGACCTTTCAGCCTACTCATGCCCCGATGACTGGCTCGAAGAGCTGGAAGCAATGGAGCCGGAAGAACGTTCCCTTATCATGAGCGAACTGGCTGCAAGGCCTGATCTTTGGGGTCAGGAAGAGGAGGTGTACTGTGAATATTGAAGAACGATACAGCCGCCAGCGAGATATTGTCCCACCGGAACGACTTGCAGCCTGCAAGGCCACAATCATTGGTGTCGGCGCAATTGGCCGACAAGTGGCTTTGCAGTTGGCAGCCATGGGCATTCCCTGGCTGCAGTTGATCGATTTCGATCAGGTCGAAGAAAGCAACCTGGCCAGCCAAGGCTATCTTGAAGATGATCACAGCCGCCCCAAAGTCCAGGCTACAGCCGACCTGTGCCAGCAGATTAACCATCAGCTGGAGGTACACGAACTCAATGAGCGATTCCGGCGGAGCATGGAAATCGGCAACGTGATCTTCTGCTGCGTGGATAAGATCGACGTTCGCCGTCTGATCTGGGAAGCCGTCAAGGACAGGAGCAGTTTCTTCTGTGACGGCCGCATGAGCGCCGAGGTCCTGCGCGTCCTCACAGCCTGCAACGCTGCCAGCCGAAATCATTATCCGACAACGCTGTTCTCAGCCGGAGAGGCCTACGCCGGAGCGTGCACAGCCAAGACCACCATCTACTGTGCCAACATCGCCGCCGGTTTCATGCTGGCCCAATTCACAAAGCATCTCAGGAACCTACCAGTGGATCCTGATATCCAACTGAACCTCCTGACATCGGAGATCACTGTATCTCCTTCCTGACTTTTTTTCATCGCGGCCGCTTTTTCTGGCCGCGATTTTTCCACCGGGGTAGCGAGAGCTATGCTCGCCGGGACTGTCGGGTGGAAGGCCCTAAGGTTGCCGGGCCTCCCTAGCCCGTCATACCAAGAATCTCCACGTTGTCCGGTCCCCCAACATCATAGACCACCTGTGGCCCGTCCCGTCCGCCTTCGAGCAGTGACATCCCTGTAAAACTAAGGCGACCAGACTTGCTAAGGAGAGAGAACTTGCGAATCATCATGAGATATAAGTTCTTGTCGCATGTAGACATAATGATCTGCTTGCCAGAGCCCGTCCGTTCCAGCGAGATGCTCCGTAGGCAGTCAAGGAACGCCACTGCGTCTAGATCGTCCAAGTGTTGCACCGGATCGTCTAGAAGTAGCGAGTTCAGATGCGACCAGCGCTGATGGCGAGCTAGAGAGAGGAAAACCGCCAGAGCAAGGACGTTTGCCTGTGCGCTGCTCAAAAACAGCCGAGGCTCTCCGCTGCTTCTGCCGATGCCATGATAGGCCAGTCCAAGATGGATGCCCTTATCATCCCGAACGATGGGAACGTCTTCGAAATCGTACGGGCATGGAATCATCCCCTTGAACAGACGCACAATCTCTGGCTGGTGAGCCCTCAACCTTCGCTCGACAACTTTATCAACGGCATCTGCCAATGGAGCTATCCATTGCTTTGACGCCATTTCTGCTTTCTTCAGTCCCTTGAGTGTGTTCTTGAGCGTCTGCAACCTCTCCTCCAAAGGAGTAAGCTTCTTCTTGAACTCTGCGATATCCTCTTGGAACTGGGTCGCCTTCGCTCGGGCCTCTGACCTACTCAAGAGCTCACGAACTGATCGCAAACGGGAGGCATTGCCATCCAGTAGCTTTCGGGCCTGATAGAGTCGATCAACTGGTGCATCCTCTGGCAACCCTTCGGCTTTGCACTGGGCACGATAGGAGTCGATCTCGCCGCCCAGTCTGCCAAGAGTCTCCTCCCACTCCTTCATGTCTCGCTCCAATCGGAATCGTTCGCTCCTGCTTACCTCTCGCTCTTGCTCAGCATCCGTTTTCTGCCGTCGCAAGCGCAACAGTTCTTCTTCGCCTGCCGTCAGCTGCTCCTCCAATTGTTGCGATTCGCTGCCAATCTGCCCTTCCTCCTTCCTGAGATCGTTCGTTATCCCAAGCTTGTGGGCTTTATCGAGGAGTTGTGTATTCTCATTCGCGATGCCTTCTTGTCGTGAATCAATCTCGACCAGAACCGGTTTGCTTGCCTGAGCTTCCTGCCTCTTGGCTTGCAGATGAGATTTGGTCACACGCATCTGTTTGTCGGCCTCATTCTGTGCTCTTTGGCCCTTGGCCAAACGGTTCTTTAAGCCCTCCATCCCGGCCGTGATGGCCTCTTTTGTCGGCAGAAGATCTGAGGATGATGCGTCCTCTTTGAATTGGCGAATAGATTCTGCGAGCTTCTTCTTTTCGGACTGGGCAAGTATTTCTTGCTGCTCAACTTGGGCTAGTGAAGCACGTACCGCTTCTTCTGCCCGAATCAGTCTGGTCATTTCAGAAGTCTCGGTTTGCAGCGTTTCGCTTATTTCAATAGCAGCTTGGTCCTGCTGTTCCGCTCGGCCTGCAATAGCCTCTCGCATCGCTTCTATCGAACCATGATCGTGGTCGCACAAAGGACATTTGCTGGTCTTGGCGTAGCTTTTCAAACGCCCAAGTAGCACCGCAAGCTCGTCCGTGTCTGCTTTACGAGCCGACAGGTCTGCCTTCATCGACTCCACTCTTGGACGAATTGCGCTGAGATCGTCTTGTATGGCCCGCAGTTTAGATGCTAAGGCCTGTTTTTCGGAATTCCGGTCGGAGATACGCTTCTGAACCTGACCCAGATCGCGTAAGTTGGACTCGTAGGAAGGCAATGCTTCGAATAGGGCCTCAGCCTTTGCATAACGAGAGCCAAGACGATTTGATTCCCCGCTAAGTTCCAAAACTGTTTGTTCAAGCTTCTCTATTTCTGCCTGTAAGTCGTCGATCTGTTCGCTTGCCTCTCTTTGTGCTTCCTGCTTTCCCGTCTTCTTGGCCGCTAGCGATCGGGCCTCTTCATCCAGAGTCTCAAGCGAGAGCCTGATCGAAGGGATTTGCTTTAACGCCGTGAGACGAGTCCTGTTTGTCGCCACAGACCCCGCTTTCTCGGAAATGCTTGGATCCAACTTTGTAATCTTTGCGGAAGCTGCATTCTCGGCGTTTAGAAGAGCAACGAGTGTTGTCTTGGAATCATCGACCATCACTACAAGTCCGTTTCGACGCTCTATCCTGGTGGAGTGCTGTTGAGCCATGGCCTCTAGCTTCGTTAGAGCCTCTCTTTTCCCATCTTGTTCATCCATTCGTTGTTCGCAGACCCCTCGAACAGTAGCCAGAAACTTGGCAACTTCCTGTGGCGAGGCATCCTCTTGTGGACTAGGCAAGATCATATCGGCTGCCGCTAGTGCCTTGCCGATCTCTTCCCTTGATGAACTCTGTCCATTTGCCTGCCGCAACAATTCAGACATCCGTCCTTCCTGTTCCGCCAACAGGGATCTGACCTCCTCAGCATCTGCACTGACCTCACGAATACTGGCCTGGACCTTCTTGATCTGTTTGGCTGCCTCTTTGTGCACGTCCCTTGCTTTGTCAAGGCGTCTCTGGGTCAAGGCAGACCCGGCTATGCTCGACAGAAGGTTAGACCGACTCTCTGGGTCTGACTTGACGAAGGCACCGAGTAGATCCTGGGACAGAACGGTAGTTGAGCGAAGCAGATCCTTCACAATCCCTACTTCTCGACGGGCAGGCATGAAATCAGGGTCCACCAATCGGTTGTGAAGGAAGTCCCTGTGATTGATATCTCCCCAACTCGATTGGAACTGAAGAGCCCCCTGTGCTGACCCTCGGTTCATTCTCACTTCAACCCATTCCCCCTCGGAATCATTGAAGTTGAGACGTACTGACGCCTCTGCGTCTCCCCAAACCCTAGTTAGGTAGTCAGATGAGAATTCCTCTCCCTCAAAACGCCCAATACCCCCGACGAGGGCAAGCTCTATCGCATCGAACACTGCGGTCTTGCCCACGCCGTTCCGTCCGTAGATAACCACAACATCGGCAGAAAGGTCTATCGCTTGCTTTTCAAAGCAGCGAAAACTATTGAGTTCAATGCTCTTCAGTCGCATCTGTATCTGTCTCCCGGTCATACTTGCCCTTTAACCATTGCTCCAAGACTGCGCTGGCGCGACGTTTCCCTAAATCATCGAGCAGTGTTGAGGTGAGTCCGGCGGCAGCCAGTTTTGAATCAGGCTCTTCCTCGTTATCCAATACAGGCTGGCTTTCCGCTACTACTCCGCTGACGAAAGGTAGCTCCGCGAGAACGCTATCAAGAGTGCGACCCCGTGTCTCAATGCACGTCTTGCGGCATTCATGTGTGTCATCCGTCACTCTTCGCAATTCCTCTCTATCCAAATCTTCGATCTCCTTGACGAAAAACACCAGGTAATGGTCCTTCAGATGCGACATTTCATCGCAATTAGCTATCTCCATCAAGGCAACTTGGCAATCCGCCCAACAGGCAATCACTTCTCGTGAGCTGTCAAAAAGCACGATTCCAAGCAAGGCGTATTCGGAAATGAATGCGCAGCTAAGACGATCGCCTGGTTCAGACCTACCTACGTCTATATCTCGCCATCCGGCCCTTCCGAGAAGCTTCGACAGCAGTTGCATGTCAGTAGACTCAGTCACCGGCTGCTAGCTCCTCTGAAAGAATCGTCTCCAGGCCTTGGACAAGATCTACTTCACTTGTTGCAGAGTAGACCTTATCCCAAAGCTGATTGTTGCCAATAAGATTCAAGAAGCGGTGCCTTTGTGCGCGTATTACGACGCCACCTTGTGAGAGATGCTCTGGAAAGTTTGCCTCGCCAAAACCTTTCACAACATGTTCGTCAAGTTTTAGATTATCTCTCAGAGAGTCAATCGCAGGCATTCCCTGGGAATCAATGAAGACCAGCAGAATGCGTTCCGCAATTAGGGCAACAGGGAATATACGCGACTTGCATTCAGCTATCATGGCTTGAGGAGACTTAACTCCGCCGCCCCAAAGAAAGAACAATCCCACATCCTCTCCCCAACGAGCATGCACAATGCGGTCGTGGTAGGGCTCTACAGCGTCTTCTGTGCCTAAACTAACTAGCGAGTAGCACCTGAGAAACTGCCCAACTGCCCTCGTAATGGTATCGGGCCACTCATTCGGTTCTCTCTGAGTTGGAGGATATGCTTTATCAGATGACCAACACGACAGGTACTCGTAGAGAATCCATGGGATACTCTCTGGGTGATTCGCAGCGTGGTTTGTCCACTGCAGCAAGCTTGCCTTATAGGTACTGTTACATCTGGCACAGATTGCCATTCGCTGATCGTCTGCTACATGGGCCAGATTACCTTCAAGTTCTGTTTGGTAGACTTCCCTATCTGACCTCCATTCATTCGCCAGCCAATGGGCCTCCGCGAGCAGCGAGCAGGGAGATAAAAGGTCCGGGCGCCCCGTACCATCTTTCACGATAGCTGCGAACAGAGCTACATTATTTGTAAACGGAGTCTCCTCCCCGCTGCCGGGGCGTCTGCTAATCCAGCAATGCGGCTTGTAAGAGAAGCGGTAAGCCCCTGGGCCTCCTTCCCTGACGGTGACGGCTTGATGATTCCCTCGGAGCTGCATCCAATACGTGGCTGGAGGATTCTTGAGACGCCATCGGCCATGCGGAAAGCAGAATCCCGAGTCACCGTACATCCGGGACTTCCCATGGTCGGGGGCTGAATTGTTCACCCGGATGATGCAGCCACTGTCAGTTTGCGAGCCTGCGACGCCTTGATCAAAGTAGGTATCGAACGCCTCCGTGAACTGCGCTGCCTGCCGGTCGGCGTTATGCTGAGGCAGTACCAGCATATCCAGCGGGTGCCCCGGAATAGTGTTGTCGATGGCCTGTCGAAGCTCTTTGACAAAGGCCCGAGAGCAGAAATCGCTGCAGATCTGAACACAAAAATTAAGGCGACGGCGAGATGCTTGGTCGTTAGATTTGAAAACGAGAACGTTCTGTCCCGCAAGGAGAGCGGGCTGTTCAGAGCCAGAAGGATGCAGTTTGGGCTGGAGGTACCGGCTAACATCCCCGGAACGATCCTGTACCCAAATACCTGCAACATTAACGAAGGTGCCTCGTTGACGTCCAGTATCACAACATACTTCCGGCTGAGGGGTGTTCGGCATCTCAGCAAGCAGAGCTTCGTAGTCGGCCCAGGTCAGGTGCTCGAAGCCAGCGACAACGATGGTTGGTTGATCACGGGCAGTAAGAAGCTCCTCGATTGCTGCACGTTGATCCTTAGGAAGCGATATTTCCGGAAACACGACCATAACGAGGCGGTCGGCTGGGGCAGTTTGGGCCGATTGTCGCAGCAATTCAGTAAGTTGCCCGAGGATGGAAGCCTTCTCACTTCTATATGGCTCTGCTATCGGCTGAAATCTAATAGGCGTCGGCGTATGCCATTGAACTAGCCAAAGATCGATGATCAGGTCGTCTGGAAGGCAGATATTCAAAGGGATCTCATGAACGTTCATATGTTCATTCTCGCGCCACGAAGCTGTTGTTCGAAAGAAGCCGCACCATACAGTTGGTATGGCAATCGGACCAGTTGGGACTGTCCTACGCCATTCGTACCCAGAAGAGTCGTGAGACCGCCCAGCATTATGGCCATGGGCTTAGGTCCATAGCAATGACCAGTTCTCAATGCTGCCTGCTGTGCTGTCATAGTCGCTCTGCCTGGAGTCTTTCTAGGGCGTGCCAATGATGCAACCGATTAGCCGACAGGAATATGATGCCCCCTCCGGCAAGAGGCCCAAATGGTTGAGCTCTCGATGGAGGATCTCCGGTGCTGCGTTGCTCAAGAGCTCCTTCATGCGGCCGTCATTGGTTGCCGCAGTGCGTGCGGCGGCACCAAGGTCCAGTAGGTGTTCACTGCGTGCTTCGAGTTGCGGAGATCGCTGGCCTTCCCAGTCGAGCCCTATCGGGATCACGCGTTGCACGACCTGGCCACCGGGCGTGTTGACTACGACGTGCCAGATGGAAAGCACGCCGGCGATGCTTCCATTCGGCGCACAGGCTACTGCGCGGTTGCCTGCGTCCAAGGAGGCCCATTTCTGAAGCCAGCTTTGGACCGCTGGATGTTCGAGGCCGAGTAGGTTCAGATTCTCATCTTCCAGGGCCTTGTCACGGTCCGTCGTGAATAGCTCCGGGTGCTTGCCCGGCATGCGAAGCTCGTAGATGTCCGGATCGGTCGGCTTGAACTGCCCGCCGTCGAGCTTGGCAGCCCGTTGGCAGAACTCCGTAAGCCGACGCATCCCTCGGCCCTGATCGTCGAACTGTTTGTAGTCACCTAGATTGAACTGGTCGAGGTCTTGGAACAACTCGAAGACAACGTTCTTCGCCAGGTTGGCGTTAGATATCGCCACATCGATCTCTTGCTGCGTTCGCTTCAACGATGGGTCTCTCAAGGCCTCCTGGTAGAGCTTGTCGTAGCTGAGTTGGCTGCCAAGCTGCCCGAGGACCTGGCTGCGGAAGTCCTCGGTGACCATGCCATCGTCGTCAACCTTCCCCAACGTCTCTGCGATGCCCTGGAGTTTTTCTTCCAGCAGCAGGAATATCTTGCCCTCGATCGTATCGACTGCGACCAGGTTGTACACTTGGGCTGTGTCTTGCTGGCCATAGCGATGGATCCGCCCGATCCGTTGCTCAAGGTCCATCGGATTCCAAGGCAGGTCGGCGTTGAACAACACCCGAGCGAACTGGAGGTTGATGCCCTCGCGGCCGGCTGCCGTGCAGACCATCACGCGAGGCCCGTCCTTTCGCTTGAACCGCCGCTGAGCCGCGGTCTTGGCTCCGTGGTCGCCTCCCTTGAGCACTTCCACGCCCTTGTCGGGAAACTCCCGGTCAATGGCCGACTTGATCAGTTCCACCGTGCCCAGATAGGTCACGAAGATGACGATCTTCTCGTCGGGATTCAGGTTCCAGAACTGACGCAAGGCGTTCAGAAGCACGCCCGTCTTTGTCTCCATGCCTTCGGGGAATTGCTCCAGTAGCTCGCGTATTCGCGCGCGCTCTTCCGGCAATGCCACGGAGACGATCGTCGCGGCGGCCTCTTCGCCGGCGGCCGCAACGATCTCCCCGCCATCGGTCGCGCCGGCCAGTTCCAGGGCTTCCTTCTCCTGTTTCTTCCTCAGCACCTGGACCTTCAGGTCGGCCAGGATCTGCTCCGCCGTTGCCTTGCCCACCACGTCATCCGGGAGACCATGCAGAATGCCGATCAATTCCAGAGCCTCCTGGTAGAGCTGGTCCCGCCCATCGACATCGAGGGCTTCGTCTCGCTGAATGGCTTCGAGGATCGTCAGCATCAAACGCCGCTTGCGAAGCGTGCGCCTGACCGCGGCGAAGCTGCTGGCGGCAATCTTCTGGAAGATCGTCATCAAGAAGCCCAGCGCCCGGCCTTTGTTGCCCTGCATCTCAGCCGCGTTGTAGCCGTCCCGCAGGTAGTCCTGCAATGCCTCGTAGAACTGTTTCTCGGCTGGTCCAAGAGAGAACCCTTCGGTGTGGACCACCCGACGGGCAAATAGCGCGTTCCCATCCGCGTCACAGGCATCGGCCTTGGTCCGGCGAACAACCACAGCGTTGAGACGGTGGCGGTTGTCGACCATGTCCTTTTCGTCCCGGAACAGGCCCGGGTTGAGCAGGTGCACCAGCATCCAGAACCGGAAGTGGTCCCCCTGGTGCGGCGTGGCCGAAAGCAGCAGTAGGTCGCGGCAATGGTCCCGCAGTGCCTCGGCGAGCCTGAAGTTGTTCGTCCGGTCAATCTTGTTGCCGCGCTTATAGGCGCTGCAATGGTGGGCTTCATCAAAGACGACCAGGTCCCAAGGGGGAGCTTCCTTCAGCCGCTTGATACGGGCCGGCCGTTTCAGCGTATCGATCGACGCGATCAGACGATTGTGCCGCATGAACGCGTTCGATCTGCGATCGGTGACATCCCCCTCCGAGCCGAAGACCTCGAAGTCCATGTTGAATACGTCGTTCAACTCGCGTCGCCAGTTCTCAACCAGTCCGGCCGGCACGACCATCAGCGCCCGTTCCAGTTCCCCACGCGAGGCCAGTTCTCGCAGGATCATCGCTGTCTCGATCGTCTTACCAAGTCCGACCTCATCGGCGATCAGGAACCGTCTAGCTTGAGCCTTGGCCACACGGTGCACGAGCACGACTTGGTGCGGCAGCAGGTCTACCTTGGCCGCGGTCAGCGTGGCTGCACTTTCCATCAGCGGAAGTTCGGTCGCCTCGATAGCCATCCACAGCTTCTCGATAGCATCCGGCGTTGCCGGCTGCAGGCCGTCCACAACCCTTTGCGTCCAGGTCGTAGCGCCGCCCAGCTGTTCGGGAGGCACCTGCTTCTCTCCAACCGTCTGGAAGAATACGCGCAAGAACCCCGTGGGCTCGGAGCCGACGACGACGCCTTCCCCAAGCTCTGGGTGGACAACCTTCTGCCCAATCGCAAACCTAACTGAGTCGGCGGACATAGAAGCCTCCCGCCTCCTGCTTATCGCTCTGTTCGTTCTTCGCCATCAACTGGAACATGTCCTGCCTTGCCGAGCCGTTCCACAGCGCAGCCGAGAGTCGAATCTCCTTGTCGCCGGGGCAGCGGAACAGCACGTTCTCGAAGGCATCCACCTTGAACCGCTTGGCCGGGCAACCGAAGCCGAACACCAGCCCTCGCTGGTCCCAGATCGACTGGAACTCCTGGACGAAAGCCTTGACCTTCCTGCGAAGGAACGCCTCGGCCTCATCCTCGTCCATAACCTCAAGGGCAGCTTCCAGCCCACCGACGAGTACCGTCGATCCGTTACCGGGTGGGTCGGCCGGCCAGTCCTTCAGCCAACCCAGCGCCGTGCGGAGCGAGACCAGGCAGCCGTCGTGGATTAATGGGCCGAGAAGCTGTGGGTGGAACACCACGCTGGAACCGCGACGCAGCCACGTACTGGCAGTCATTTCCTGCATCATTCTTCCTCCGCATCGAGGCGATCAAACAGGGTCATCTGCTCAACCGGCTTGGGTTTCGGCCGGCTTCGCCAGTGCGTCACCAGACCGGCTGCGGTCTTGGCCGCATATCGGACATCCTCATCAGGGTCCATCTCGGCGTACCAGGTAAGGACAGGGTTTACAGATCGTTTCACCGTCCATGTGCCGCTGTTCAGTTCACGGTCGATATTCACACCACTGCCGCCCATGGCCGCCCCGATTAGGAAATGTGCCTGGTCGAGGTCCGTCTTCAGGACGACGCGTTTGCGGCCGGGGGCAGTGAAGTACTGGAATCGTTCAATGATTGGCACGCTGTGGACCGTTGTGCCCTGGGCGCGAACCCAGCCGCGAGCCTCCAGGTCGGCTTGGGCGATGCCTGTTCCACGTAGAGTCTTGTGCAGTTCATCGCGCGGGATCGAATCCTGCTCCGTGAAGATCCGCAGGTACAGCCGAGAGGTCGGCTCGGCAGCTTCTGGCGGGCGATTCCGCGCGTCGGCGCCGTCGCCGGCAATCAGGTCTTCCAGGAGTTGGTTGATGCCCAACAGGGCCTCGCCGACACTGAGCACCTGACCGTCGCCGGTGAATACCTGGCCGTAGTGGCGACTGTAGAATTCCAGGGCCTTGCCACGCAGGATCACTAGCATATCCGATTCCGGCAGGTCCTTTCCATGCGAGTGCTCCAGCAGATCCCGCAGATGGACGGCCTCTTCCTTTACCCATCGACGCATTTTGGCCCAGGACACCGGTAGAGGGTCTTCCAGTCTTTTTCGGCAGACATGGACGATGTCATATTCAATCTTCCTAGAACCGAATGCGGCTGTTTCACCTTTGCTTTCGTCGCTGCTTACCGGGTACGTAGCCGTGAGGATGTAGCCGGCATTGAAAAGCGACTCCAAGACATCGACCCACGGGGCGTCCTCGCTGTGGTGGAAAGTAAAGGCGAGGATTCCTCCCGGTTTGAGCAGGCGACCGGCCTCTGCCCAGCAGGCGGTCAGTGTGTCGCAGTAGAACTCTGAGGAGGGCTGCGGTCGGTACATCGGGTTCTTCTGACCTTCCTCAATCTCTGGATCGCCCGATAGCTTGCGTATCTGACCAAGGTGTGAGCTCGAAACGAGGCCCTCTTTCTCCCAAGGCTCGCGATCATCTGGGTGTTCGACGGAGTTGTCGATCGCCTCGACAGCATGAGGCGTTCTGGTTGGCTCAAAATGCGCATGCTCTGGCATGCCTTCGTACCACTTAAGAAGAGGAATTCGCAGCCAGGTGTAGAAGAAATCCGCAAGGTCAGCGTAGAAAAGATTGTTCCCGAAGGGGGGGTCGGTGATCGCTAAGTCAAAGCCAGGATTCAGATCTGACAAGTCCGTAGACGAATGTGTCCGAACGTCTGTTCCTGCCAATACGGGATCGTCGGGATAGAGTTTCTCTGACTTGCTCTTTGATCCCTCTGGAAGCACCAATACGTCCCAAGGCTGAGTAGCCCATGAGAGGCCCTCGATAGCTGTTGACCTGCTGGTGCTCCAGTTTCCGCGACCCAGTGATGGGAACACGGAGTTCTCTACGACCTGCGCTTTCGGGTGGTAGTTCGCATTCGACATCATTGGAACGAGCTTGTCGTAGCCTAGGTCCCAGAAGCAGAACATGTTCTGGTTCCGAAGGTACTGCTGGAACGCGCCCAGCGCCTGTTCTCTGACATCCAACTGCCATCGGTCGGCCGGGGCATCCATTATTGACCGGAGCAACTGGGACTGCACGAGGAGTTGGCGGGAATTGAACATCTTCCACCAGTGCGTATAGCCCCAGTTTGGGATGCCTCCATTGAGCTTATGGGTCATGTAGGAGACCATGAGCTCTGAGCGTGGCCAATACTGCCCAAGATCCGTTTCACATCGCTCTGCCCATTCGCTCTCTGCTTGCCCAAGTCTCGCGATGTCAGATGCATCGACATCCTTGAAGTACCTACCGTTGTAGTTGTATCCCTCGGCGTCGCATTGGGGGCAGTGACACTGCAACGTATGCGCCGCGACAGCGGGTGTGTGTCCTGTTGGCTTGACGGATTCCAGGATGTCTTGAGCCGGTCCACAGGCCATACAGCGGAACTTGCTCTTGGCGGGGACAGTGCCTTTCTCGCAGGCAAGCGACGTGCCATCTTCCAGTTTGATCTCGTCAGGGAGCTCCTCGCCACGAATCTCGACCAGCGAAAGGGTCTCCTGCCTTTTCTCAAACCAGGCGATGGTATCCTCAGCTGGAGCTCCGGCGTAGCCGCCATATTCGTGGGTCTGATCTTCGTCCAGGAAGCCCGTCGCACCTTCCAGCCAATTCGGATGGATCATCAGCCACATCTGAACGCTGCCGCGTTTGATACCAAAGTGCTTCTTCTTCACGTCGGCTGCTCGACGAGCTTGCTGGTGTCGCTGGAGAATCTCCTTGAGCTCGTGGGCGGCGAACGTACCACATTTAGGGCAGCACAGGGCGTGCTCGCCATCGAGCATTCCCAGTAGGGCTTCTGTTCTCTCGGCCGTCGCTCGGGCGTTGCCCTTGTCATAGTCCTTGAGCAACTGTGCGAACGTCTGGGGGGCTTCCGTAAAAGCTTGTTCGGTGTCCAGAACGACTCGCTCGCAGCCTGGGGCCATCCGCGTCTCGCCCAGCTCGATGTTGAACTCCGTCTTGCAGGACGGACAGGTGGTCGGGAGATAAAAGCGGCTGAGGCTCTTCTGGGCGATGACCGGGCTGCGGAAGATCGGCGTGCGGTGACCACAGCCAGGCGTCTTGCACGGACCGTGCTTGGCCCAAAACGTGTAGATGACCTCGGGGCCTTCCCAGCGATAGCGTTTCCGCTGCTCGGGAGGGATCGTCAACGGGTCCACGTCAACCGCCTGTCCGGTCTCGACATCGATCCATTTGCCCTTGTGGCCGCGGGGGCAGGTAGTCGTGTAGAAGGGCTGAATCTGCGGCTTGACCTCGGCCTCAATCTCGTCGAAGAGCTTGGCGACCAGTTCCGGATCGCTGCACGCCAGCTCGTTCTTGCAGACGAACCAGGCCACAGGATTCAGGTCGATACCAGTGAGCTGGAAGCCCAGGCGAGAGCCCTCGACAAGGGTTGTCCCGCCACCCATGAACGGCTCCAGGACGCGGAGCTTCTTGAACGAGCCCGCCTTCTGGTGGTTGGCGTAGTAATGATCCCAAACATGCTTTGCTGCGTGGTTGTGATCTTCTGGGGCCTGGGTGGCCGCGGCGATGAGCATGGCGCGAAAGACGCTGGAGCGACGTCGGGCCCACCACTTGGACATCTGATAGATTGGCTTGCCGGCGTTGCCTTCCAGGTTGCTCAGGGCGTTGATTGGCGCGATAGGGAAGTCGACCTCCAGGCACGTCAACGGCCGGTTGGGGTCGTTGAAGTCCGGCACCGTCATTCGGATGGCCTTGCCCAGATTCGGCGGCTCCCATCCGTTGCCGTTGTTGTTCGACTTGCCCTTGATCTTCTCCGGCACGTCGATGCCCGGGAGTGTCTTCTCGTCCTTCGCCATCGACTATCCTTCGATCCTGAAGTTCGAGGGGCTCATAAGTTCCCAGAACTTGCCTGGCTTTTCGAGGAGCCCCGTGACCACGATTGACCGGCCATCTCTGTGTGCATCACACGCAGCACGATACTCGTCAGGCTTGAGGGTCACGCGGACGTGCAGCGTTCTGCCGCTCGTATCGTCCCAGAGCAGAGTCACTACCCTGTCGCCGCCAGCCTCTTCCTCTTCGAAGTCCTGTTGCGGTGGGGTTTCAGACTGAAGCTTGACAACCAAGCCGGTGATATCGCGAGGCTTGGACTCATCAACCTTGCGCAACTGCTTCGCGGCCGTCTCCATGTATTGATGAGATCTTTTCGGCAGTCGGATCGGCTCAAGAGATGCCAAATCCTCCTCGACAGGCCATTCGGGTGACCAATCGACCGAGTATTCGATCTCTAATCCCTCGATGTCGTCCATGGTCGCCATGAGGACTTCGTACATGTTGGCGTTGAAACCGCTTGGAAACTGGTCGATCAAGACGTCAACGTTGCCAGTGACGACGCCCCTGTTTACAGCCTGCAGCCCACGGGCTATCCGCGACATCAGCCTTCGCTCAAATGGCGGGGGAAGCGGCACCTCTGGAAGTCCGGTGTAAGCGGGAAGTGGCATCTCAACGGTAAAACCGAAACTGCCCTGAAAGGTATGCCCAAATCGACACGTCTTGGCATAGTCACTGCCGATCCTTGTGGACTTCGCATAGTACGGGCGCGGGTCCTCCTCGACACACGCAGCATAAGCGACTAGATTGCGGAGGCCATTGACGATCTTGGTGGCCGCTTCGAGAGACAGAATGCTGTTGCCAACCCCCCCGGCCAGAATTCGCTGGCGAAGAATATCACGGTCGAGGGACAGGATCGCATGCACGATTCTACTAGGCTCTCGATCCTCCACCTGCGAGAGGAGATGAACAGCCTCCCTGAGTCGACGCGAGGTATCGATGTAGTCGTCCCGGTTGGGAACCACTAGCACTACGTCGTGCGGGCCGTGGAACTCCATTAGGCGATTGTGGAGCGTGTCAGCAAGTTGCCAACCTGTCTTGCGCAGGTACGCTGTCAAGTCACCCACAGCGATCGGATCCATTGGAGTCTTCTTCATGGTGTATTCCCCTCTGGAATGCCGTCCATGATCTCGCGAATGACTTCAGGGGTGACAAGATGGTCACGCGGGATCCGGATGCGGATTGTGCTCGTATTCTCTGTGAAGGTCTCGTCTGGAACAAACCAGTAGCAGCACCTTTTCATAAGAAGCTGCTCCTCCGTAAAGGCGCACCATTCCGATGGACTGTCTGGCAAGCAAAGCAGCATGAGAATGAAGGGCGTGGAACCAGGACTTTTTCGGCGCCGCTCGAGGTCATTGAATGTCTTTGCCTCTATGTCATAAACTACATGCCCGTTGTCGATAGTCCAACCCTTGGATGCTTTGAGTTGGAAATCGAGAGGATAACCCGACTGAAAGTGTCGCCCATTGCAGACTCTTACGTCGTGAAACGTTCCATCCACGCCGTAGTCCAAATCGGTGACCGCGATGTTCAGCCCAGCCCCAGCGGCTATCGCCTGCACATATGCTCGACTCAGCCGTTCTGCCGCATGCTTCTCAGTGATCATAGCTCTCTTCCCCTTAGGTAGGTGGTAGCTCAATGAATGGCACGGCAACTTCCAGCAGCGTCAGGCCGCCGTGATCGACGTGCGGGAAGCCGCCCTGGACCTTCCACTTCCGCTGGCCCATGACAATGTGGTGGCCATTCTGGGTCGTCACGATCGGCGGCATAAGCCGGTAGGACCAGGCTGTGGAGTCGCTCTCATATCGTGAAGCCCCGAAGACTTCTCGCAGGGCCTCAACTACGGTCTTGTCACGTTCCTCGGTGGAGAAGAGCTTGCCAACGGCGTAGCCGTGGTCGGAGGTGATGATGAGTTTGCGGCCCTGGCGAAGTCGATCCACAAACGCCCAGAAGCCGTCGCCCTGGAGTTCCGTCTGGGCGGTCTTATAGATCTGGTCTGGCAGCTTCTTCTGGACGTGGATCAGGTCATCCAGCCAGGTGTGCCAGAGGATCACGTTCTTCTCGTTCGGGACGATGCCCAGGCAGTCCTGGAACGGATAGCTGACGACGTCGGTGTGGACCCCACCAGCACTCAGCACGAAGGCGCCCGGCGGGGTGTTGTTCTTGAGCCCGGCGCGAGTACCGGCCCCAAGGGCCTTGGCGAACTGGTCCGTCGTCGAGGGAGCCTCGGCTCCCGTCACTCGGACGCTAACGGGCTGAACGCCTCTGGCCTCGGCTGCGGCCAGGATGGCGGGCAGTTCGCGAAGGGACAGGGCGTCGAGGATCAGGACAGCCTTACCGGCAGCGCCCCTGCTCTGAGACCACCAGGTGATGAGTTCCTGAGAGGTCCTCGGCGCGGTATCCGTGTAGGCTTGCCACAGCTCCCATGCCGACTCCGCGATCAGCCGGTCAGGGGTCTTGGTCTGGTTGTGAAGGTCCACAGGGGATGTCGTTGCCTTGGCCGCGGCCAAGAGGCGGTCGAACGTCGCTAGCCACGCTTCGGCGGGGCTGGTGGCTTCCAGGATCGTCCTGGTCCAGTTGCCTGTCGTGCTCACTCCTGGTCCTCCGTGTAGGTAATCTCCATCGTGGCCTTGAAGGCCGACGGCAGCCGCTGGAGGATCTGCTTAATCTGCTGGACGGAAAGGTTGTGGAACTCGATCTTGGTCCGGGCCAACGTCGTGCTGGCGTCCAGGCCCCATTGCTCGAAAGCGCCGCAGAGATTGATGCCCGTCCGTTCGTCGAGGACGCTCTGGGTCTGTGGTGTCAGCGTGGTGACACCCGTGCCTCCACCCGATGGCTGACCACCGCCGCCGGGGAAGAGGCCACCGGTTGGGGTATCGCCCCCCGGAACAGGCTGAGGCGTGGTCCCCCTTCCGGGTGTAGTGGCGGTTCCGCCGGAACTTGTCACGGTCGACCCGCTAGCGGAGCCGGGGAGACCGAGTTGGACGTTCCGCATCTCCTGGCCACTTCGCCAGGCCTTGCCGCGGATGTGGCGGAGGGCTGCATTGTCATCCGTATGTTCTGGCTGCCTGGCTACCCAAGTGCCGTTAACGTTGAGCTCGGCCTTGCCACGAGCAGCGACCTTGAGAATCTCCTCGTAGGTATGCGTCTCGTCGAGGTAGATCATGGCTGTCTTGCCGGGGGCGGGTGCCTCGGAGATGTCGTCCAGAAGCTTGCCTACGATCTCGGAGTTCGTTGCGTAGGAAACGACGAGCGTCTGGAATTCGGCCGGATCGAACAGGTCGCGCATCAGCTTCTCTTCAACTTTGGCCGGGATGTCTCCGCCCTGGGCTCCGATGCGCTCGACCTCGAAGCGGCAGTTGGTGGGATTCGGGAAGTCCCAGATCTTCAGCACGGCGAAGCGGTCATAGCGGGCCTTCAGCCTATCGCGCAAGTCGCGGTCGAAGTCGCCTTTGAGGGCGCGATACTTCGGGTCGCTGCTCCATGCGTCGCCAGTCAGATACGCACATCGGGCCAGGAATCGCAGCTCCGGGTCGTCATAGATACCTTTCTCTTCCGCAGCCAGAAGCAGGAACCTCGCCATGTTGAACCGGCTGGGGATGTTGGCCTTCATCCATTCGCCAAGCCCGGCGACCTGGCCGGCGCCAGACGCCGTCATTGGGCTGGGCACAACCACCAGAGCAGGCCGCTCCCAACGGCCGGGGTTGTCGGCTTCGTCCAGCTCCGACCATGGGTCGCTGTCCCACTTTGGGCCCAGGACGATGACTCGCGATCCGGGCTGCCTACCCTCGGGCACGAGCATATGGCGAAGCGTGCCCTGAATGTGCTCGACGTCCTTTCTCGGGAAGACGTTCTCCGCGCCGGGCGAGGGCGTCGCGCCTTCCTGCCACAGCCGGTCGTTGCGCGCGACGGCGCGGACGAGTGAGCGGGGGTTCTCCTGGATCTCGAAGCGGAGCCGCCCGTCCGGGCTTTCCTCGCCATGGATGTTCCGGCTGTTCTCAATGAGCGTGTTCAGCTCTACCTGGAAGGCGTTGTCGTCTTGCTGCGCGTCGCGGGTAATGTCGAGCTGAAGCTCCGACCGCGTCGCCCCGACGTTTCGACCGGGAGACATAGAACGCATCCATAGGGCGCTGACTAACTCCCGGGCGTGAGGCACGGTCTGCCCCGATGTCTGCACGGCCTCCAGATTGACCTGGGCGATCTCTCGAAGCCGCTCCTGCTCGCCGACGACAGCGATGGAGTCCAGCAGCGACTGGACGCCGCAGGAGTTGTCGTCGACGAAGA
>SDBT01004529.1_pt1 | contig 23580 bp, 16 predicted proteins | sample 2277101 | NCBI WGS metagenome assembly SDBT01 (sample SAMN10404973, study PRJNA504765) | marine sediment metagenome | isolation source: marine sediment core GS10_PC15, 103 cmbsf | place: Arctic Ocean: Southern Knipovich Ridge | collected 2010 | reverse complement strand
CCTGCCCGCTGCCAACATCGGTCCAGTTAACTGAAACATTATTTCCGGTTATCACAGAATCCGCATAACCCCAATCATTTTGGCTTACATCCTTCCGAAAAGTGAAATTACCATGACAGTATGTATTCGAACACAAAGTGCCGCTTAATTCCCAACCCGGTGTAACTCTTCCAGAGTCAGTGGCTACTTTATTAAATTCCATGTCAATATTCATATTAATATGACGTGGGTCATCAAAAGTCAGAATATCCGGATGACACATATTACAATCTTGTATATATGCCTCTGTCAGATCTGAATCTTGGAGATGATTTTGATGTGCACCAACACCAATAGCTGTTGTTTCCAAATTATCATCCAGATCCTTTGGCGGTGCCCAGGTTAAGATATTTGACACCGGCCCGGCTCCGCTACCATGGCAGGTATTACATGCTTCGGGTCCACCCTGCTGCGGGTGACAATTGTAACAGGACACGCCACTTGATCCACCCCGATAATCGTCACCATGACAAGTTTTACAGCGATCCATGGACCAATACTTATCCTTGATGTAGGCAGCATGCGAGCTGTCACTTCCAGGAGTAGTCCAGGTAGGTGGATGCGGGTAATCGGCATGGCAATCAGCACAGGCGACACCGGCATCGCCGCCGGAATAATCAGCCCCATGACAGGATGCACAGAATTCAGAACCGGTAGTCAATACCTTAGTTCCGTGAAAGTTTTCTGCTTCCGGTTGGTTCCATCCCTCAGGATGGGTAACGCTTAGCAATGGATCTGCGTCCTTTGAGCAAGACGCTAATAAGAGTAACAAACCGACTGAAATTAAAAATATAGTTACTTTCAATGTTCCCCTCACTAATGTTTGAATGAGATTTAGTATTATATTTTTTTCGCCCGTGGCATTTAACAAAATGCCCTACGTACCACGCTTTATGGTTCCTTATACCGTATACCTTATACCTCGTATATTTTAGTTATCTTTGAAGCTAACCGCTCTTTCTAGTTATATCCAAATAAAACAGAATAAATGATCAATCCAATCAAAGTGATCCCGATAAATAATGCCGTAAATCCGAATATGGCGATCACCCTTTGTTTCTTCTTAGAGATCTGGTCTTTGACTAATCGTTTTTTTAGCTCACCACTCTTTTTCAATTCCTCATATTCACGGGGACGGTCTTTTTTGTATTCTTCCACAGATACGAGGCCGCTAAAAATTACTTTATCCATCGGGAATGCTTCCGGCCGCAAATGGGTATTAAAGAAATGGATGGTGAAGATAAATCCAACCGCCAAAAGGGCCTCATCACTATGTATGATGGCCGCTACGTTGATCAACCAACCGGGCATGACATAGGTAAAATATTCCGGATACCACTTGATCAAACCGGAAAGCCCGATTATCGCAACACCCCAGAACACAGCAAAATAATCAAATTTTTCCCAATAGGTCCAACGGCCGTAGTCGGGTCTTGGGCCTAAACCAAAAAACCATTTCATGGTCGCGCCAAAATCCTTAATATCCTGCCAATTGAACATCAGTGAATTTTTATGAAATATAAACTTTACCCAGGTTGTTCTAAGTGCGCGTTTCGCTTTTATTACAGAATAGATATGAAAACCAAAATATCCGAAAGTTATTATTGCGGCAGTTCTGTGAATCAGACCGGCAAAATAGACACCACCAAATAAATTAGCAATAAATTGTGCCCAGGGTAGGGTAGAAAATTTTATAGCCATACCGGTCAGGGCCAGGAGGATAAAACTAACTATCACAAATATATGAGTAATTCTTTGTGCTGTGGTAAATCTGCGGATATAATATCTGCCTTCCGTTCCCTTGTGCGCAGCCTCTTCTTTCTTCCTTTTTAGCATCTGCCGGATAGAACGGGGCAACCATAAAAGTGTATGCAAACCAAAAAGGCCAAATACACTGAGAAGCAATATGGTCATAGACCAATAAGTATAGTACAGAATCGGATATTTGACTTTGTCATGATGGGTTGCATGGGTTAAATAGCCGGCAAAGCGTTCATTGGCATTGGCATGGCACTGCTGGCAGGTCTCAACAACGTTTTGAAAACCGACTTTAGAATTCGGATCATTGACGTTCAAAATGTTGTGTGCACCGTGACAATCCGAACATTTCGCTGCCTGTACATAACCCAGGGAATAAGCCTTACCATGCATGGTTTCAAAATAAGATTCTGCTAAATCCTTATGACAGCTACCACATTGTTCCGTGACTTGATAGACAAACTTATCCTGAGCAACAGCCGAAATCGTGTGAGATGAATGACACTCACTACATATGGGAAGTTTTTCTTCTTTCTCCTGATCCACAGAGAAGTGAATACTCTTGGTGAATTCTTTATATATCCCCCGATGACATGTTGAACAGGTTGCTGGAATATTATTGTGGTTTACACTGGAAGTGTGATTGTCACTTCTCAGAATAAGATGTGTATTGTGACAATCGGTACAAATAGCACTCGGTAATAAACCCTTTTTAGTCAATCCAAGACCATGGACACTGGTTGAATAGTCAGCGAAGGCATTTATTTCATGCAATTCTGCTTTGGCTGCTTTTCCCGTTTCTTGATGACAATCTCCGCATAGTTTTGGTATTTCCGAACGGAATGTGGGAGAATCTTCGTCCAGGTGGGATTGCACCTTATGATCCCCATGGCAATCGACACAATAGGGAACGTCTTTATTACCGGTCATGAAGTGTTCACCATGACCGCTGGCAAAATACTCCTGTGATATTTTTGCATGACAGGCTGAACAATTGACCTGACCGGCAGTAATACAGGGTCTCTTATGTCCCGGTTTAACATCTGAGTGACATTTTACACAGGGGATATTCCTGTGTCTGGAGTCTGTCAGATCTTCCTTTTTAACCAAGAGAGAGACCACTTTCCCATCAACCGTTTTGTGCACATCCTGTTTTTCATGACACTTCAGACAGGCACGATCAGTAATATTCAAAGCGACAGATTCACTTCTAACCTGATGGGGTAAATGACAATCTGTGCAGACCGGTATTGCTCCCGGCTGAGCTTCCCACAACTCACCGCGGATAATTTGTATATGAACTTCCTCTATCCTGGCATGACAATTCATACATGTTGCCACCACATTTTGTCTGGAAACCGAAGAATTGGCAAAACTTCGCGGTAAAATAAAATGACTGCGGTGACAATCCGTACAGGTGGCAGTTACTGTGAGTCCTTTTTTAAACATTCCCTCGCCATGCATACTTTGACTGTAATTTTCAAGTATATTATGCTCAGAGATATTATAAACCCTGGCCACAGGCGCGCCTTCACGGTGACAGCCACCACAGAGGAAGGGTATTTGCATTTTATAGGTTGGAGACTGGGGATTTGAAGCAGATTGGATGTCATGTTTTCCGTGACATTCCGCACAGTCCGGCGCATAAGGGGCTTTCTGTTTAAAAGCCTGACCGTGAATACCGGCATCAAAATTCAATTGTTTGTCATCATGGCAGTCGCCACAATATACCGGTTTAAGTATTTCTTCGTGGGGGAAATCCTCTACATCGGCATCCGAATGACAGTCAACACATTCCATATCTGTATGTACAGAGTTACCAAAAATATTTTCATCTACAAAAAGTGAAATTTCCCAACCCCGTTTTTCCGTAGTCAACTCTTCATCTGAATGACAATCCATGCAGACTTCATTATCGGCAAGGATAATTGTTTGAAAGGTGAAAATGCTTATAAAAACAATAAACATTCTAATTAGAGTCATAGTCCTATCGTTTTTGTTCAGTGCCTTTTTCTAATTCTTCATATTCTAAAGGATGATGATGTTTGAGCTCTTCCTCGGTTATTTTACCATCCACCCAGGTGACACTCATCGGATATTTTTCAGGATGATATATAACAAAAAACCAGTGCCAGATAATGATTGCCAGCGTTGCCAGCCAGGCTTCAAAATAATGGATAATCTCGGCGACTTCGAATGTCCGTGCAGGTAAAAAACTCATAAAAAATTCAGGAAACCACAAGACAAATCCTGTTAAAACCATCACCGCAGTACCCCAAATGAGTGCCAGGTATTCAGCCTTCTCTGTATAATCCCAGCGCCCGAACTTAGGTCGTTCGGTTGATTTACCCAGATGAAATCGAATATTCTTCCAGAATCCGGTGATATCAGTAATTTTGGGTAGCAGTCCGAACAGGTCTCTTCTGCCATTTTTATTAAACAAAAGATAGCCGAGTTGAATAAGCGATATTACAATCATAACCACTGCAGCACTGCGGTGAATCAGAGATCTTAATCCCTCGGTCAGCCCTATCGCTGTTAATCCCTGAACCCAGAGCGCATCGGGAAATTTTAAAGCGAATCCTGTAATAACCAGAGTAAAAAAGCTGAGAATCAGTAAGGCATGCTGATAGACTTCAAATGGTTGAAAGCGGGCATAGGTTCTTGAGTTTTTTACTTCCTGACGTTTTTTTCTGATATAATAGCTCAGTATTATAACATTGTGGATGATCATCCCGCCGATGGTGACAACAATCAGCCAGATATAAATGTTCTTAGCATAAAAACCTATCGGGTTTCTCGATTCGAGGTCTATTGGATGAACGGAAATTGCGATAAATTCGGAACTAATATCCTCATGGCAGTTTCCACACGTTTTTTGCAGATTATCCGGATGAACACTTGACTCCGGATGAGTCGCTGATCTGATTGAATGAACCTCATGGCAGCTGGTACAATTTGCCGCTTCCGGCGAACCCTTTAAAACCGCCAGTCCATGATAGGTTCTGTTGTATGATTTAATTCGGTCCGGATCCAGGCCAAATCTGGCCATCATTGCCTGTGATGCATGACAGTTTGCGCAGACCTGTGAGGAAAGATTGAGTCGATTGGTAATGGCATCCTCTTCTTGAGGCGAATGAATACTATGCTCTCCATGACAATCATTACACGTAGGAGATTCAAAGTGCCCTCTTTCAACCCCATGCCAGTGTATGCTGCTATAATATTCCTCTTTCTCGCTTTCATGGCATTTACCACATGTTTCCGCCCTATTCACTTTATTAAAACTGGAGCGTGCGTCAGACATAAGATATATTTCATGTGCTCCATGGCAAGAGATACATGTTGGTGCGCCCTTCTCAGGCTGTTCGTGAAGAATTTTATCATGAACGCTATTGTGATAAGCCTGGACCGGCCCCTTACCTCTTAGACCTAATTGTGCTATGACATCCGCTCTTGAATGACAATGCCCACAGGTTGATTCAATATTCATCTTATAAGTATAGGAGGATGAATCATCCGATGGTAAGATATCATGAGAGCCATGACAATCTTTACAACCGGCAAAAAGTTCGAGACCGTTGCTTGCCGCCAAACCATGAATACTCTGGTTGTATGCTTCCTGAGCATCATCATGACACTCTGCACAGACAACATCCGGAAGTTCCTCATCATGGTCTACATCTTCAATGGTTGAATGACAGTCGATGCATTCCATATCGCCATGAATGGAGTTTTGATATATTTCCAGATCGACAAATAAAGAAACTTCAATACTATCATTAACCGTCTTGGTCATTTCTTCATCACTGTGACAATCCATACAATCTTCAACAGACTGCGCAAACAGAAAACCGGAAAGCAATACCGTTAGAATTATAAAAAACTTTATCATATTTCCTCTATTACTCTTGCTTTTATCACTGATTTTCAAATCTGGAATTTGGAACTCGGAATTCGGAACTGGCTATAGATTAATATTTCATCAATTTCCCAATTCCAAATTCCCAGTTCCGCAGTGGTATTAAAACTTATTTAAATTGTAATTTTACCGCCCATGACATCTGATACAAACGACCTCCGCGTTTGCATCACTATGACAGGATTGGCAGTAATCGAAGTCATATTGTGCTTCCCGCGCATGTAATCCACCGTTGGTAAAATTTGACCAACCAGCAAAACTATGACTTTTGGGCATGACCATTTCTATTAAATGGCAATCGTTACAGAAGGAATATTCCTGGTGACAGGTCAGACAATTTTCCCTATTCGCCCTCGCCTCCAGCCCATGGCTGTTCCGGTAATTAAGCGGATGTACGATTCGGTCCAGATTATCGCCCTGGTGGCAGTCCTGGCAATAAGACATGGAATGACAATGATTGCAGGAATTCGATTGAATCTGCCAATTAATTCCATGGTCTTTTCCCCAGGATACGGTATGGTTAGCAGGTTTAAAACCAAAGTCTTTACCATGACAACTAATACACTGTGCCTCATCTTCTCTAAGATCGGCCGCACCATGGCAATCGGTACATGTACTGCCATCAGGAAGATGATTACCTTCTGCCGGATCTTCTTTCTCTGTTATCCCCATGTGACAGGTAATGCATTCTTCTCCTGCATCAATGTGTGTTTTATGGGCAAAAAGTGCTGCATATTCTGAAATTCTTGACACTTCGGCCCCTTCATCGGGATTTGTATGGCAGAGTGTACATTCGTCTTCGTCCTCATCATGACAGCTATAACAAGTTTCCATCGCCGGCAATAAATTATCACCGGTGGTAAGACTACTCTGTGCCGCCTCATGACAATCCGAACATTCTGCCCCTACTTCTTCGGTATGATATTGATGCGAAAAAATCAGTTCGTCTTGCTGAGCAAAAAGAGCGACGGTCAGGACGAATACCAGACAGATAAACAATAAAAGTTGCACCCTTCGACGGAGCCTGTGCCGAGTGCAACCGAGGTACTCAGGATAACGTTGAAGATCTAATATGAATTTTTTCATAGCTTACCTTTTACCAGATAAAGTGAATATGATTTAAAAAGCGGTGATCTGTATCTTTGAATTTGTTATTTAACAATTGATACTCCGCATCAACCCGCCAATGATCAGCAAATTTATAGGTCAGACGCAGGGCGTTCGCCAGCTGGTTCTCATAAGAATAATATTCGTTAAAACGATACCGTTGATAATCAATAGCTAGTGAACCAATCAGACCGGGCATAAATTCATAACCATAACTGACCAGAAAACCAATCTGATCCCCAAGATCTCCAGTTTCATAGATCAGACCAAGGGTTCCGTTAGAATTACTGACAGAAGCCATTATTTTGTGACCCTGCCCTTCTTCAATTTTAAAATAGTTATAGTCAGCAGTAAACCAATACTTCTCAGTGATATAGTAGGTACCACCTATCCCGGCCTTACTATAATCCTTAAACTGACCAAACTTTTCTTCATCATTATAATAGGAATCGGCATAGATTTGGGGATGTTGTTGTTTGAGATTCACATAAAAGTGCAGATCTTTTGACTGGGACCAACGGGTGGAAAAGAAAAATCGATGTAGACGACTGTTAACTATGTCATAATGAGTCTGCAGCAGGAATTTCCATGTTTTTAAGGTATAATTAGAAAGATTCAGACCGGCAATCTGCCATTGGGTTTCTTTGGCGTGTTGTTTTTCCAGATATGATAATTGTATATCTGTTCCGGAAAGATTAAAATACTTAATGGAACCGCCATAGACCGTTGCATCATCGAGGTTATATACTTTATAACTCCGGTATAAATGGGACTCCACACCACCATACAACTGAATATGCAGGTTTCGGACTGGTTTTAAGACCAGATCCAGACCATCCAGACTACCAAAGGTTATACCGGGATGATAAAAAAACCGGCCGGCTTCAATATCCAAAAAGCCACTGAAAAGATCCTGAGCAGAAAGAGATAACCGGTTTACCCGGAAACGCAGATCCTTATCGATATCTTCCTGCAGGTCTGTCAGAGCACGGGTATCGTAGTTAAATGAGAGATTGTTATAATCTTTAATTTTTGCCTGGAAACGAAAGAACTGATAGATAAATACATGGGTTTTGGAATCTTCCGTTCCTCTCAGATACATTGGTTCATAGGCATAGATTGAATTGGTAAACCTGCCTCTGGTTACAACATCCTGGGCGTGAACAAATAACGTATTAAAAAAAAGGAATAAGGCGAGAACTACATAAAATTTTGTTTTCATGGGCACAACCCGTTTATTAAGATTTTTGGCAATACTTATGATTAGTGTGCATGTCATTCCCGCCCCGTATCAAGTACGGGATAAACTCCAGCGGGAATCCATATTAATCAATAAACATTAATGAAATATTTATGATTAGTATGGTTGTATCTTTAATGACAAAATTTGTGCCAATATCAGCTAAGTCATCTATATCTTTGTTTTTTATATAAATAGATTAAAACTCTAAGAGATCGATGATTAGCTTTTTTACTAATATTTCAATATTTACAATTAAAAATTCTCAAATTCAATAAATCTTAATCAGTAAAACTATATCAATAATTAGGAAACTCTTCTTCATCAAAAAAAAGGCACGACCTGGGTCGTGCCTTTTCACACTTAAACCTTCTTCAAGAAGATTTATTTCAGCAGCATCATTTTTTTCAGGGCGGTAAATTTACCGGACTCGATGCGATAGAAATAGATACCAGAAGCTAAATTGGCACCGTCAAATTGCGCTTGGTAGGATCCGGCTGCCATTTCCTCGTTGACCAGAATCGAGACTTCCCTTCCAAGAATGTCATAAATAACCAATTTGACATTGCCGGCTTCTTTGATCGAGAATTCAATCAAAGTGACCGGGTTAAATGGATTGGGATAATTCTGCGAGAGTTTATACGAATGAGGTGCTACACCCTCATCAAGATTCTCAATGGCAGAGGCGACACCACGTGCCTTGTCAATTGATAGTTGCAGTATGGAGACAGTAAAAGCCGGGTTATGAATCCCCAAACTTCTATCTTCCTCTACCATATTATAATTATACATTGCAGCACCCACATCAAAGCTAGTTGTGCTATCTACCAAAAAATCGCCTTCGTCGTCCTGTGGTAGGACCGAATAAAGTGTATCCAACAATCCTTCGACTTCATGCTGCAAACCTTCTTCAACACCGTCACCATCATGATCAGCATTGCCATCGATATAGTATTTCTTCTCGTCAAATGATTCACCAACATTACCATGACAATCAGAGCAGGCTTCAACATTGTCTTCACCTTCCTGATTGACCATGCTAAAAGAGTGCATACCCGCTGTCACTTCATGACCGCTTTCTTCGCCTTCATACATGTGACAATTCACACAAGAGTTTGCTTCTCCCCCCGGTACAGCAGCAATTAGGTGTGGCGAGGTCGGCAGATCTTCATCCCATGTCCAAGTGTTTAAAGTGGTTAGCATTTCTGCCTGCGGACCATGATGCGGTCCAGGGTCACGGTCTCGGGCTAAATCACTAATGATGCGATCGGGGAGCTCCCGGCGGCTGTTATGACAATTCATACATAATTTACCCTTGCCACCTTCGTTGATTACATCGCCACTTGGCAGTGTGGCTCCAACGGTTCTGAGCTGATTTACATTGGTGGCATCGTGGGGATCATGGCAGGTAGCGCAGGTAATATTATATTTGGCATCAACTGCTTTTGCCAGTTCCTCTGGTTTTCCAGCGTCAACCCACTGGATAAAACCTTTACCATTATGACATACGCCACAGCTTGTGCTGGTGGATTGATAATACAGATCAGCATGACCTGAAACTTCCCATTGTGTCGGATAAACATGATAGTGGTCATCATCATGACAAGCGGCACAGGCATCTGATCTTAAATCAACCACCATCTTTGAATCTGCGGTTTGGCCATTATGCCCGCTTCCGGGACCATGACAGCTTTCACACTGGATATTGGCACGACCCATCGCCTCCGGATAAGTTTCATACATCGAGTCAGCTATACCAACAAAAAGCGAATCGGGGAACACAAATCCACCTTCAGCACCATAACGTTCCATGTAATCATCAAACCCATCATTCGTAGCCAGTGTATCGAATCCAACTGTATGACAGGAGATACAACCCTCATTATAATAGCTACCATTCAGACCATCAAGACCATTATCCAAAAATGCAGCATGCCCCGTCCCTGACCAAGGATCATAATGGTCGGTTACTGCACCACCATGACAGTTTTTACAATTATTCTCAACGCCTAAAAATGTTCCTGCATTGAGCACCACCGTATCAGCATACATTCCCTCAGAAGCAATGGCCGTATAAGTACCCGCCACATCCGGGACAAAAGTTTTTATTTCGCTAGCAGAGTCAACGGATGTTGGTTCAGAAAGACTGGCTTCTGAGCCCCCGGGAACTTCCAAACTCCAGGAAAGACCGGAAATCATTGAATCCTCAAAAGTAGCCATAAGGTAGACTTTGGTTTCCACACCAACATTCGCCAGACCGGTAGCAATTCGATCTTTAATACCCAGATAATCCGGGTGACCCAGTGTATCTCTCTTTACCTCTGCCGGTGAGACACCATGTGGCTCCAGCACTAAATCCTGCGGGAAAGCCAGTACTGCGCTAACTAAAACAAATATGACTGTTAGCAATAACTTCTTGTACATTTTAACTCCTCCTAATTAATTTATTCCTAATATTTAAATAAAAAATTCTGTTGATAAATTTATATTTTTTTGTATAACTACTTTTGCCTTCAACCTCCTTTCATGAAAAATACCCATTAAGCAATATAATCAAGCCTCACTAGAGTTTTTATTTTCCATTTTGGTTAAATTCAGTATTGAATCTTTGATTGTCTCTATGTTAAATGGTTTCTCAAAATAAGCGACAATATTCAGATTCTTATTATCCATCAAACATTTTGGCATTTCTTTCTCAGATATGGCCGAAATAACTATAAACCGCTGTTGCGGATTTATTTTATTTATACTGAGTACCAATTCACCTTCCGATTGATCAGGCAGGTTCAAATCACAGACCACAAGATCAAACCTTTCATTCTCTAAGAGTTGTAAAGCCTTTTCCGCCCGGGAAACAAAGCTAATTTCAGCAGATATCTTTTTTTTTAGATACTGAGCAAGGTTTTCAATAAAAAATTCTTCATCATCAATTATTAATATTTTCATACTATTTCCCCGACTTGTGGATCATTGTACAATAACCATACCAAACATTATAATTTATTAATATACAAGTAGTTACGTTATTTTAGTTGTGAAGAAAATATATTGATATGGACAATTTTATCCATATAATTTTGGTAAACAAGGGAGGATAAACGGTATAACTTTAATATATTTATGTACTTATGGAATGGCTAATTTTCGCCATTTTATGATAGCGTTGTGGCTAATTTTCTACGTGCTTTTTCACGAGATATCTGATGATGTGGCGAGGTTCATTGAGTAATTTAGCTGCTTTTACCTGATTTCCATCGCAAATCTCCAGTGCTTGCTGCAATAAATTACTCTCCAGGTTTGTCAAATAGTCCTTGAGGGCCAATCCCTGAAGATCCGAGAGTTTAGGCTGGTAGCCATCACCCGCATTCTGCATATGTCTTATTTCTGTGGGTAGATGCTCGGCACCGATTGTATCTGAATTGCTCAAAATAACCGCTCTTTCCAGAACATTGTGTAATTCTCTGAAATTTCCCGGCCAATTATAATTCAAAATAATTTCCCTGGCTTCTTCAGAAATAAACCTGACTTCCCTTTTTAACCGGACATTGATCTTTTCCAGAGTAAATTGGGTGATGAGCAGAATTTCTACTTTTCTCTCATTCAGTGTGGGAAGTTTTATACGAAACAGATTTAACCGAAAAAATAAATCCTCGCGGAAAGTTTTCTTCTGAATCAGTTCCTCGATGTCCCTGTTCGTAGCTGCAATAACCCGTATCTCAACATTAATATCCTGAATACCTCCCAACCGTTTGAAAGTGTGATTTTCGAGGAATCGCAATATTTTTGCCTGAAGAGCCATACTCATCTCACCAATTTCATCAAGAAACAATGTTCCGCCGCGGGCAAGTTCAATCAGCCCTATTTTTCTCTTTTTCGCATCGGTGAATGCTCCCGGTTCATATCCGAAAAGCTCACTCTCCAGGAGGTTTTCCTGTAAAGAGGCACAGTTAATTTCCACGAAGGGAGAATCCATCTGCGCTGAATTATTATGAATAAAACGGGCAAACATTTCTTTTCCAGTCCCTGTACGGCCTTCGATTAAAACCGTACTGACGGGAACTTCAGAAATTTTCAGGGCCAGGGCTTGAAGTTCCTTTATTTGAGGTAAATCACTTATAAAAAAATCAAATTCATTTCCGCATTGCGCTTTTCTCCGGTAATAATTTAACTGATTTCTGAGATGATACCGTTCGAACATTGATTCTATCAGAATGGTCAGCTCCTTAAGATCGAAAGGCTTGGAGATATATTCATCGGCGCCGAGTTTCATCGCATCGATGACAGATTGAATTGAACTATGGGCTGTAATGATTATTGTGGGAATATTCTCTCCTTTTGTTTTAAGTTCACTGTATAAATCCAAACCATGTCCATCAGGGAGATTTAAATCGAGGATAAGAAGATCGGGAAAGAATTTTTTAAGGGATTCCCTTCCTTCAGAGATTGAATGTGAAATCTGTACCCCATATCCCTTTTGCTGCAATCCTTCCTTCATAAAATAGGTTAAATTCTGTTCATCATCTATAATCAGAATATTTCTGTCCATCAATTTACCTCGGCAACGTAATATGCACAGTTGTTCCTTCGCCGGGTTTGCTATTTATTTTAATCTCCCCGTCGTGAGCTAAGATTATTTTTTTTGTAATAGCCAGTCCCAGGCCAGTTCCCTGCGACTTTGTGCTAAAAAAGGGTTGAAAGATCTTTTTCTGAACTTCTTCTGTCATGCCTGTACCGGAATCCTCAATGATACAGTGAATCGAGTCCGGTGAATTATTCCCGATCGAAATTTTGATTAATCCTTCCTGCTTTATCGCCTGTGTCGAATTTAATAGCAGATTCCAAAACACCTGCTCAATTTTCAGTGGATCGATTTTAGCAACAGTGTTATTATCCTCACTCTCAATTTTCCAGTTTATCTTTTTGTCCTTAACACCCTGTTTATTTAAGGCAACAACTTTTTCTAGGAGAGAGACAATATCAGTCTTCTTTCTACTTAATTGTTCTTCACGGGAATAAGACAACATACCCTTTACAATTTGATCGACTCTTCGGACCTCACTGGTCAGTTTATGAAAATATTCCGCCGTTTTTTTGTCCTCAGGTAAATTTGATTCCAAAAGCTGAATACCTGCTTGCAGACTGGCCAGAGGATTCTTTATTTCATGGGCAATACGTGTGGACATCTCTCCGATAAACACCAAATGGTCACGGCGGTTTATTTCATGTTTTTTTTCTATCATTATTTTTTCTTTATTAATTCGATACAAGGCAATACTTCCCAGAATCACAACCAGTATCATCAGAGCACTTAGCAGAAAAAATACGATAAATTGGGTACTGTTAGCTTTTGTTATCTGGCTGTAAGGCATGTCAATTCCAACTGACCAGGATACCCCGGGAAGATGTATTCTGGAAAATGAAAGCAATTTTCTATCACCCGTATGATCTCTTTTTTCATCCCAGCCTGATTCCTCGATAAGCATCCTCTTTTCTAGATCAAAATTACCGTGGCATTTTATACATACACCGGTATTGTCTCTAATATTGTTTCGGATCATTTCCGGATGCAACGGATGATACAAAACATCCCCGTTGCCGGATAGAATAAACGTATGGACTTCATCCTGCTCGATCGTTGGTGCGAGTAAAGAATTTAAAGAGGTATTTATGGCTATCACCCCTAAAATCAAACCTGCAAAGTTATCCTCAAAATCATAAACCGGGACACGAATGCAAATCCAGTCCTCATTTGAATAAATCAGATTGTAGGCACATATTTCCGATTTTTGTTTTGACTTATTTGTTTTATACCTGGAACGAATAATCTTCCGTGCGTGGTCAAACTGGTCATATTTCAGATCATTCGTCTGTGGGTAGATTTTGACTATTTCAGCATCGTCGTTTAAAAATATGATATATTCAAACGAACCAATTTTATTATATATATTTTGATAATGTGAAATATAACTATCGTCTTCAATTTGGTGTATACTATAATTTGCTGCCAGCAGATCCAGAGCGCTGATTCGCTCTCTAAAGAATTTTTCAATGCTCAATGCCACTTGCTTTGCCAGGACGGTTTGTTTTTTTCCATATAATTTGATAATGCTGTCGCGGGCAGTAAAAAACTGGAAATGAGCCAGCAAAATGATTACAGCGCTCAGGACAATCGTAACGAGTATTATTATGGGTTTATTTTTAAACATCACAAAATCATTATATAATTTAGATAAATTTAGATGTTCACCCGGTTGATTCAAAATTAATTTTTCAGTACCTGATCCCCTTAAAATATAATATATATCAATAGGTCGATTTGTGACATTTTTGTCACATTGAGACAATCCTGCCTCATGTTTTTATAACATAACCCGGATAGATATAAGCACCTAACTTCAATATAATCAACATTTAAAGTTTTTGGCATAAAATGTGTCTAGTTATCAGGGAGTGCTGTATCATCCGTACGAATTTCCATTTTAAATCATGGGTGTCCAGTTTAAATAGTCCGATAAAAAAACTCATCCCCAAACCCCTTCTCTTGATAAGAGAAGGGGCTAAATGAATGTAAAGAAAGTCCCTCTCTTTTCAAGAGAGGGATTTAGGGAGAGTTATTAAATCAAGTCGATCTCTGAGGATATTTATTCCTATCCTTATATTTATAAGCAATATATACGATAACAAATTTTAAACCGGACACCCAGGATTTTAATTAATAAATATCACTTAACTCCTGTCTCATCAGCAATATAGGTAACCTTATGGCCGATGCTCACAAGGTTCAGAGTGACAAAGACATAATTAACTTATTGGATAAACTGGAATCCCGGTTAGCTAAAATTGAATCTCATCTGGGGCTGGAATCCGAACAGGAATTTTTAAAAGAAAAGCAAGAATCACAACCGGTTGAATCAGCCGAGGCCATTTCCGAGAGAATGGAATTTCATATTGGCGAGAACTGGTTCGCTAAAGTGGGAATTGTAATCTTAGCCATTGGTATCGCCTTTTTGCTCACATTTCCCTTTAAGGATCTACCGGCAAGCATCCCTATTGTAATTGGTTATTCGCTTGTGGCCGGTTTGGTTGTGATATCCCATGTGTGGAAAGATTCTTTTTCACTTCTTTCCCGTTATCTTTTGGGTGGTAGTCTTCTCTTACTCTATTTTACCACATTGAGATTATATTATTTCAGCAGCAATCCCCTATTGACAGATCATAAAATGGAATTGGCACTTCTTCTAATTGTTGTAAGCATCAATCTGTATATATCCCTCAGGAGGAAATCTGTATATTTATGTGCGGTCAGTTTAACCCTTGGATATATTACGGCATTTATCAGTTATCCACCTTTAGTACAATTTATATTAAACACACTGCTTGCAGTGAGTGTGATCCTAATCTATTTAAAGTACAAATGGTTTCCCCTTCTTGTTTATGGAATGTTTCTTACCGGTCTGACACATTTTCACTGGTTTATAAATAATCCGTTTCTTGGAAATAGGGTTGAATTGGCGACTTCACCATATTACAATATCTACTTTATCTTCCTGTATATTTTATTGTTTGGTCTGGCTATTTACCGGCGACCAAAGGAGACAAATGAAGAAAACAAAATAACTGTAAGCCTGTTTTTAGGCAGTTTTGGATTCTACGGGCTGTTTCTGATCCTGACCTTGTCAAAATTCCGGGACCATCTTGCACTTGATCATTTTTTAATATCGGCACTCTTTCTTTTCCTGGCAATATTATTCTGGAATAAAGAAAAAAGTAAATACGCAACATTTTATTATGCAATTTCGGGTTACACCGCCCTCAGTGTAGCGATATTAGCTCAATTCCCTATCCCGGAATCCTTTGTATGGTTAAGCTGGCAAAGTTTGCTGGTGATATCCACCGCTATCTGGTTCAGATCCAAATTTATAGTTTTGGCAAATTTTTTAATATTCATAATTATCTTTATAACCTATTTATTCCTGGAAGGGACGGTCAACATTGTGAGCCTTAGTTTTGGGGTTGTTGCCCTGGTCAGTGCACGGATATTAAACTGGAAAAAGGAACGACTTGAATTAAAAACCGAACTGATGAGAAATTTATATCTGACTTCAGCCTTTATCATGTTTCCATATGCGCTTTATCACACAGTTCCTGAGGGTTACGTCAGTTTATCATGGGTTGGTGTTGCCGGATTATATTATTTATTGAGCCTAATTCTCAAAAACAAAAAATATCGCTGGATGGCTCTGCTGACATTTATCCTGACCGCATTATACTTATTGCTGATCGGCACAATAAACTTTGATCCTGTTTTTAGACTCATCTCGTTTATAGTTTTGGGCACAACATTAATAATTGTCTCCCTGTTGTATACAAAAGTCAAAAATAAAGGACAGACACAAAATTCAACCAAAACCTGAAAGGCCTATGAATCAATCTGAGAACTGGCTGGAATTAGTGACGTCATATTTAAATTCATTGAAAGATATGTGGAAAAATTTACCTGAACAAGTTACCAGAATCATACTGATTGTCATTTTTTTTATTGTCGTTTTTTTTGCGGCCCGATATCAATTTGTACCGGATGATTTCGGAGAACACGGACATTACCGGTCATCGGCATTGGAGGAGATTATCTCAGCTGAGTTAAAGTACGCAGGACAATTGATCTGTAACGAGTGTCACGATGATATAGTTGAAATAAAGGCCGGTGGCTACCATCAAAATGTATCCTGTGAGGTTTGTCATGGACCGGCAGCAGCTCATACCAATGATCCGGATGAAGTAACATTGCCCGCACCCCGCAAAAGAGCCTATTGCCCGCTATGTCATGAATACCTTCCCTCCCGGCCAACAGGATTCCCGCAAATCTTATCCGCTTCTCATAATCCGATGAGCCCTTGTATTCAATGTCATGATCCACATGAACCTGTACCACCGCAAATACCCAAAGAGTGCTCGGCATGTCATGCACAGATTGCACGAACAAAATCGCTTTCTCACCATACTTACGTGCAGTGCACAAGATGTCATGAAACACCGGAAGAACATAAGATAAATCCAAGAGAATTTTTACCAGGTAAACCGACAAACCGGGAATTTTGTGGAGGTTGCCATAGCATTGAGGCTGATAGTGAGAAAGGGATTCCCAGAGTTGATCTGGATTCCCATGAACGGAGATACGTATGCTGGCAATGCCATTATCCACATTTACCAGAGGCCAGATAATGAATAAAGGAAAAGGGAAAAGGGAAAAAGTAAAAAGAAGAGAATTTATGAGAAATATTTTCCTTTCTTTTACTTCTTTATTGATACCAGGCATTGTGAGTGCAGATGAAAAAATAAAAAAGGTAAAAAATTGGATACTGGGTGAGGATTACAATCCGTATGAGCATTACTGGGGGATGGGAATTAACATAAATAAATGTATTGGCTGCGGCAGATGTGCCGACGCCTGCAAAAAAGAAAATAATGTTCCCGAAGAACCTTTCTTTTTCAAAACATGGGTTGAAAGATACCAAATTTACGACGATGGATCAACTTCTGTTGACAGTCCAAACGGAGCAATAAACGGATTCAAGACCAAAGATGATGATGACAAAAAAATGGTGCGCAGCTTTTTTGTACCAAAAATATGTAATCATTGCGATAATCCCCCCTGTGTACAGGTTTGTCCGGTAGGTGCTACCTTTATTACGCCCGACGGTGTTATTCTGGTTGACTCAGATTACTGCCTCGGATGCCGCTATTGTATACAAGCCTGTCCCTATGGTGCCCGTTATCTCGATCCTATCAAAAAGACTGCGGAAAAATGTACATTTTGCTATCATCGCATTGTCAAAGGATATGTGCCCGCCTGTGTGGAAGCATGTCCCACCCAGGCGCGAATATTTGGCGAATTAAGAAAAAAAGCCAGCCCATTGGTGAGATTTATGCGCATGAATAAACTGGCGGTTCTCAAACCATCGCTCAATACTGAACCAAAGGTATATTACGCAAATTTCGATATGGAGATTAATTAATTGTGGAAGAAATTACCAGACATCTTACCCCAATCCTGAATGAAATTACCGGCTATATTTATCCAAACGAAATCGAACTACATTGGGGATTACTCGTTGTAATCTATCCCTATTTGACGGGATTAGTTGCCGGCGCTTTTATTCTCGCATCTCTTGTCAAAGTATTTAAGGTCAGGGAATTACAACCTACTTATCGTATCTCCCTGCTTACTGCCCTGGCCTTTCTTATCGTAGCACCCTTACCTTTATTGGCACACCTGGGTCATCCGGAAAAATCTTTTGAGATATTTCTCACCCCAAATACTGCCTCTGCAATGGCTATGTTCGGATTTGTTTACGCCTGGTATTTGATGGCAGTACTTCTGCTTGAGATATGGTTGGAATATAGAAAAGACCTTATCGCCTGGGCAATATCCGAAAAAGGGTGGCGTAAGTGGGTTCATAAATTAATTTCATTATTCTCCAAAGATACATCAGAAAAGTCACTACAGTTTGACGAAAAGGTCTCTAAAATAATTACCTTGATCGGTATACCCTCAGCCTTTCTTTTGCATGGGTATGTTGGCTTTATTTTTGGTTCGATTAAGGCAAATCCCTGGTGGTCCAGTGTACTGATGCCGATAGTTTTTCTTTTTTCTGCCATTGTATCAGGAATATCACTGGTCTTACTTATCTATATGATCGTTACACCCATCCGGATGAAACCGATAGATATGAAATGTGTGGATAAGATTGCAAGTTTTATGTTTTACGCGATGATTGTCGATTTTTCTCTGGAAATCCTTGACTTCACCCATCGTATTTATGAATCTGAAGAGTCGATAAAAATTCTGGCTGAAATGGTATCAGGAAAATTATTTGGAAGCCTGGTTGTGATTCAGTTGTTAATTGGAATGGTTATACCCCTAATAGCCATTATGCTGGTAAAACTTATTCGTAAAACTCCCGATGAGCTGAGAAAATTGATATATTTTGTATCGGCGTTGCTGGTTCAGGTAGGTATTTTCTCAACCAGATGGAATGTAGTAATTGGTGGTCAGTTATTTTCAAAAAGTTTCAGAGGATTAACGGTTTATAAAATGACATTTCTGGGACTTGAAGGGCTGCTTGCCTCAATCGCTCTTCTGGTTCTGCCGTTTTTCATTTTATATATTTTATTTAATCTCCTACCACCCTGGAATAACCCCACACTCCCGGTAAACAGTTCAGATTAAGCGTAAAATGTAGGTTTATTCGATATCTTAAGGCAAAAACTCAATCACCGGAATCAGGAATAGAACTTAACAACAAAAGGGAATTCAGATGCTGATTTGCTTCTTTAAGAGCCATATCAGCGATTAGTGGAATTAAATCTCTATTCCCGGATGATAATTCCAATGACGGAACAGATGGTGGCACAATAGAGATAGTAAAAAGCCTTATTTGGGGAATTTTTCCAAGAAGATAAACGGCATCTATCAAATCCTTCAGACCAATATCATGGGCGGTAAGCGAATTTGGATAATCGGCTGAATAACGGGGGCTTATACAACTGATCGTTCCCGTTTTGTTTCCATCGTTTGCTGCATCGATCATAATAACTACGGACGCATTCTGTATACTTTCAAGAAGAGAAAATCCTCCGGTACCTCCATCAATACATTCTATTCCCGGGGGTAGATCATTTTTTAGTAAATACTGGGCGACGTGTGAACCAATGCCCTCGTCGCCCATTAAAACATTCCCAATACCCAGGATCAGTATTTTATTATCTGAATCAGTCAATGTTCTCCTCTTTTTCAAATTTCCAGCCACCAACCATTGAAGATGTCGTTCCCCGGCCTTCTACATAATCATGATAAAAGACCAGATATATATGAATTATTGCAAAAACAATAAAATACCACATTCCGATATGGTGCCATTGTCGCACAGCAAAATCACCACCCATAAAGGGAACAACCCAGGCAAATAGCCGGGGAAAAAATGATGAGCTCATACTTGAATACAGTGCAAATCCAGAAAATGACTGAAACAAGAAAACAAGAAAACTGAGGAAATAAATAACACCGGCCAATGAATTATGACCAATAGATATTTTTCCCTTGACATCCCTTTGAAGAATGTCAACTTTAAGTACCTCATATATTTCTTTCCACTGGGATTTTTTGTAAGGAATGAAATTATACCAGCGTGAATATTTATTTCCTACAAATCCCCAATAAATCCGTACCAGATGATTAAAAAAGAATATAAATGCAGTCACGAAGTGAACAAACCGGACAGTCCCGAACCAATATTGCTGATAGGCTTCAGTCGAATATTGAATGGCCAATGGATTACCAATCAAATATCCTGTTATAATCAGAAAGAAAACACAGAAACCATTAATCCAGTGGTATAATCTTACCGGAAACTGCCAGACATATAGTCGCTTATAATTACTTGCTAAATGATTTGCCATGGTTCACCCCCTAGTAAAAACTGATGTCATGAATGTGTTTACCATCCGGATCGTAGAGATGAACTGCACAGGCAATACATGGATCGAATGAATGGATCGTTCTTAATATTTCAACAGGTTGTTCCTGATCGGCCACAGGAGTGCCTATCAGAGATTCTTCATAGGCCGAGCGTTGGTTTTGGGGATCCCGTGGAGATGCATTCCATGTACTTGGAACAACCATCTGGTAATTATCAATTTGTTTATTCTTTATGCGAATCCAGTGAGCCAATGCGCCCCTGGGTGCTTCACTCATTCCCACGCCCTCAGCTTCTTCCGGCCAGGTGTCGGGACTCCACATGGAATCGGTGAATGTTTTTATTTCCCCTCCTTTTATATTCCTGAGTAATTCGTCATAGAATTCTTTCATCCAATGTACAACCAGCTGAGTCTCAAGTCCGCGTGCTGCTGTGCGTCCAAGCGTTGAAAACAGTGCTGCCGTCGGTACATTTAATCTCTTTAATGCATCGGTAACGACTTCTTTCACATCTGTGTTTCCGCTGGCAAAGGCAACCAACAACCGTGCTAAGGGGCCGACTTCCATGGGATGGCCTTTCCATCGTGGTGTTTTTAACCATGAATATTTACCCTCAACATTGAGATGCTTAAAAGGTGGTTTTGGCCCGGTAAAATTAAATTCTGTCTCACCCTGCCATGGATGCAAACCCTGATCTTCACCGCCTGAATAGGTGTACCAGGAGTGAGAGATATATTCCTTAATTTCCTCAACCTTTTTGCCATTAACCTCATATACTTCATTTAAATCACGATTGAGGATTGCACCTCTTGAAAATTTAAAATAATCAGGTTGATTATAGCCGCGTGTCGGCAGATCACCATAGGAAAGGTAATTCGTCAGACCACCGCCAATAGCCGCCCAATCCTTGTAAAAACCGGCGATAGCCATCAAATCAGGGATATAAACCTGCTCAACAAAAGCAATTGCATCCGAGATTAATTTTCCCACATGATTAAGTCGTTCTGTGTTAATCGCATTAACTTCTTCCAGATTGATCGAACATGGCACACCACCAACCAGATAATTTGGGTGAGGATTTTTCCCACCAAAGATGGCATGTATTTTGACAATTTCCTTTTGCCATTCAAGGGCCTCGAGATAATGTGCTACGGCCAGCAAGTTTACTTCTGCCGGCAATTTATATGCCGGATGCCCCCAGTAACCATTGGCAAATATTCCTAATTGACCACTTTCAACAAAACCTTTGATACGATTTTGTACGTCTGCAAAGTACTTAGGTGAACTCTTTGGCCAATTTGATATCGAATTTGCGATTTTAGCTGTCTCTTTAGGATCTGCGGAAAGTGAGTTTACAATGTCTACCCAATCTAATGCATGGAGGTGGTAAAAGTGAACCACATGATCCTGGACATATTGTGTACAAAACATCAAATTTCGGATCAATTCGGCATTTTTGGGCACTGATATTCCCAGGGCATCTTCAACAGTACGCACACTTGCCAGAGCATGAACAGTTGTACAAACACCACATACTCTTTCGGTGAAGGCCCAGGCATCTCTGGGGTCTCTTCCTTTTAATATTTTTTCGATTCCTCGTACCATCGTACCCGAACTATAAGCTTCAGTAATTACACCATTTTCTACAACGGCCTCTATGCGCAAATGACCTTCTATCCTGGTAATAGGATCAACGACGATTCGTGCCATTATTCCTCACCTCCTTCGCTTGTTTTTTCATGATTCACTGAGTCTTCCTTCAGCTCCTTTATTAATTTGCGTTTGCGAATATTAGTGGAAATCGCGTGTGCGGTAACCCCTGCGGCGGCAGCCACTCCGACCACTGTTCCAACCGTATCGGCAGTTGATTCGATCCCAAAGCCCGGAAAAGAGGCAAGATGTTGATAAAAAGGTCCATTGTCCCAAAAACTATTTTCACTGCAACCGATACATCCATGACCGGACTGAATCGGGTAGCTGGTCCCTTCGTTCCAACGAGTGACACTGCAAGCGTTATAGGTTACCGGTCCTCTGCATCCCATTTTATATAAGCAAAATCCTTTACGTGCTTTTTCATCATCCCAGGTTTCTACAAATAACCCGGCATCATAATACGGCCGGCGATAACAAGTGTCATGAACACGTCGTGAGTAGAATTCTTTCGGCCGTCCCTGACCATCCAATTCCGGAAGTCTCTCAAAAACCAATATATGCGTAATAATTGCCGTCATCACGTCTGCTATTGGTGGACACCCGGGTACATTTATCACCGGTTTATTAATAATTTTATGGATAGGTGTAGCATTGGTCGGATTCGGGTTTGCACTTTGAATACAACCGTTGGAGGCACAACTACCCCAGGCGATCACAGCTGCAGCATCTTTTGCTGTGTCCAGAAGAATACTCTCCGCTGATCTTCCACCGATCATGCAATAAACACCATCATCCTTCATCGGAACCGAACCTTCTACAAGCAGGATATATTTTCCCGCATAGTTCTTTATTGTATCATGAAGGCATTTTTCTGCCTGATGTCCGGCCGCTGCTTGTAGTGTTTCTGTATAGTCAAGGGAGATTGTGTTTAGTATGATATCAGCAACAATTGGATGTGAACTGCGGATAAAAGATTCGCTGCAACAAGTACACTCCTGAAAATGAAGCCATACAACCGGTGGTCGTGGCTTGTTTTCCATTGCGTAGACCACACTTGACAGTCCCGTGGCATTGATCCCGGCAGCGGCAGCGGCATAACTGCAAAATCGCAAAAATTCTCTCCGGGATAAGCCCGAACGCTCGAACATATCCTTGTAGGTTTCTAGTTTCCCCATAAGATATCCTCCGTAAGTTTAGGTCATATAGTACTATCTCAATACTATCGATTTAAGATAAAAATTCGGTAATGAAGCATAAACAATAAGGTGAAAAAATCATTAATTCATCATCAATTGAAAAAAAATACATTTTGTACCTGGATTTAATTCAATTAGGACAGGAAAAAAAATGCTTCCCCGATTACGATTAAACTATCTCAATATCACC